>JACCDK010265720.1_pt1 | contig 12247 bp, 14 predicted proteins | sample 7445871 | NCBI WGS metagenome assembly JACCDK01 (sample SAMN15323436, study PRJNA562643) | freshwater metagenome | isolation source: river surface water | place: USA:Blue River Watershed | collected 2017-08-15
ACAACCCGTCAACTCGTTGATTTAATCAAGCAAGTAGGGCGTCACCCCATTGAAAGAGATACATTATACGGCGTAATAAAAGATTATAAAGATTACGATTTTTCTACAGAAGAAGGCGAAGGATTTATTGAATTACCTGTATTAAACTAATGGAGCTTTATATCATTCGACACGGTGAAACCGACTTTAATAGGAGAGGTATAGTGCAAGGACGAGGAGTGAACTCTGATTTAAATGAAATGGGTCAACAACAAGCTCGTTCTTTTTACAAAGCATATCATCATATACCTTTTGATCGAATTTATACCTCATCATTAAAACGTACTCATCAAACTGTTGAACCCTTTATTAACAAGGGTATTGAATGGATTAAGCTTCATGAATTAGATGAGCTTGATTGGGGAGTAAATGAAGGGAGAGAGGCTACACCAGAGATGAAAACTGAATTTCAACAGCTAACACGTAAATGGATGGAAGGTGAATTACATATCAAATTCCCCGGTGGTGAAAGTCCGATCGAAGTAAATGCTCGACAAAAAATCGCAATTCAAAAAATAATTTCTGAACCAGTTAATCATGCACTAATTTGCATGCACGGTAGAGCGCTTCGATTAATTCTGTGTGAGCTACTAAATATTCCATTAAGTAACATGGATACATTTCCACATTCAAATGTTTCTTTATACCGTTTGAAGTATAATGACAATAAATTTGAAATGTTAGATTTTAATAATACCGATCATTTTCATGTATAAAATTTCAGTAGTTTCATATTTAAATTCTAAAGTATTTATCAAAGGATTAGAGCAAGATTCGATCTTCGATTTTAGATTAGATGTGCCTGCTGAATGTGCAAGAAAGTTGAGAGATAATGAGGTTGACATCGGACTCATACCCATAGCTACAATACCTGAAATACCTAATGCTAATATCATTTCTGATTTTTGTATTTCAGCATTCGGTGAAGTGAATTCTGTGTTTCTGTTTTCTAATGTACCCGTTCAAGATATCAAGAAAATTTATTTAGATAATCATTCAAGAACATCTAATAAATTATGCAAATTATTAATCGAAAAACATTGGCAAATCGAAGTTGAATGGCAAGATAGAACTGACGATTATGTTGATATAAAAGACTCAGAAGCCTTTGTTTTAATAGGTGATAGAACATTTGATTTAAAAGGTCAATACAAATTTCAATATGACTTAGCTGATGAGTGGAAGAAATACAATGGCTTACCATTTGTATTCGCTGCATGGGTTGCTAATAAAGAAATTGATAAAGATTTTATTCAAAGATTTAATGAAGCGCTATCGAATGGAATTCTAAAAATTGACGAAGTTATCACCGAAAACTTAATTGCAAATTTTGATGTTGATGATTATTTAAAAAATAAAATTCAATATCATTTAAATGATGATAAACACAAAGCAATCAATCTGTTTTTAAACACTCTTTAATTCATCCCAAATAGTATCAATCATTTTATTCATGGCAGCATCTCCATTCTCTAGAAACTGATTGCTAATTCTGTTTGCCAAAATCAAAGAAATAGAGCTCGCTTGAAAATTGAAATACCTTGCTAGTCCTAATATACCCGCCGTTTCCATTTCAAAATTCGTAATTATTTTACCCTGCCAATTGATGTCTTTTAAATTCTCTAATACGGATGGTACGGGCCTTTCAAAGATAAATCGTCCTTGTGGGTGATAAAAGCCCTGGCAAGTTGCTGTTATTCCATTTACGCAGATGTTTCTAAATGTGTTTAATAAATTTTCAGATGCTTTTATGGCATATGGATTAATAAATGGAAAATCTTTCTTTATGCTAATGTTTACTACTTGTTCTAATTCAATTTCTGATTGATTTTTTTGAACCGGATAATAATGCATTAAACCTTCTAATCCAACAGCATATTCAGTCGATAAATAAGTACCTAATACAATTTCTTCTGAGAGTGTTCCACTTGTACCAATTCGAATAATATTTAATTCTTGAGGCTTATCTTTTAAAGTTCTAGTTCTTAAATCAACCTTACTTAATATGTTTAATTCATTGAAAACAATATCGATGTTGTCTGTTCCAATACCAGTCGATAAAACAGTGAAAGCCTTACCAGCACTTGTTCCTGAGAGTATATGGAATTCTCTATTTTGTTTTTCACAGGTAATTTTGTCGAAATATTTCTTGAATTTTTGAACTCTTTCGGGGTCGCCAACTGTTATGATGGTATCGTTTAATTCTTCGTTTAATAAGTTTAAATGATAGACGCTATTATCAGTATTTAATATTAATTCTGAGCTTGAATTTAGATTCATAAAGCTATTTATATGTTATAATGTTAAAAAATCATTTTCAATAATTAGCATTTAATTCATATCTTCATACAAAACCTTAGATTAAACCTTAGATTATGTATAGAGAATTTTTAAGAATTCTGGTACCGATGGATTTATCGCCCACATCAATTATCGCGTACAAACATGCAGTTTTTTTAGCTAAACATCTAAAATCTGAAGTGTATTTGCTTCATGTCAAAGAAACAACCACAGTAAATAATCTAATTCGTAATGTGTTTGTTAAAGAGAAAGATAATTCTGAAAAGGATGTAAATGTTATCAATGCAAAGTTTGATGAGTTTATTGCAGAATTAAGCGCCCAAGGTATCAAAGCACACAAAAAGTTAATGGAGGGAACAGTATATGTTCAGACACTACATTATGCTAAAGAAATAAATGCTTCACTAATTTGCATGGGTACTCATGGCTCTAAAGGCGTAGAGAACTTCATTGGCGGATCTAACACATTTAGAGTGGTGAATAGCGCTAAATGTCCGGTTTTATCATTACACGATGATTCAGGTACAAAAGGCATCAAAGACATTATTTTACCATTAGATAGTTCAAGAGATACCAGAGAGAAAGTTGATGATGCTATTTATGTAGCAAAGAAATTTGGCTCTACTATTCATGTGGTAGGTGTTTCAACATCAACCGATGTAATGGTGCTAAATAGATTGAAGATTATTACAAGACAAGTTTGTGATTATATCAATGAAGATAAAATTACTACTACAGAAGGTTTCATGACAGGAAAGAATTTAGCAAGTGTTACTCTTGAATATGCTAAACAAAAAGAAGCTGATTTAGTAATAATCATGACTGAGCAAGAGTCGAGTTCTGGATTTTTAGCTGGACCTTATTCACAACAGATGATTAATCAATCTAGCATTCCGATTTTAAGTGTTAGACCACAAGAAAAAGCAACAGAATTTGTTACTCCATATTAACAAAGTTTGGTTTACTTACTTTGCAGGTAATGATAAACCAAACTTTCTATTTTAATAAAAGCCTCTTTACTTTTTGTTAATGTTGTGAATGGAATTTCTATCTGTAGTTCATATTTTTCATTTGCAGCTTGCTCTGTTATCTTAATTTTATTCTCTTTGATAACTTTCATTACTTCATTCATTTTATCAAAAGCAAATTCTATTCTAGCAATTTCTAAAATATCTTTATTGATAATCTCATTTTCATTTATTGCATCAATGCTCGATTGCTTATAAGCATTTATAAGTCCGGGTACCCCCAGCAATGTCCCGCCAAAATACCTCACAACTATTATCGCAACATTTGTTAAATCGAATGCTAAAATCTGATTATATATTGGTTTGCCTGCAGATCCACTTGGCTCACCATCGTCGTTTGCTCTGTATAAACTTTTATCATATCCTATTCTGTAGGCAAAACAATAATGTACTGCAGCTGGATATTTCTTCTTTGTTTCATTTAAAAAGTCTTTAAACTCATCTATATTCTCTACTTTTTGTAAACAAGCAATAAATTTACTTCCCTTGTCTTTGAAGATAGATTCAGAATATTTTGAAACGGTATTGTAATGAGTACTAAATAGCATTTGAAAAATAGATGAATAGAATAGAGGTTAGAGCAAGAACAATACCTATCAAATTTATTCGACTTAATCTTTCTTTGAAAATAATTGTCGCTACGAACGAATTAAAAAGAATGATACCAATATTATTTATTGCAAAAACAAAAGAACTTTCATATTGATTTTGTGCTAGGGCTTTCATTAAAAAATAGGTTGAAAAGAAATTAAATAAGCCTAATACTATACCAGCTATTAGATCTTTTAACATTAGCTTCTGCTTAGTTATAATCATTTTACTAATGCCGACAATACCCGCAGCACCAAAAATAAATGCTAATAAAACTGAGAAATCTACTGATTGAGCAAAATGTTCTTGTGATACTTTAATGCTTACATCTACAATACCACTACCTAAAAATATTAGAAATGGTATTAGTAAGTTTTTGTATTCAATCTTTTCGTTTGTATGCGCTTTCTTAGAACTAAAATATATGGCTACCAATGCTAATACAATACCCAGAATCTTCATGAAGCCATAGCTTTCATTATAAAACCAAATACTAAATGTTAATGGAATTATTAATGACATCTTTTGTGCTATAGCAACCACCATCAATCCGGATGTTTTCACACCCACACCCACCAAATTAAATACAAGAATAAAAAACACCCCAAACAATAGGGTATAAGGTAACCACTCTGCTTGGGTTAAATCTGTATTTTGTATGATATCATATCCAGCAATTAGTCCGCAGCCTGATGCCGATAAATAATTCAAGGCTATTGCATTCGGTATGTTTACATTAAGCGTATCAAAGACTTTAAAACATATTACAAGTAAAGAAGATAGAATAATTGATATTAAAATTAAACTCATATACGATTGTAAATTAATAATTCATCAGCACCTAAATCTGTTGTAGAAATTAATTTACCTGATACTTTAGGTGCATTTACTCCTTGGTTTAGTTTTTGTTTTGACCTGAAAATCCTTGCTTCGTCCCATAAATTAAATTGTAAAAATTCATTGATAGTAAAAGCACCACCTTCTATAATGATTGATTGAATTTCCATTAGATACAATTGATATAATATGAATTGTGGTACTAATCCGTAAAAGTCAATTTCAACATACAAGACATTACCCACTTGCATGGTCTTTTTGCTATTAAATACTATTGTCTTCGACTCTTCATTGAAGATGTTTAAGTCGTTGCTTAGTTTTAAATCTTTATCAATAATTATTCTTACTGGGTTACGTCCATCAATTTCTCTAACTGTTAAAAAAGGATTGTCGACCATTACTGTTTTGGTACCTACAAGTATAGACTGTTCTTCTGAACGCCATTGATGATTCATTTTTTTAGCTACATCACCGCTGATATTGGTACGTTGATTTTCAGCTGCAGTTATAAAAGAATCTTTTGACTCTGCCCACTTTAAAATAACATAAGGTCTTTGTAAAGTATGATAGGTAAAAAATCTTCTATTTAGTTGGTATCCTTCTTCTCTTAATAAGTCTGTAAATACTTCAACACCAGCTTTTCGAAGTTTTTCTATGCCCTTACCATTGACAGTTTGAAATGGATCTGTATTAGATATATATACTTTAGGTATTTGATGTTTAATAATTAAGTCTGCACATGGTGGTGTTTTACCAAAATGTGAACAGGGCTCTAAACTAACATATAAGCTACTTTCTTTTAATAATTCAAGAGCATTATCATGGTGTTGAATTACATCATTAATGGCGTTTACTTCAGCATGTGCTTTACCGTATTCTTGATGATAACCTTTGCCTATAACTCTATTGTTATGAACTATAACGGCTCCAACCATCGGATTAGGTTGAACTTTACCCAAGCCTTTTTTTGCCAATTCAATGGCTTCGCGCATATATTGCTCGTTTAAATTCATAGCCTAAAAATAAATTTTTATTCTTAGTTTTAACCATGTTTTCTAGAATAAAAACGCTCAAAGAAGCATTTCAAAATTTTCAATCATTAATACAACGTAATTACGAAATAGAAGAAGCTCGTAGTATTAGTCAAATTGTATTTAAAGAAATTTTGGGATATGATACTATTCAACTAATTCTCAATGAAAACGATTTATTGCCAGCTTCGATTTTCGAGCAGTTAGATTATATAGCCTTTCAGTTAAATGAGCACAAGCCCATTCAATATATCATCGGACATACAGAATTCTACGGATTAAAGTATGAGGTAAATGAAAGTGTTTTAATACCTAGGCCAGAAACAGAGGAGCTAGTTGACTGGATTATTAAGGATCATAAGGAAGATCAGGCTTTAAACATACTTGATATCGGAACAGGTTCTGGCTGTATTCCTATTAGTTTAAAATTTAATATACCTCAAGCAAAAGTTAATTCGATTGATGTCTCGAAAGAAGCAATAGCTATTGCTTTGAAAAATTCTTTCAAGAATAATGTAGAAATTTTCATTCATCATCAAGATGTCTTACAATTACAACAATTTGATGCTGATTATGATGTTATAGTTAGCAATCCGCCTTATGTTCTAGAATCTGAAAAATCTGAAATGAGAAGAAATGTTTTAGATTACGAACCTTCACTAGCATTATTTGTGAATGATCATGATCCCTTGATTTTCTATAAGAAAATCATAGAACTCACAGAGAAAACTTCGAATAAAGCCACTCAACTATATTTTGAAATTAATGAAAGTTATGCTGATGAATTAATTAAACTCTTCGATAGTCAAAAATGGCAGCATCCTGAATTAAGAAAAGACATCCGAGGAAAAGATAGAATGCTAAAAGCAGAATTAATTAGATAATGCTCTAGCTCTTTTTTTTGATCTAGGATGGAAGCTGATTATAGTTTCTTTAAGATAATTTCTATCTAAGTGTGTATATATTTCAGTAGTAGTTATTGATTCGTGTCCGAGCATCTCTTGCACCGCCCTTAAATCAGCACCACCTTCTACTAAATGTGTAGCAAATGAATGTCTGAATGTATGAGGAGAGATACTTTTCTTAATACCTGCTTTGATGGCCAATCTTTTGATGATAGTAAAGACCATTACCCTAGTTAAGCGGCTGCCTCTGCGATTTAGAAATATGATATCTTCTTCACCTTTTTTGATGGCTTGATGTACACGCACTTCATTTACATACATTTTAATAAATTTCTTTGCTGTAGCTCCAATGGGTACAAATCTTTCTTTATCACCTTTACCTGTTACCTTTAAAAAGTCAATTTCAAAATATACATCTGAGAGTTTTAAGTTTACCAACTCTGAAACCCTTAATCCGCATGCATACAAAGTCTCGAGTAATGCTTTATTTCTCATACCTTCAGCAGAACTTGCATCAACTGCCTCAATGATTTCATTGATTTCTGCTAGGCTTAACGTATCTGGCAATTTACGTCCGAGTTTGGGCGTATCAACAATTGCAGCGGGATCATTTTTGATGATATCTTCAATCATCAAGTATTTGAAGTAAGACTTAATGCCTGAAAGTACTCTAGCCTGTGAGCTAGCAGTCATTCCTAATTCATTAATCCATTCTAGAAATTCTTTTATATCTTTGGTTTGAACGTCAGTCGGGGAGATTTTAGTTTTGCTAAACTCAAAGTATTGGAGTAATTTTTCAATATCACGTATATAAGCTTCAATAGAATTCTTTGATAAAGAACGTTCCAATTTTAAATAAGACTTAAAACCTTTTATACTAGAATTCCAATCCATTATGAGTATTAAACTTTTAATTGTAAATGGCCCAAACTTAAATTTACTAGGTAGAAGAGAGGCTACAATATACGGAGAAATTTCATTCGAAGAATATTTTAATCAATTAAAAAATAAATATTTAGACGTTAATTTAGAACATTACCAATCGAATTCAGAAACTGATATTATTAACTGCATTCAAAATGCAGAATCTAAATACTCAGGCATTATTATCAATGCTGCAGCATTCTCACATAGTTCTATTGCACTTAGCGATGCTATACGTGCAGTTAAAATACAAACGATAGAAGTTCATATTAGCAATATTTATGCAAGAGAAAGCTTCAGGCATTCAACTTTGTTAACTAAATATTGTTGGGGGAGTATTTCAGGCTTCGGACTTATGTCGTATGATTTAGCGATACAGGCTTTTCTTAATCAAAAAATTTAATATCTAATTGTTTGAATTTTTTTCTTCTCAAAATAAAATAATCATAAACAATACTTCTGTGGTAAATGCCTTTGTTATTGGGTTTATTAAATAACTTTATAAGCTTTTTACGTTTATTCATCCATGTTCCTTGCGTAATTAAAAAATCATAATGCGCGCGATTTATTGCAAATGCATGTTTGAATTTACCACTAAATAAAAATCTTAATAATTGAATAAGATCTAGTACATGTCTGATAAAGATTATTCCAAAAGCCTTATGAAGGGGTATGTTTTTTCTAAGTGTTATTAGACTATTTCTGAAGTTTAAATAGGTTTTATGCGGATTAGTTTCATTTAAAGTAGCACCACCAACATGGTATACTTTTGATTCTGCACAGTACATGATTTTATAGCCCATGTTTTTTAATCTCCAACACAAATCAATTTCTTCCATGTGCGCAAAATAATCTTTATCGAGTCCGCCTGACTTATGAAACAATTCTGCCCTTACAAACAACGCAGCACCACTTGCCCAAAAGATCTCATCATTTTCTTCGTATTGATTTGAATCTTTTTCAAGCGTCTCGAAAATTCTTCCTTTGCAAAAAGGGTAACCAAAAGAATCTATAAATCCGCCTGCAGCTCCTGCATATTCAAATGAGTCTCTCTCTATATAACTTATTATTTTAGGTTGAGCTGCGGCAATTCTTTGATCTTTCTGCATCATGCGAATAACAGGTTCTACCCAATCAGGTGTTACCTCTACATCCGAATTTAATAATACATAATAGTCAACGTCTTTAACTTTTTCTAGTATTTGATTATAACCTTCTGCAAAGCCATAGTTCTTATCATTGACAATAATCTCTACTTGTGGCATATTAGTTTTAACCCATTCTACTGAATTATCGGTAGATGCATTATCTCCTAAAATGATTCTTAAGTTTGAATAATTAGTATTGTAAACACTTGGTAAGAAATTCGGCAATAGTTTTTCTCCATTGTAATTTAATACGACTACCGCGACTCGTGGTTGATCTGTCATGATAAGTTAAATTTTTTCTTATGTTCTTCTTTTGGTTGGTGTTTCCATCTGCGATGTGACCATAACCAAAATTCTGGTTTTCTATTTATTTTATCTTCTAAATATCGAGTATGAAGCTCTGTTATCTCGTATTCAGGTCTTCCTTTACTACTTTCTGCTAAGATAATAAATTCGAATTCTATATACCCACGCTTGGTTCGATCCATATCTAGAAACGCCACTGCTGTATCAAAATGATTGGCAATTTTTTCTGTTCCTAAAAAAATGGGCGTATTTTGATTTAAGAAATTCGTCCAGTAACAATTATCAGTATCAGAAGGTGTTTGATCGGTAACGATAGCTATAGTATATGGTTTATCTTTCGTCTGAAGTAATGCTCTCATGATTTGTTGCATCGGAGTCATCTTCATACCCATGCGAGAGCGCATTACCTTGAATAAATTATCAAATGTTTTATTGGTTAATGGTTTATATATACCAAAGGTGTTAACTCCTGTATAAAGAGGTAGTGCTAATACGAACCATTCCCAATTCAGATAATGCCCTAATACCATGCTGATCGATTTCCCTTCTTTTAACAATTCGAAAAATCTCTCTGAATTTTTAATTTTAACTCTTCTTTTTATCTCGGCTTCTGATAATGTGTTCAGCTTTGTTGTCTCAACAATTATATCACACAAGACATGATAGTATTTTTTTTCTATCTCTTTTAGTTCTGCTTGACTTTTATTCGGGAAAGAGTTTTGTAAATTTTTACGTACTACCTTTTTTCTATAACCTACAAGTTTGTAAACGATGAGGTAAAGAAAATCACTAAAAATATATAATAATGAAAAAGGTAAATAGGAGATAAGCTTAACAAAAAATACCCCTATGTATGAAAAAATATTAGTCATTATAATCTGCTTCTAATCTTTGTCCGAAATACTCCAAATCTTCACTTCTCTCTTCATCAGAATATTTCATAGTTCTCGATAATATTTTATATTTCCAATTAGGGTCATTACGTTCACCAAACATGTTTGAATGCAATAATACCATTTCATTTTTAATATTTTCTGGAGCAAAAAAGACAAATCGTCGATTTGTGAATTGCTTTATTTTATAATAATGCCATACTTCATAAGGGTAGGCTTTATTATCGAAATCACTACTTCTTATAACGCTAGGCGGACCGTATTTAAGGTATGTTACACCTCTGTCAGTATCATAACCTTTGGTAAATCTAGAGCCGTATTTTTCATTTACTAAATCTACATTGGTTTTGTAATTTAACCATTCTTGTTCTGCGCTGCCTGGGTATCTTTTTTGCCAGAAGTATACAAGGTATTGTTTCATTTGCGTTTCATCATCAACAGACAAGAGTGTTTTTACATATGTTATTTCGTTGGTGGTTGAAATTGGGTTTAACGATTTGATATAGTCTTTAACTTCAGCTTTGCTGAACTTACTTGCAAATGAATTATCTACATTAATTTTGCTAAAATCATTAAGATCTTCACCTAATGCCTTATTGCTTCTCTGGAAAAATGTAGATGCTGATTCTATAATTTCGTTATTTCTGTTTCTTAACTCCACTATTAAATTGTAATTGCCACTAGGCAATAAACTAATGTCAAATTCACTTAATGTTACAATTACATCTTTAGAAATTACTTTTTTAGCTAATGAATAACTACTTAGTTTACTTAGACCTTCAGCATTTTGAATGTAGTAGTCGAGGAGGTAAGACTCGTTCGGACTAATTTTTTGAGTGTTATAGATTTCGTGGTAGAAAGTAAGTTTAGTGATGTTAGTAGGTATGAAATTATTTACGATTGGTAATAATTTATATCCATTTCTGGTAAAGGCGTCGGTAGTTTTACTTTTTGAATATGATTCTATTAAGATAATATCAGAACTATTAATCTTCTTATCATCATAATCAATAGTGATTTCTTGTGAGACTGACTCTGTGTTTTTTGTATTGTTGTTGTCTGTTATGCTTAACTCCATGGTATATTTCCCATTTGCTAAGGCAGTTCTTTTTTGATCTAAGAAAATAAAATCTACTTTATTGGTATCTGTAATTTCTTGACTTAATAAATTGAATTTATCAGCACTTACTATTTCATTACCTTTTTTAAATATCAATGTAATGCCTATACTGCCTTGGTAAGTACCTGTTTTTGTTGATTTATATTCAACTGAACTACCAATGATTGAGAAATGAGTTTCAACAAAAGGTTTATTATCAGGTGTATTAAAAGTATAGTAAGAGATATATGCTTTCAACTTTTTGGCTTCAACATTTTGAATGCTGATTAAGCTTAAAATAAAAAGTAATAGTAGAGTAGATGTCTTTTTCATTATCAGTTATAATAAAGAATTAATATTTTACTTTTGTAAAGTTACACAAATTAAGATGCACATCAATTATTTGCCCTCTATAGGATATTTCCAACAAATGCTCGCTGATGATAATGTTATATTGCATCTAGCAGATAACTATATTAGAAAATCATTAAGAAATAGAACCTATATATTAGGAGCAAATGGAAAGTTAATACTTTCTATACCGACTACCAAATTAGGCGATGAAAGTAGATTATTTGAAAATATTGAACTTTCTTATGCTGAAAATTGGCAAAAACAACATTGGAAAAGTATTGAGTCAGCATATAGACGTTCTCCTTATTTTGAATTTTATGAAGATTACTTTGTTGAATTTTATACAAAGCAAGAGTTTAAATATCTGTGGGAATTCAATTATGAGCTTATATTGTTGATTATTAAACTTTTAAAGATTGATAAATCAGTTACACTTGAAAAACAACAAGTTATTAAATTTAATAATGAGTATAATTTGATAAAGCCTTGTGTGTATCAGCAAGTATTTGTTAATAAATTGCCATTTGTAGAAAATTTGAGTGTTATAGACCTAATATTCAACAAGGGGCCACAGAGTCTAATGTCTATTTAAAGGCTATTCGTATTGATTATTTTACATATTTTTAATATATCGTTTGTATATTAGCGATATAATTTAGATTTTTACAATAAACACAATTAATTAAAAAGTACAAAATTATGAAAAAGAATTTCAAAGCATTATTAATGTTAGGTATCGTTGCATCAGTTGGCTTTACAGCTTGTGAGGAAGAAGAAGACACAACTCCAAC
>JACCDK010299589.1_pt1 | contig 12240 bp, 10 predicted proteins | sample 7445871 | NCBI WGS metagenome assembly JACCDK01 (sample SAMN15323436, study PRJNA562643) | freshwater metagenome | isolation source: river surface water | place: USA:Blue River Watershed | collected 2017-08-15
CCTCTGCGGGCATTGGCATGCCCGACCAGGTTCGCGTGCCGCTGAAGATGATCTTCGGCAAGGTCGACAACTACGGCGGCAGAACCGAGGACGACTGGATGCATTTGCGCACCGACCTCTGTCAAATCAGTCAGCCCGCCGATGATGCGGCGCCGGGCAGCACCCAGCGCTGCAGTCAGCGCAACAACCCGTTTTCACAGAGCCTGTCGCCGCAGCAGTGGGGCGATCAACTCAAGGCCGAGGGTCAGCCGCTAGAGTTTTGGTTCTACGACGATGCCGCGCACGGCTTGCTGGCTGGCCCGATCAACCGCGGGATGCGCACCTATGGTTCGGGGCCGACGGCGCTGCGGCGTTACGGTTGGATCGGTGCCAGCCCGGATGCGGCCAATCGCTTCGCCGCCGACCTGGTGAAGGCCATCCGTTCCACCTACCCGTAGGAGGGCTGGTGCCCGGGACGCTACGGCGGTGCCTCAGGGCCGCTCCGGCGCAGCAAGGGCTTGTACTAGAGCTGGTCGATGGCCGTTGAGACGGGTGCCGACTTCTTCGGTTCATCATTGAGCGAGAAGCGGTCGAGGGTGCGGGTGTAGAAGCTCGCGCCAAAGCGTGCCACCGGGCTGTACTCGCGCAGGTTGACGCGCCAGGCCTGCGTGTCGATGAGGCCCTCGCGTGCAGCCAGCCAACGGATGCGCCCGATAAACACATAACGGCTTTCGGTTTCGAGCTTTTCATGCAGCACGCATTCGAAAGCCACCGGTGACTCGGCAATGCGCGGTGGGGCCACACAGCGCGAAGGGACTGCGGTCAGGCCCACCTGATTGAGCTCGCTGACATGGGACGGAAAGGCTTGCCCGCAGTCGTGCATCTTCTGCGCCATCGGCTCATCGGACATGTGCACCACAAATTCCCCGCTGTGCAGGATGTTGGCCGCCGTGTCCTTGAGCCGGCCATCGGACAGACGGTTGATGCTGATCATTAGGATTGGCGGGTCTTCGCCGACCATGTTGAACATCGAGAACGGGGCGGCATTGGCTACGCCGTTAGCCCCCAGGGTGGTGACCAGCGCAATCGGCCGCGGCACGATCAGGCTGGCCATCAGCTTGTAGCGCGGATAGCTGTCTAGTTGTTCGAAATCGACTTCGGTCATGTCGGGCCTTGTTTTGCAGCAGGCGCGCCGGCGCAACGAAACGGGCCACCCTCGGGTGGCCCGCTGCTAAGCCCAGTGTAAGACGGGCTGAGAACTCAGGCGATCACCTCAACTTTGGCCTTTTTGGCCACCGCCGTCCAGGTGCTGATCTGAGAGCGGATCAGTTTGACGAATTCATCGCCCACCACCGGTGTCTTGCGCGGCAGGGTCTGCAGCTCTTCCAGGCTCGACATGATGTCGGGCTTGGCCATGATCTCAGGGATCAGGGCGGTGAGCCTTTGGACGATGGGCGCGGGCATGTTTTTCGGCCCCGACAGGCCCAGCCACTGCGAACCGGTGAGCGAGGGGAAGCCTACTTCGGCGAAGGTTGGGATGTTCGGGAAGGCCGGCAGGCGGGCCGGCGTGGAGATGGCCAGTGCGCGCAGGGTGCCAGCCTTGAGCTGGTTGGTGTTGGTGGTGATCGGGTCAAACAGGCTGTCGATCTGCCCACCGAGCAGGTCTTGCATGGCCGGCGCGCTGCCCTGGTAGGGCACATGGTCGTGCTGGGGTGCCGGACCTTCGAGCTTGAGCAACTCGCCATACAGGTGGTTGGCCGACCCGATGCCTGAGGAGCCATAGCGCACCGGACGGGTTTTGGCGGCCGCCATGTACTGGGCCATGGTCTGGAAGGGCGATTGCGCCCGCACCAGCAGGGTCATGGGGGCCTCGACCAACATGCCCATGTGGGTGAAGTCGCCCACCGGGTCAAAAGGCATGGTGTTGCGGGTGGCGGTTGCATAAATATGCACCGAGGCATGGCTGACCAGCAGGGTGTAGCCGTCGGCGGGCTGCTTGGATGCCAGATCGGTCCCGATCAGGCCGCCCGCACCGGGCTTGTTGTCCACCACCACGCTTTGACCGAGCGCTTGCGACAGGTGCGGTGCCATCAGGCGAGCCACCGTGTCGACCAGGCCGCCGGGCGGGTACTGCACCATCAGGCGGATAGGGCGGTTCGGCCAGGCCGAGCTTTGCGCATGGACCCAGGGGGCGGCCAGGGCGGCTGTACCTGCGGCCAGTAGTTCACGACGTTTCATTTTCAAATCCTTCCTTGTTAGTGATCGATTTGGGTTGGTAGAAAATTGCAAGCTTTTCAGGGCCAAGCTTTTCTATTCAGCAGGAACAATGCCAGCAGTCGGTCCGAGCGGGCCGGACGACGATGGAACCCGAATCCGCAGAGAATGAGCCGGATGCCGGCCGCCAGTTCTTCTCGCGGGGCATATCCTCCTGCCCTGGTTTGGGGCTTGCTATTCGTAAATAGCGCCTCATGCACTTTATTGGTGCGGCACATCACTCAGGCCCATTTTTGTCTTTCAACGACTCCACCATGACTTCCCAGACCACCCGCAGACTGCTGTTGATCAACCCCAACACCAGTGCGTCGACCACCGATAGGCTGACCCGGATCCTTACGCCCCTGCTGCCTTCCGATTGGCGGATGGATGCGCACACCGCACGTTTTGGGGGAAGCTACATCGCTTGTGAGGCCAGTCATGCAGTGGCCGCGCATGCTGCTCTGGAAGTTTGGGCTGAGCAGTTGAACGCGGGGGGCCAGCGCCCGGATGCAGTTTTGCTGGCCTGTTTCGGGGACCCGGGCTTGTGGGCTTTGCGTGAGAGCAGCGCCTGTCCGGTGACCGGGCTGGCTGAGGCCTCTTTCATCGAGGCCGCCGCGCTCGGGCCCTTTGCCATCGTGACCGGCGGCGTGCGCTGGCGTCCCATGCTCGAGCGTCTGGCCCAGGCTCTGGGGTTTGGCGATCACCTGCGGCATATCGAGACAGTCGCCCCCAGCGGTGCCGAACTGCTGGCCGACCCCGACATGGCGCTGCGTTGTCTGCATCAGGCCTGCATGAATGCCGCCCGGCCCGGTGTGCGGGCCATTATTTTGGGCGGCGCTGGCTTGGCCGGCTATGCCCAGGTCTTGCAGGAGCGCGTCGATCTGCCTTTGATCGACAGCGCACAGGCCGGCTTGAGGGTCTTGCTCAAGGGGCTGGCGCCGCCGCCTGATTCAGATGAGAACCGCTTTCATGCGCAGTGGTCGAATGTGCGGCTTAATCTGGTGGCCTGAACCGACGCCTGCGCGATGGGGCGCGCCCAATGGCCTTGTCGCAAGTTCAGTGAATCAGGTCGGCTTTTCGATAACCGGGCTCGGCATTGCTCAGGGGCACCGGTGATGTGCGACTGGTTTCGGGATCAGGGGTTTGGCCCTTGAGGTGATCCGCCAGACGCAGCGCCAGGGCCACCAGCGTGAGTGTGGGGTTGGCATAGCCACCGGAAGGAAAGACCGAGCTGCCGGCGACGTAGAGGTTGTCAGTGCCGTGCACGCGGCATTGCGCATCGACCACCCCCTTGCGGGCGTCGGCATGCATGCGGGTGGTGCCCATCAGGTGGTGTGAGCCGATAGGCCTTTCCAGGTGCGGCGAGCCGTCCTTTTCAAAATAGCGTTCGACCCGGCCAAGACCGGCGCGCTCAAGGCCACGGGCGAACAGGGCCTGCGCGCGCAGGGTTTGCTCTACGTCTTCTTCTGGCCAGTGCCAGTGCACCTCCAGTTGCGGGCGGCCTAGCGGGTCGAGCCGCTGACCCAAGGTGACCCGGTTCTCAGGGCGCGGGGTCTGTTCGATGCTGTGCCACAGCTCCACCCGCGAAAACAGTTCGCCGGGTCGCCTGAGCTGCGACCAGCCGCCGTGACCGATGCCATAGGCGGTGGACTGCTGACCGGTCGCCGCTTTGGCGGCCATCTTCACCACGTAGTCCAGGCCGCAGACCAGATGCCACAGTTGCTGAGCGCTGCCACGCAGTCCTGGGGTTGGCAGGGCCTCTTGCGCACGCTTGTGCAGAAGCTGTAGGCGGCGCAGCGCGTTGAACGCTTCGATGGCGCGATCCTGCCTGACGGGTGGCCGTGGAAACAAAAAGCAGTTCACATTGCCCACTCGCTCCTTCGCCTGCAGCTGCGCTGACAGCTTGAGGTAGCCCATCACATAGGCCCCGTTCCGGCGCCTCAGGTCGTAAAGCCCCAGTTGCTCAAAAACACGGGGGCTGCTGGGCACGAGATAGCCGCTGCGGCCCTGCAGATGGTCGTGATAGCAGCGCCCCACCAGCTGGTGCGCATTGCCCAACGCCAGGCCATCGGGGCGGCGTGACAGCAGCAACAGGCGTGCATTTTCATAACCCCCGGCGGCCAGCACCACGGTGCGGGCGCGCATCAGCCAGGGCTTTTGACCGGGCCCGCTCACACGCACCTGCTCAACCCGCTGCCCGCTGGCATCGGTCAGAATTTCGGTGGCCGTGGCGTAGGTATAGATGGCAATGTTTTGCGCATCCATCAGGTCCTGGCGGTGGCGGTTGGTGAAAATTTCGAAGGGCGTGAAATGAAACATGCCCGTCTCAAGGCCAGTGCCTTGGAGCGGCAGGGCACGCGCATCGGCTTGCTCCCAGGGCTGCGGGTTGTAGTCGCAGCGGGCGCCTCCACAGACTTCCTGCGCACGCAGGTAATAGGGCATCAGCATGTCCCGGGTTAAAGGCCAGCCGCTGTGGCCGATCCAAGGCCGGTGCTGAAAATCGATCTCATCGAAGAGGGCGTGCCGCAGCCCCTTCTCGCCCGGTGAAAGGTCGATGCACCAGACATTGGCATTGCCGCCGAACTGTCGGCGGTTGACTTCGATGGACGGCTTGATGCCGCCTGTGCTTACGCCGTCGGCCAGCGCCTGTAACCCGCGGTCGTAGTCCATGCCGCCGCTTTCAAGCAGCGTCACTCGCAAGCGGCTACCGATGAATTCACGCGCCAGGCTGATGCCGGCCGGCCCTGAACCGATGATGCACAGGTCGCAGTCCTGGTCGATGCTGGGCATGGCTCGTGCGTCGATATGCATGGATCCTCCGTGAGGCGCGTCCGGTGCCGATCACTCCTTGGGTCTGGGCGCGCGTCTGCAAAGCTTCAACGCTCGCATTTTTCAGGGCCGCAGGCGCGGTCTAGCGGCGCGGCCGTCGCTTTGGCTCGCCGCCGATACAGGCGCAGGTCCGGGTCTGACAGTTCATCACGCCCTCGGCCCGCACGCCGCTGTGCAGGCGCAAATTTGGGCTGGGCTTTAGCGCGGCACAGCCGGGCTGGTGGGGGCGTTCGCTCGGGCTGCGTTGGGCCCTGGCTGGGTTGCGCCACCGGCGGGCGCAAGATCTGCGGCCGCGGCGATCGGCCGGCCCATCACATCGACTTGGCTGGCCGCGCGTGGCTTGCCGATCGGCGCTGCGGCTTGGCCTTTCTGCACGGCGGCCAGGTCTTCTTCGCTCGGGTAGTGGCCCAGCAGCACATAGTCGAACACACGCCGCGCGATCGGGGCTGCATGGGCCGCTCCAAAGCCAGCGTTTTCGACCACCACAGCCAGCGCGATCTGCGGTGCGTCGACCGGTGCGAAGGCCATGTAGAGCGAATGGTCGCGCTGGTGTTCCTCGAGTTTGGTGGCGTTGTATTTTTCTTTCTGTCCTATCGAGACGGCCTGTGCAGTGCCGGTTTTGCCGGCACTGAGGTAAGGCGCGCCTGCGAACACGCGGGCCGAGGTGCCCTCTTGCGTGACGCTGGCCAGCGCACGCTTGATGACCGCCACATGCTCAGGCTTGAATCCGAGCTGCACCGGCGCCGCTGCAGTGGCCGTCTGCACTTGGCGACTGACGCTGTCCTGGGTGGCCATCACCAGACGCGGCCGGTGCTGCAGGCCGTCCTGGGCCAAGGTGGCTGTGGCATGAGCCAGTTGCAGCATCGAAAAGGTGTTGTAGCCCTGACCGATGCCCAGCGAAATGGTCTCGCCGGCGTACCACTTTTGCTGCTCGGGCCGCCTATACGTCTTGCGCTTCCACTCCTGGCTGGGCAGCACACCGCGCACCTCGCCGAGCACATCGATGCCGGTCAGTTGCCCAAAGCCTAGCGGCTTCATGAAGTCGTGGATGGCATCCACCCCCATCTCATTGGCCAGGGTGTAGTAGTAGACATTGCTCGACCGCACGATGCTCAGGTGCATGTCAACCGCACCCACACCATCCCCATGGCTGCGGAACTGGTGGCCGCCAAAGGTCCATACGCCGTTGTCCTGCACCACCGTGGTGGCGCTGCGCTTGCCGGTGCTCAGGGCGGCCAGCGCCATGAAAGGTTTGTAGGTGGAGCCGGGCGGATAGGTGCCGCGCAGTGCGCGGTTGAGCAAGGGCTTGTCGATGGATTCGTTCAAGGCCGTCCAGCTTTCGCTGTCGATGCCTTCTACGAAAAGATTGGGGTCGAAGGTGGGCTTGCTCACAAAGGCCAGCACCTCTCCGCTGCGTGGATCGATGGCCACCAGTGCGCCTCGGCGCTCGCCAAACATGTCTTCGATCAGCTTTTGCAGCTTGATATCAATCGACAGTTGCACGGTGTCGCCGGGCGTGGAGGGGCTGCTGGCCAGACGCCGCACGGCCCGGCCGCCGGCCGAGGTCTCGACCTGCTCAACGCCGGTGATGCCGTGCAATTGCTTTTCATAGGCCTGCTCGATGCCGAGCTTGCCGATGTAATCGGTGCCCCGATAGTTGCCCAGCTCGTCTTCTTCTTCGATGCGTTCCTTCTCTTTTTGGTTGATGCGACCGATGTAGCCCACCACATGACTGCCCGCTTCGCCAAAGGGATAGCTGCGGAACAGCCGCGCCTTGATGTCGACGCCAGGAAAGCGGTAGCGCTGCGCCGCAAAGCGGGCCACCTCTTCGTCGCTGAGCTTGGTGCGGATGGGCACTGATTCCAGGCTCTTGAATTCCTCGCGGATGCGCTTGAAGCGTCTCCGATCGCGGTTGGTGATCTCCACCACCTGGGACAAGGCGTTGATGGTCTCTTCCAGCCCGCGCACCTTCGAGGGCGTGATCTCTAGCGTGTAGGCCGAGAAGTTGGTGGCCAGTACCACTCCGTTGCGGTCGGTGATCAGCCCGCGATTGGGCACGATGGGCACCACGGCCGTGCGGTTGTTCTCAGCCTGCTCCAGATAGTGTTCGTGCTTGAAGACTTGCAGGTAGATCAGGCGCAAGGCCAGCAACGCAAAGCACACCAGCACCACCACGCTGGCCGCCAACACCCGGCCGCGAAAGCGGTGGATTTCGGCGTCGACATTGCGCAGGGCAGTCATAGGCTTGTCCGGACTTAAAGAGGTCGGTTCAGATCGGGGTCTGGGGCGCGCTTTTGCGGCATCAGCAGCACGATACTGGCCAGTGGCCACAACAGGGCCTGGAGCACCGGGGAGACCCAGAAAGACCAAGCCGGCATGGCGCCGCCGCTGATCAGCCGGACCAGCAGTTCAAGAATATGCGCGGCCAGCATCAGCGGCAGCAATTGCAGCGCCTGCGCCGGGACCGGGAACCACAGCACGCGGCGGTGAATCATGATCGAAAGGAAGCTGAGCGCGGTGTAGGACAGCGCATGCTGGCCCAGCAGACCGGCTTGGTGCACATCCATGATCAACCCAAAGCAAAACGCGGCCAGCATGCCCACGCGAAGCGGCTGATGGATGGTCCAGAACACCAGCACCAGCGCCAGCAGGTCGGGCATCCAAGGCTCGCTGCCGAGCATCGTCAGCAGCAGGGCCAGGATCAGGCTGGCCCAGATGAACAGCGGGCTGGCGGGCAGCAGCAGTTGCTGCCCAGTGGGCATGATCATGACCGTCCCCCTTTGCGGGCGCTTTCAGTCCGGCTCGGCTCCTGGGGCGCGGCCGGCAATTGACTTTTAAGCGGCTTGAGCACCAGCAGATGGCGCGCGGCAGCCACCTGCCCGAGAGGCTGGGCGTGAATGCGTGCAAAGGTCGATTCAGCACGCCGGTCAATGCGGGTGACGCGGGCCACCGGCAGGCCTGGCGGATAAATGCCATCGATACCGCTGGTGGTCAGCAGGTCACCCTCTTGCAAATCGGTATTGGCCGCCATGAATCGCAGCTCGAGCCCGTCTTCCGAGGGCTCGCCATAGGCCACGCTGCGCAGGCCGGTGCGCACATTGAGCACAGGAATCGTCAGGTCGCGATCAATCAGCAGCGTCACTTCGCTGACCAGGGGATGCACCCGTGTCACCTGACCGATCACACCGGCTGAGTCGACTACTGGGGAGCCCACTTCTACGCCGGCCGCGCCGCCCTTGTCGATGATGATCTTGTGCGAATAAGGATCGGCCGCCTCGTAGATGACTTCGGCCGCCTGGCCCGGCCCGGAAAGTCGCTGACGCAAGTCAAGCAGTTGTCGCAGCTGGCTGTTTTCTTGGGCCAGTTGTTCAACCTGGCCCGCCCGCAGCAGCAGCCGCGTCAGTTCCTTGCGGGCCTCCTGAAGGTCGGCCTGGGTCTGGGCCAGGCTGTCAAAGTGTCGGCCCAGAGCTTCCAGGCCGCGGCCGGGCTGCAAGGCCAGCCATTGCAACGGATGCAGCGCAGTGGCCAGCGCCGACCGCAGCGGATCGATCATGCCCAGTCGGGCATCGGCCACCATCAGTAAAACGGCCAGACTGCTGAGCACCACCAGCCGGGACAAGGCCGAAGGGCCCTGTTTAAAAAACGGGGGCGGCGACCGGTCTATGGTTCCGAGTGGCATGGGTCAGGCGGGTCGGGCGCCGCCGGCCGCAGCGCGCTCGCTCACTCCGAGGTGAAGATGGACCCCAGTCGCTCCATGCGATCGAGGGCAATGCCGCAACCCCGCACCACGCAGGTCAGAGGGTCTTCGGCCACCAGCACCGGCAAGCCGGTTTCCTCGCTGAGCAAACGATCGAGGTCGCGCAGCAGCGCGCCGCCACCGGTGAGCATCATGCCCCGGTCGGCGATGTCGGCGCCCAATTCGGGCGGCGTTTGCTCCAGAGCATTTTTCACAGCCGAGACGATGTTGTTCAGCGGATCTGTCAGCGCCTCCAGGATTTCGTTGCTCGAGATGGTGAAGCTGCGCGGCACCCCTTCGGAGAGGTTGCGGCCCTTGACTTCCATCTCGCGCACTTCGCTGCCGGGGAAGGCCGAACCGATGTTCTTCTTGATCGCCTCGGCCGTCGGCTCGCCGATCAGCATGCCGTAATTGCGCCGGATGTAGTTGATGATCGCGTCGTCGAAACGGTCGCCGCCCACTCGCACACTGCCTTTGTAGACCATGCCGCCCAGCGAGATCACGCCCACCTCGGTGGTGCCGCCGCCGATATCGACCACCATCGAGCCTGAGGCCTCAGCCACAGGCAAGCCCGCGCCGATGGCCGCCGCCATGGGCTCTTCGATCAGGTAGACCTCGGAGGCACCCGCGCCCAGGGCCGACTCGCGAATGGCGCGGCGCTCCACTTGGGTGGAGCCGCAGGGCACGCAGATGATGATGCGCGGGCTGGGTCGGAACATGCTGCGCGGATGGACCATCTTGATGAATTGCTTGAGCATCTGCTCGGTGACGGTGAAATCGGCGATCACGCCGTCTTTCATCGGGCGAATGGCCTCGATGTTGCCTGGCACCTTGCCCAGCATGGCCTTGGCTTCGTGGCCAACGGCCTGGATGGTTTTCTTGCCCTGGGGCCCGCCCTCATGGCGGATGGCTACCACCGAGGGTTCGTCCAGGACGATGCCTTGCCCGCGTACAAAAATCAGGGTGTTGGCTGTGCCCAGGTCGATCGCCAGGTCGGTCGAGAAGTACCGGCGGAAAGATTCAAACATGTCAGAGGTCCGTTGCAGGCGGTCCGCCGTCTGCCCGGGCGGCCGCACCATCAGAAATGATTCTTGGGAGCCCGGCTGCTGCAGCCCTGTTCGACTCGCTAAGCGTGCCTTGAACAGAGGCGCGGACGCACCGTGCGCCGAAGGCGGGATAATACCCCAAGGACCGATGCCCAGAGGCGTTCCAAGGGAGCTTTTGCGCCGGATTCTCACCTGTTTGCCTGCTCGGGCGGGAGCCACTTCAGGCTCGCCCAGCGGGCATCAATTCTTATTCTTCGTATGGCACTGACCGCCCAAGACATTTCGCGCGTGGCTCATCTGGCCCGCTTGCAGCTGCAGCCCGAGGAAAGCGCCCGCGCCCTCGAGCAGATCAATGGCTTTTTCAGGCTGGTCGAACAGATGGCAGCCATTCCGACCGCGGGCCTTGAGCCCATGGCCCACCCGGTTGAACTCACCGGGCAAGTGGCCCTGCGTCTGCGCGAGGACGCAGTCAGCGAGCCTGATGACCGCCGGGCCAATCAGCAAAACGCACCGGCCGTCGAGCGCGGCTTGTTTTTGGTGCCCAAGGTGATCGAGTAAGGCCGGCCATGACCCAGCTGCATGATCTGAGCGTGGCCCAACTGGCCGCCGGTCTGAAGGCGCGGCATTTTTCTGCGCTTGAAGTGGCGCGGCATTTCGTGGCCCGCGCCCAGACCGACGACACCGGCAGTTTTTTGGCCCTCAACCCCGACGCTACGCTGGCCCAGGCCCAGGCCAGTGACGCGCGTCTGGCGGCCGGCACGGCCGGTGCGCTCGAAGGGGTGCCGATTGCCCACAAGGATATTTTTGTCACCCGTGACTTTCCCACCACCGCTGGCTCGAAGATGCTCGCGGGCTATCGCTCGCCCTTTGACGCCACCGTGGTGGCGCGCCTGGCGCAGGCGGGCATGGTCACGGTGGGCAAGCTCAATTGCGATGAATTTGCCATGGGTTCGGGCAATGAAAACAGCGCTTATGGCGTCGTCAAAAACCCCTGGGACAAAAAGACCCCGCGGGTGCCCGGCGGCTCGTCGGGCGGCAGCGCAGCGGCTCTGGCTGCACGCCTGGTTCCCGCTGCCACCGGCACCGATACCGGCGGCTCTATCCGCCAGCCCGCCAGCTTTTGCGGCGTCACCGGCATCAAGCCCACCTACGGCAGAGCCAGCCGCTACGGCATGATCGCCTACGCCTCAAGCCTTGATCAGGGCGGCCCCATGGCCCGCAGCGCCGAGGACTGCGCGCTGCTGCTGTCGGCCCTGTGCGGGCCCGACCCGGACCGCGACTCGACCTCGTTGGACCTGCCGGCCGAAGACTTCAGCAAATCGCTGAACACGGACATCAAGGGCCTGCGCATTGGCCTTCCCAAGGAGTTCTTCGGCGAGGGCCTGGCCGCTGATGTGCGCACCGCGGTCGAGGCCGCGTTGGCCGAGCTGACGAAACTTGGCGCCACCCTCGTGCCCATCAGCCTGCCGCGAACCGAATTGGCCATACCGGTTTACTACATCATCGCGCCGGCTGAAGCCAGCTCCAACCTGAGCCGCTACGACGGCGTGAAGTTCGGCCACCGTGCCAAGGACTACACCGATCTGGAGAGCATGTACAAACAGAGCCGGGCCGAAGGCTTTGGCAGCGAGGTCAAGCGCCGCATCATGACCGGCACCTATGTGCTCTCGCACGGCTACTACGACGCCTACTACCTGCAAGCGCAGAAGATCCGGCGCCTGATCGCTGAAGACTTTCGCAGCGCGTTTGCGCACTGCGATGTGATCGCCGGCCCGGTAGCCCCCACCGTGGCCTGGCCGATCGGCCAGAACGCAGCCGACCCTGTGGCCGACTACCTGGCCGACATCTTTACCCTGCCCGCATCGCTGGCCGGCCTGCCCGGCCTGAGCGTGCCGGCCGGCTTTGGCGCCGAGGGCATGCCCGTGGGCCTGCAATTGATCGGCAACTACTTCAAAGAGGCTCAATTGCTGGGCGTGGCGCATCGTCTGCAGCAGGTGACCGACTTCCATCTCCGCAAGCCGGAGGGGGTTTGATATGTCCAGCCCACTCGTTTCTGGCTATGAAGTTGTGATCGGGTTTGAAACCCATGCGCAACTGTCGACGCATAGCAAGATCTTTAGCCGCGCCAGCGTGGCCTTTGGTGCTGAACCCAACACCCAGGCCTGCGCGGTGGACCTGGCCCTGCCCGGCACCTTGCCGGTGATGAACCAGGGCGCGGTTGAGCGCGCCATCCGCTTCGGTCTTGCGGTGAGCGCGCATGTGGCGCAGCAGAGCATCTTTGCGCGCAAGAACTATTTCTACCCCGATCTGCCCAAGGGTTACCAGATCAGTCAGTTCGAGATCCCGGTGGTGCAGGGCGGCGAGGTGTCGTTCTACCTTGGCGATGAAAAGAGG
>JACCDK010712692.1_pt1 | contig 12240 bp, 10 predicted proteins | sample 7445871 | NCBI WGS metagenome assembly JACCDK01 (sample SAMN15323436, study PRJNA562643) | freshwater metagenome | isolation source: river surface water | place: USA:Blue River Watershed | collected 2017-08-15
AAATGCTGCGGCCTGGACTAATGTCCCAAAGGCAGAGGAATGCCCGGATGAAGCTCTTAAATTGAACGTAAATGCAGTTGAAAAACTTGCAATTGCGGGAAATAAAATTGGAGCCAAATTTGTACAAATATCAACCGATTATGTCTTTGATGGGAAGAGCTCAATTCCTTATCAAGAAGACTCAGCAAAGAATCCACTTTCGGTTTACGGCTCAAGCAAATCTCTGGCAGAAGATTTTTTGCTTTCAGAATTCCCGTTGAACTCCTATATAATTCGAACATCTTGGCTCTATAGTAAATACGGAAATAATTTCGTGAAATCTATCCTTAAGAAACTTATAGCGGACGAGTCAGAGCTCGAGGTAGTGAATGATCAACAGGGTAGCCCAACTCTGGCTCGCGATTTTGCTTGCGCCTTAGAAATTATTTGTAAGCACGAATTAACTCCAGGTGTTTATCATTTCGCTAATTCTGGGAAAACCACATGGTATTCATTTGCACAACGGATTGCCGAATATTCGAATCTGAATTCGGGAAAAATAGTTCCAGCAAAATCAATATTCTCCGAATATCAAGTTAAACGTCCTGCATTCTCAGTGTTAGATACAAGCAAGTATTTAAGGGCCAGTGGAAGCACTCCGCCAAACTGGGAGAAGTCCCTTGAGGCCGAAATTACATTGATTCTAGCTGAAGTTGAAAGAGAGCAGACGTTATGAAATTTGAAAAATTTGAATTCGATTCTATTTGGCTGGTGAAGTCCGACATTCATCTCGATAAACGTGGAAGCTTTCGTGAAACCTTTAGGCGCGATCTATTTCGTGAAGTAGCTAACGCTGACTTTAACCCCGTACAGATCAACTCCTCTGTTTCGAAGATGGGAGTGCTTCGCGGAATCCATTACAGCATTTCTGAAATCGGGCAAGCAAAGTGGATTTCTTGTGTAAGTGGGGAAATCGAGGACTACGTGGTGGATCTTAGATTGAATTCTTTGACATTTGGAAAGTGGAAGTCAATATCGCTCTCTGCAGACAATGGGCTTTCGCTAATTATTCCAACGGGATTTGGACACGCATTTGAGACGAGGACTGATGGCTGTGTAGTCTCATACGCGCTTTCTAGTTCCTATGATCCGGCAACCGAAATGACTATTACTCCAAGCGATCCCTCCATTGGCGTGAATTGGTTGAATTTAAATCCCGAGATTTCTGACCGAGATAAGTTTGCGCCGACCTTGCGGGAGCAAGTGTCTGCTGGAAATATGCCAAGTGATAACCTCGCCTTATGACCCAATCGAGAAAAAGTTCAAATTACGGAGACAGTTCAATTTGGGTCGTTCTTCCTTGCTATAACGTAGCCAATCACATTAAAGGCGTTGTGAGTTCTGTACCAGCCTATGTATCGGGCATTGTTGCGGTAAATGATGCTTCAGAAGATCAAACTTTGATTCTTCTGGAGGATATGAACGCTGACCCGAGAATTCACATCCTCGACAACCCAATAAATTTAGGCGTTGGTGGATCTACAAAGCGCGGACTCGAATATGCGTTTAATCATGGTGCTGAAATTGTCGTCAAAATAGATGGCGATGGGCAAATGGATCCTTCCTTAATTGCTGACTTCGTGGAACCGATTATTGGCGGAAGAGCCGATTATGTAAAAGGAAATCGATTTATAAATACAGACCAGGTAATTTCTATGCCGAAGATGCGTTTACTAGGAAATCTAGCACTCTCATTTTTGACAAAACTTTCAAGTGGATATTGGGAGATCTTTGACCCAAATAACGGATTCGTTGCGATAAGCAAAAGAGCATTCAACCTAATCCCGGCTGGAAAAGTTGACAATAGGTACTTCTTTGAGTCCGACATGCTTTTTCGGCTTCATTTAGCTCGGGCGGTAATTCAGGATGTTCCAATCCCCACAAGTTATGGTTCTGAAGTCAGTGGACTAAGTGAAGTGAAATCAGTTTTTGAGTTTGGGTATAAACACCATAGAAACTTCTTGAAGCGTATATTAATTGAGTATTACCTTCGAGACTTCAATTTGGGAAGTTTGCAATTGCCTCTGGGGCTCGGTCTAAGTCTATTTGGTGCGGTTTATGGGGTCTCAAACTTCATTCATTTCCATGCTCTTAATCTTCAAACTCCGACCGGAACACAAGTTTTAGTTGCAATGAGTCTACTCTCGGGGCTGCAATTACTCCTTAGCTTCTTCGCTTTTGACATCTCGAATTCTCCCAAGAAGCCAATTTCCTAACCATCTATAATTTACGATTAACACGGCACATGCGAACGGCAAAACAGGTAGTTGATAGCGAAAATTGACACCGATAGAACCGTTCAATGCCCCGATTGCCCAGGTAGCGAGTAAGACGAGTAGGAACCGCATACTTGTAGCAGATCTAATTGAACCCAGTGCCGCAAGCAACGCGGTTGCCAATATAAGTAATAGAAGTTTATCTAAAACTGCCAACTCGGCTATTTCAAAGAATCCGACCTTCATAAATGAAACCGGAAGGGCAAACACTTTTTCAATGACCGACAAGTCTCCCTCCCGAGGGAGCACGGAGTTTGATGGTTGAGTCAAGTAAGTGGGTACTGTCGCTACTAATCCGATAATGGTAATGAAAGTAGCCCGCTTTCTTTCTCCTTTAGAGAAGTCGGCCAAGGCCAAGGCCAGCCAAATTGGAGTTGCAAAGCGTGTAATGCTTGTAAGGGCAATCAACAATCCAATGGACAGGTAGTTATTGAGCTTTCTGTTCTTGGACTCGAAAACTAAGCAAGAAAGTGCAAATAATCCGACGAAAAGTGAATCAGTTATGTTGGCGACCATCCAACGCAAAACCGTTGGGCTCAACAGAACCAAAACACTGAGAAACAAACCAAAATTAGAAGCTTTTAAACTTCTTGAGAGGAAATATATTGAAAGCACGAGCAGAAGCAAGCTCAGACTAGGAATTACCAGTAATCCGTTCATTCCAAAGATGGCAACGAATGGTACTGACAGTAATGGATACAAAACTCTTGGAGCAACCAACCCCCAAGCTGGAGAATTTCCTGGCAAGATAGAAGCAGGATCAAAATGCATCCCTGAGGCGCTGTGAATGAAATACCACTCTTCGATCTGTTTAGCGGCAGTCAGTTGGTCATGACCTAAGAACATATATGTACGAAGAGCGTATAAAACACCGTCTGGTTGAAAGATACTAAAATCGAAACCATAGGAGTCACCGTTAACATAAAGCCTTGAGGCGACAGTTAAGGCCCAGAAGCACGCAATTATAAATAAGTGTGCCTTCCACCCATTTAGTGTGAGTTCGAGCGAGATCTTTACTCTATCGATCATGTCGCTTTTTGATTTTCATCAGTAATTTACCGCTGATCATGGGCTTTATCCTTCGCAATAGTTTTATCAATGCTCGTTCTCTTGGAGAGATTCGAAATTCGACCTTACCTTGAAGCTCGAGCTCAGTAGCAATCTCCACCACAAGCCTATCTGTCTTCTGTGAATAAGTTAAGAACTCGTAGTGCTTGCAATCTAAGTGAATAGATTCGGGTCCACTATTCATATGTGCACACGAAATTTCCACCGCAATTGAGTTTTGATTACCGACGAAGGAACTGAGTACGAATTCCAAATAGGGACAACTCAGATTATCATTGGTCAGTCTTACGTTACCAAACAAATGATTAGAGTAAGGCGGGAAAACCAAAATCTCCGAAAGACTCTCATCGTGATAGAAAACCCCATACTTTTGAGAGATATCCGCGAGTATTTTGGCATTAAGTTCACTGCCAGAAAAAGAGTTAATCAATACCTTTGCCAATCTAAACAACACCAGTCTTCCAAACTCAGAATCGCCGTAGATGGGGAGATTCTCTGAAGCAGAATTCCAGAAATCAAGTCTTTCAAGATCACCGAGAGAATTTAACCATGCCACAAATTTCTTGCTAGAAATTAGATCGTCAAAGTAAAACGAAGCCTCAAAAAATTTCCTATTGAGAGTTACTTGTGCACTCTCTTGGCTGCTGTGCCGTCTGTACTCCACTGAACTCTTATTCGAAACTATTGCATGTCCTTCAAAAATCAAATGTAAACTTATCCACCAGTCCAAAACAAACCTAGATTTTGGGAATGACGAGCAAAGATAATTTTTATTGATGAATAGCGCGGGCCAAAAAAATGGCGGCGAGTTTAGAGATAATGCAACTTGACTCGCTTTTGCCATACCTGTTTTCAATCCTGGGCCGATCATCTCGCCCGTAGGTTTACCAGAGGAGTCAATGATTCTTGCTGACATCGCAATTGCAGAGAATTCCGCACTCTGAGTTACCAGATTACGGAACTCCAGGTAACCCTCAAGAATAAGGCGATCATCATCACCAGGAAAGTTAATCCATTCAGATGCGTGCTCCTCTATCAGCGCCCATATCTCATTGAAGTCGGTCGTATTCTTTTGTTTTCTAATGTAAGTCGTTCTCGGTTGAATTGCAGACCAATTCTTGAGAAGTTCCCTGACATTTGGAGGTGCTCCGTTATCAAAAACTACGAAATTAATGAATTCCAGATTGCCAAATGGTGCTGCACTGTTAATGAATTCTTGGACTTGTTCTCTTCCTTGGGTTACAAGACAAATTGTTAACAATCTACTTACCTCCAAGATATTCCGAATTGATTTTCCTAGAGATAGTTCTGAATACCTCTCTAGCGTCCCACATCTGAATCTCTTCACCGAGAACAAACTCTTCGATGTTTTTAAGTATTAGCTCAACGTGTTGATTTTCTAGTCTCAGCAAAAAAGGAATTAGATTTTTGACTTCCCCAGAGTATCTGACTATAAGTTCTTCTGGAAGTGTCGTATAAGTAAATGAGGTCCCAAAGTAGATCGGAATGGAGCCTGAAATCAAAGCATCAATTAATTTTTCGCTAATGTAAGTATCCGAGTTCTCAATTACTAGCGAGAATTGAGAATTTGCAACAATCGCCTGCTTATTTTGAACTCGACCTTTAACTCTTGGATAATGCTGGAAGAGATCTGCGAAAATATGCTTTGTGTGAAATTTACTTCTGCTTGATAAAGCAAATCTTAGAACGCCAAGTCTGAGGCGAAGTTTGCTAATTAACCCCGCCTTCCAGAGCTCCCCATAAACTTCTAAATTCAGATCCTGAACCTCTTTGACAATTTTTCTGCGTAATCCATAATTTCCAGTTCCGTTTGGTGATACTTTATTGGCTGCTATCAAAGAACAAAAAACTTCGCGCTTAGACCAGTTCTGGTATGAGTACAGTTGGCCGTCAATATGAGATTTAAGAACTTCTGACAGTTCGGTCACATGTAAGTCAGGGCGCAATGGATTCTGTTGGAATTGGTAAGGCCATCGGATAAATTCTTGCTTATTAGTACTAGGTTGGCCTGGCGTCAGGATGAGATTGTATTGAGATTCAATTTCTTTTGTAAATTGTGCCGGGTAAACCGCAGCAGGTTCAAGTCGGATTAGCACTCTGAAGATATCGTGGCCAAGCCGCTCATTAATGCTATGCCAATTGTGATTAATGTTTACGAGAATATCCGCCACCCCTTCATTCACAATCTCGAAGCCCTCACTCTCCAGAATTTCGGAGAAGAGTGGGGCGACCTCACGACCCCTGCTATTAAGGTTTAATGTGCCCGCAAGGCAAATTCGAGGCTTAGAAACAAGAGGCATGTTCCAACTGTAATCGCTTTGCTGCTTTTCCTTAGGTATTCGTTCTAAACTTAAGCATGTCCGTTTACGATCAAAAGCTTGTCATCTATATTCCTGCATATTTTGATTTTGAATCAGCCATCGCACAGGCCCGATTGATAATGGTTGAGCGCGACAAGGTTGATTTAGAGATTCAAATAATAATCTCAATTAACGCTGTTCCCCTAACCATTGAATCTCAAACAGAGATTAAGAACTCTTGTGATGAATTAATATTTATGGCTGAGAATCTAGGGGGAGACACAAACATTAATCTTGGATATGTCAAAGCACTATCGACGAAAGCAGATTTCTTTTGGATTCTTTCAGCAAATGACTTACTCGTATCAGGGTCGATAGAAAAAATTGCAGAAGCTATTCAGCTATTTTCGGCCGACATGCTCGTAATTTGCAGTAATGAATCCAAGAAATCAGGAGTGATTGATAATGCATTTATGGGCGATGCTGCATTTCTCCCATTAGGACTAATTAGTGCTGTCATTTTTCGAGTCCCACGCTTTAGAGAATCATTTGCTAGTGCGTTGAAATTCTCCTGGACTGGATGGGGTCAGTTATCAGTAATCCAGAACTCAATTTTTGAACACAAGAGACTTTCCTATGACACGGTTGATGAAGCACTCATCTACAATCGAGAGAGTAATAACTCTTACGAAAGTGATTTGAAAAGTAACCAGTCAAAATACAGACATAGTTTCTTCGGATACCCACTAATCATCGGACTCTTATTCAGCGATCGTGAAGCGTTAAGAAATCAATTGATTCGTGATTGGCTGAAAAAGAATTGGTTTAAAATTGGCTTTTTTAGTAAGGGATATTCTCACTATAGCAATCAGGGCTTTACTGCGAAGGATGTTTTTTGGACTGGCCCCCTTTCAAGAAAATTCATTACGAATTCAGGCCCAATGTCACCGATACTCTACTTCCTTGGAAATCTCGAATTGATATCTAGGCTGCACAATTACAAAATCTTAAAAATGGCAAAAGACAGGTACATATCAAATAGAACTTTCGAGGCAAAGTGAAGAAAATCCTTATAATTGCCAATTCAACTCATGGCGGCGGTGCTGAAAATTCAATGATGAGATTGCACTTAGAGTTTCTAGCTCAAGGACTTAAGTCCACCTTTCTTTCATTGAATATGATGGACGACGGATTAGATGTTTACCGAAGTGACATCGTGCACACAGGCCGCAGATGGTCTGACGGTCTTGCCGCTACATTAAAAAGTCTAAAGTTAGCGAAGAATGAAATCTCGAAAATTGATCCCGATATTGTTATTGTGAATTGTGAGCTACCCGAGCTTCTAATCTCTGTTACAAAGTTAAACTCATGTAAAATAATCGTTGTTGAACACACCACAAGACCTTGGGATGGGCGTCGCCCTTTGGGAGTCATCGTTCGATTGACCCTACTGCTTAAGAGAACAATTTGGGTGACAGTAAACTCTAAACAGTCAAGAATTTGGCCGACAAGAAATCTAGCAACCCATATTCCCAACCCCATCTCTGTGCCCAATAGGGAAAAAGAAATCACAAAGAAACAATCAGCTGTCTTTGTTGGGAGATTACGCCCAGAGAAATGCCCTGAAATGGCCATTCAGGCCTGCATAGAAAGTTCGACGGTAATCTCCATAATTGGTGATGGAAAATTGAGGCAGGAACTCGAAGCGCAATACGGAGACTCGGGTCTAGTCAGGTTTTACGGATATCTAGATAATCCATGGTCTCGAATCTCTCCCGCGTCGATCGTAATTGTTTCATCTGAATACGAAGGCGATGGAATCGTTGTCCTGGAAGCAATCCAAAACGGGAATCCACTTTTGCTAAGGGATATTCCAGATCTACGTAGGTTTGAATTAAACAACGTTAACTATTTCAAAGACCAAGTCGAGTTAAAGAAGCAATTGAGAAAGTTTAAAGAAAGTCCTGACACCTTTAGGATTCCTGGGCCTGACCGAGATAGAATTCTGATTCTAAGGGCGATAAATATCATATGCGGGCAATGGTTAGCGGTTTTTAAAAGTATTTTCGATGATGAGAGGTAATTGCATGAAAGCAACTAACCCGAGCCTTCTAACTAGAAATCAAATTCTTGCATTAGTTTTCAAAAGATTCCCGAAACCAGATAAAGCAAAGTTATTGGTAATTGCAGCAGCCATGATCTTCTTAAGCCTCTTGGACTTAATTGGTGTGGCACTACTTGGATTAGTTGGAACTTTATCGGTTTCAGGAATCCAATCTGCACCCCCATCTGGAACGGTGACTGAATTTCTATCTCTGCTTCACCTAGACGGATTTAGTTTTCAATCGCAAGTGGCACTTCTCGCAGTTATTGCCGCAACAGCACTCATCACAAGAACTATTCTCTCTGTGTTTTTCACACGCCGCATTCTTAAGTTCTTTTCAATAAGATCTGCGCAGACAACAATTGGCCTAGTTGATAGATTATTAAGAACAGACTTGAGTTATGTTCAGAGCCGACCAACCCAAGAAACCATTTTCTCCCTAACCACGGGCGCATCCGCGTTGATGTTAGGCGTTTTTGCAACGAGTGTTAATCTCCTGGGGGATTTTTCGCTACTCATCGTGCTCTCTCTAGGTATGTTATACGTAAATCCAATTGTGGCTTTGAGCTCGATTATATTTTTCTTACTAGTAGGAATCGCCATGCATTTACTTCTTAATGTACGGGCAGAACGACTCGGGGCTACCGATGCAAGATTGAACATCGAGAGCAACAGTGCAGTGACTGAAATTATTTCCTCATTTAGGGAATTAATTGTTCACGGGCGCCAACACCACTACATCAAGAGAATTTCAAAGTTACGGTCCGATCTTGCTGAAACGCAAGTCGAGACCTCTTTTATGCCAAATATCAGTAAATACATGGTGGAAAGTGCACTTATCCTTGGGGCCATCATTATTTCAGCTGTGCAATTTGTAACGGCAGATGCTTCACACGCCGTGGCCACGCTGGCAGTTTTCTTAGCCGCAGGCTCTCGTTTAGCACCAGCACTCCTGCGAATCCAACAAGGGAATTTACAGATCAGGAATTATTTGGGCGTCTCAAGAAAAACTTTGGAATTGATGAATGACCTTCCGCTTCAAATCTACAGAACAACAGAAAACGAAGCTGACATTGGATTTACCCACGAAGGTTTTAGGTCGTCCGTATTCGTGAGGAATCTTAATTTTACGTATCCCGGTGCAGTCGATGCTGCAATTCTGATAAACGATTTTGCAATAAATGAAGGTCAAATGATTGCCATTGTGGGCCCGTCAGGTGCGGGCAAGACGACGCTTGTAGACGTAATCCTAGGTGTGCTTCATCCGCAAGCAGGGGAAATTCTTATTTCAGGGCTTGAACCAGAGGAGGCGGTCAGGAAATGGCCAGGGGCAATTTCTTATGTTCCACAGGAGACATATATTTCTGACGCTTCAATTGCAGAGAATGTTGCACTTGGATACCCAAAGGAACAAATTGATCATCAATTGGTGAAAGAGAGTCTTGAGAGAGCTCAACTATGGGACCTCATCATGGATCTCGAATTAGGGACAGATACCCAAGTTGGTGAACGTGGCACGCAACTTAGTGGGGGTCAAAGGCAACGGCTGGGAATTGCACGTTCGCTCTATACCAAGCCAAAGTTACTCATTTTGGACGAAGCTACTTCATCACTCGATGCTGAAACCGAGCAAGCAATCTCAAGGTCAATTCAAAATTTAAAAGGTGAAGTGACTCTAATCGTTATTGCTCACCGACTTGCCACTATCAAAGAAGCGGATGTAGTTCATTACATTGAAAAAGGAAGAATTGCTGGCTCGGGCACATTCGAAGAGTTACGCCGCCTTGTTCCAAGTTTCGATTCGAGCGCCTCGATCATGGGTCTTTAAGTTTCGCATCAAAGACTCACATCCATCCAAACTGAGTCCTACAGGATTTAACTCAAAGAAGGTAATCTTTACCTCTGATCAGAGTAGCTAGGGGCAATAAGTTGAATCAAGAGATGTTAGACAAACGCGCAAAGATTCTGGAATTGACGGCCGAGTTCTCAAAGCAGCTCCTTCATGAGAAGAAATTCTCACCTGGCGAAGATGCCGTACCGGTGTCTGGAAAAGTTTTAACCCCAGAAGATTTTGTGTCTCTCGTCGACTCAAGTCTTGATGGATGGCTCACAGCTGGAAAACATACAAAACTTTTTGAGCGCCAGTTAGCAGATTTTGTTGGTGCGCGCTCAGCGCTATTTGTAAATAGCGGTTCGAGCGCAAACTTATGTGCGCTTAGCGGACTGACATCTCCAAAGTTAGGTGAGCGTGCTTTAAAACCAGGCGATGAAGTAGTGACTGTTGCTATGGGTTTTCCAACAACAGTAAATCCGATAATTCAAAATGGTTTGAAGCCAGTTGTGGTCGATGTCGATTTAGATACCCTGGACGCAAATTCAGAGAGACTTCGCGAAGCAGTATCTCCCAAGACCAAAGCAATCATGATGGCTCACACACTGGGAAATCCTTTTGACTTAGATACAGTTCAAGACCTATGTAAGAAACACGATTTGTGGCTTATCGAAGATTCTTGCGATGCGCTTGGATCTACCTATCGAGGTCAAAGGACTGGCAGTTTTGGAGACACGGCCACAGTCAGCTTCTACCCGGCTCATCACATCACAACTGGAGAAGGCGGCGCAGTTTTTGTAAAGAATCCGCTTGTAAAGAAGCAAGTCGAGTCATTTCGCGACTGGGGTCGTGATTGCTACTGCGAAACAGGGTGTGACAACACCTGCTTTAAGCGTTTTGAATGGCAGCTTGGAGATCTACCAGAGGGCTACGACCACAAATATATTTATAGCCATATTGGGTACAACTTGAAGGCAACCGATATGCAGGCAGCTATTGGTGTCACACAACTTGCAAAGCTAGATTTCTTCATCGAGAGAAGAAAAGAAAATTTTGTTTATTTAAGCCAACACCTTTCGGAAATAGAAGGGCTACACGTGGCGATTGCATCACCACACTCTGATCCTTCGTGGTTTGGCTGCCCAATCACACTAGACCCAGCTCACCCAGTAAATAGAGAAGCATTGCTTCGATTCTTAGACAAGAGAAAAATTGGCACCAGGCTCCTCTTTGCTGGAAATATTCTTAAACAACCGGCCTACAAAGATGTTGAATTCCGAGTAGTCGGGGACTTAACAAATACAGATATCGTTATGAAACGTTCATTCTGGGTTGGCGTATACCCAGGACTTACAAAACCGATGTTGGATTTTGTCATCGAGTCCATCTCTGACTTTATGTCAGGAAAAGTCAAGGAATAAAGTGCGCTACTTAATTACAGGGCACACCGGATTCAAAGGTGCTTGGCTAGCCGCGATGCTTAAGGCGCAGGGCCATGATGTCGTAGGAATTTCTTTGCCTGCTCTAGATAAGTCTTTGTACAAGGAGGCATCGATTTCAGATTTATTTAGTGCAGAATTTTTTTTGGATATTCGAAATCGGGAAGATTTTACAAAGGCAATTGCATCAGCCAAAGCGGATGTTGCATTTCACCTCGCTGCCCAGCCGCTAGTACGAGAGTCTTATAGAACTCCAATTGAGACCTATGAGACCAATGTTCTTGGAACCCTAAACTTTCTGGATGGAGTTAAAGAGACAAACATAAGAAGCGCAGTTGTAATTACAACTGATAAAGTTTATAAGAATAAGAATTTACTCCGCGGCTATACCGAATCGGAAGAACTCGGCGGACATGATCCTTATAGCTCTTCAAAAGCAGCAGCAGACTTAGCCACACAATCATGGGTTGCAAGTTATGAGTGTAAGAATATTTCGATTGCGCGTGCGGGAAACGTTGTTGGCGGCGGCGATTGGGCTTCAGATAGGTTAATTCCAGATTTAGTACAAGCATTTGCAAGCCAGATGCCAGCGAAAATTCGATATCCAAACTCGATCAGGCCTTGGCAACATGTTGCTGATTGCTTATCTGGCTATCTCGCTCTCAGCAATGCCATGGTTACCAAGGGCATTGCTGGCGAATGGAATTTTGGCCCTGCAATTGATATCGAAACAAAGGTTTCAAAGGTTGCAGATCTTGCGATTCAAGTCTGGGGCGAGAATGCGTCTTGGACGATGGATAACGACCCACAACTGCATGAGGCTGGTTATTTACTGCTGGACTCTTCCAAGTCCCGCCAAGAATTGAACTGGCAGGATAAATTAGATTTCGAATCAACAATTAAGTGGACAATTGATTTCTACAAGGCGGCAGTCAAAGGCAAGAGCGCTCGCGTGCTACTCGAAGAACAAGTAGAAGCTTTCTCTGCCCTTTAAAGTGACGATATGTCCTTTTTGTCCCCTTCCCGCGACAATCTAGACTGGGATTCGTAGGAGGGGATAGAGGCAGCGACGGCTGGTTCGGCAGGACAAAACCGGTTAATGAAGGATCTATAAAGTGGCACTTAGCGTATGGACAGTTGCTGAACTGGGGGCTTTTTACAC
>JACCDK011644475.1_pt1 | contig 12236 bp, 7 predicted proteins | sample 7445871 | NCBI WGS metagenome assembly JACCDK01 (sample SAMN15323436, study PRJNA562643) | freshwater metagenome | isolation source: river surface water | place: USA:Blue River Watershed | collected 2017-08-15
CATGATTCCATACAGTATCAGCAAAGAAGAATTATTGGAGTTGCCTTTAGGCCAATTTGAAGGCCCGATCTACTTGATTGATCGTCCGGAGCAGGTGGAGGATGCGGTAGATTTTTTAGAGAATCAGCCACTTATTGGATTTGATACGGAGACCAAGCCTTCATTTCGGAAGGGGGAGTTTAACCATGTCTCTTTGCTTCAACTTTCTACCGCCAATCAGGCCTTTATTTTTAGACTCAACAAAATCGGATTCCCTCCTCCTTTGAGAAGTTTATTGGAAAAAGAAAATGTACTCAAGATAGGCGCTGCCGTACACGATGACCTCAAGGCCTTGAAAAAGTTGACAGACTCCTTTTACCCTCAATCCTTTTTTGATTTAAATGACGAACTCAAAAAGGTGGGTTTCCATAATGTGGGGGTACGCAACCTTTGCGGAATGGTCCTAAAAATCCGCATTTCGAAGGCGGAACAGGTTTCGAATTGGGAGGCAGACAAGTTGACTGAGCGGCAACTTCGCTATGCGGCTACAGATGCTTGGGCCTGTTTGGAAATCTTCCAAAAATTAAAGGCGGAGGGCTTTTTGGATGAGTTGTTTGGGTAATTCGGTGCCCGAAAAGCGATACTTAACCTACTCGAATTTTTACCCGATCTACACTTGAAAAATACCGTTCTCCAATGTTTAGGAGGTCTTCAGCAGTGAATTTTTTGAGGTAATTAAACCGGTTTTCGTAAAAACTGAAATCAAGTCCGGCATAGAATACCCCCTTAAATTGCTCGATTAGATCAAAGGGAGAACTGAATTTCGAAAAGAGTTGCCCAATCAAGTAATTCCTCAAAATTGCAAGCTCCTCCTGATCCACAAGTTCGGTCCTTAAGCGATGAATTTCTTTATCGATTTCTGCAAACACTTCTTCTTGGTGCACTTTTTTTACATCGGCGGCGATCATCCAATAGGCATACTGATCTAATTCCACCAAGCTGGAGTGGATTCCGTAGGTATGTCCCTTGTCTTCTCGGATATTTTTAACCAGTCGAGAACCAAAGTATCCGCCCAATAGTGTATTGAATACGGCCAAGGCAGGATAGTCGGAATGATTTTTGGGGATTGCCCATGCGCCCAAGCGGATGCTGCTTTGGACTGCACCCTCTTTGTCTTCTTGGTTATTCCAAGTTGGAGCAGGTGATGGTAATTCCTGCTTTTGGGCCCCATTTTTCAAGGGAAGTTGCTCAAGTTGTGCTAGCAGTGTGTCTAGTTCCTGAAGCGTAAAATCACCGGAAAGAAAAAGGTTGCAATCCTTCCAAAGTTGGGTCTGGTAATAGGCTTGCAGCAATGCTGGTCTGATTTCTGAGATATGTGCTTCCGTTATTTCCTGACCATAGGGATGTTCGGGTCCAAACAATCCTTTCTTGAATAATTGTCCTGCTCGTGAACTTGGTTTTTCTTGGTCCAGTTTAAGACTAAGCCTACGCTGGGATTTTCTTTTTTCCAGGTTTTCCTCTGGGAATATCGCTTCTGTAAACAGAGAGATGAATGTGGGTAGTAGGGTGGCCAGGTGTTTTTTAATGCATAGCATACTCAAGCCTTCTTGGGTATAACTCAAGGTAGGGTATACCTCTGCCCCATGGTAATCAAAAAATTCAGCCAACTGCTGTGCGCTGGATTTGGTTGTTCCCTCCTGGAGCATTTGCAGGGTAAAGGAGGGAATCAGTGCATGAAGGTTGGGAAGAGTCGATCTAGAACTTGCACCGATCACCTCCAATTTAACTGCTTCAATTCCTGGTGTCCGGAAGTAAAACACAGCACTGCCATCACTCAATTTAAATTGTTGAGGAGCAGGTAAGGTAAATTCAGAGGGAAGAGAAAATTGAGGCGCTTTAGAGCGATCTATTGACATCAATTGGAAGCTGCAACGGAAGCAATTGAGTAACGGAGCGAAAACCGGAGGGTTTCTGCGAGAGGATGGTTTTGAACCTGAGGCACCAGGTAGGAGAAGTCCAAACCCAGTCGCTTCATCGTATAGCCACCTCCTAGGGTGAAATACCTTCTTCCACCTTTGGTGTCGTCTTCATAAAAATAGCCCGTTCTTAAAGCAAACTTATTTGAATACAAGTACTCTACCCCAAAGGAGAGGGTCAATTCGCTAAGTTCTTCTTGAAAACCACCTGGGGCATCGTTGAAGGAGCCAAACATGCCAGAAATCAAAGGTCTGTTCGGATCTTTACCAGCAGCAATAATCAAATTGCCACTTGCGTCAGTCGCTAAGGTTCCGTCTGTATTGGTTTTGTAGGTTGGAGGCGTAGGGACCATCAATTTGTTGGCATCCAAGGCAAAAGTCAAGGAACTCGTTGGATTCACATTGATCTTGTAGGCTGTACCTGCGCGGAAAGTAGTTGGGATGTAATCCAAATCCTGAGCACTGTTGTATGTAATTTTTGGTCCAATGTTGGAAAGGGTAAGGCCCCAAGACCAAACTCCTTCTTTTTCACCGACAAGGATAGGTTTCTGGTGGTACAACCCAATATCGGCTCCCACACTCGTTCCGGGTCGAGATTCGGTACCTCCTGATGCAGACATATTGCCTGAAAGGTTGGAATGAATAAATCGTGCAGAAATACCCAGGCCTAGGTTGGCGGAAAGGCGTCTAGAATACGTACCTCCTAAAGCAATATCTCTGGGATTAAACTCTCCGATGGGATTTCCTCTTCCATCTGTAAGGGAGATATTTCCCATATTGAAGTAGCGTAAGTCTAATCCAAAAGCTGAATTCTCATCAATTTTTTTGTATCCGGACAAGTAGCTCAAGGACATGTCATTGACTAATTTGCCAAGCCAAGGGGAATAGGAAAGCGAGAAGCCATAACTGTCTTGAATGAAGGCGAGCTTGCCTGCATTCCAATGCGCAGAATTCGCGTCTGGAGAAGTGGCCACGCCTACATCTCCCATGGCTGAATGACGGGAGTCAGGAGCAAAGTTTAAAAAAGGAACCGCAGTAGTGATGACTCTTCTACTTGGATCTTGACCTGAGATGATCACACTGTTTTGCGCAAAGGAGGTGAGTCCTGCAAGTACAAAAACAAGCGTAAGAATATTCTTTTTTCCTAAAATGGCCTTTTTGTTCATTGGATCACCAGTTTTCCGCTTACCGAATCCACTTCCGAAGTGGAAGCTGATTTTAATGTTAGTTTGTAAATATAAGTTCCTTTCGTTGGATATTTCGTTTTGTGCTGTAAAAAAATCCAGTCCCATTCTTCGATTATTTCCGTTGCTCGATTAAAACGTTTTTCTTCTGAAAATAGTACTTGTCCAGTCGTTGAAAAAATCGTCCAAGTAGCGATTAAATTCTCCTGAGGTCTGTTGTGACGAAAGCGGATGGATGCTTTTTCTCTTGCGGGATTCGGGTAGATTTGGTGTGCGATCACCTGTAAACTTGTGCTATTGCGAACCTCTATTGGAAAACTTAAGGATCCCTGATTGCCAAAATTGTCCCAAGCGAGAACCTGAATCTCATTTTTTCCCTCAACCAATCCGGTCAACAAAACCTGCGCGGTCCCTTTATCAAAATTTCCTTCCAATGCCCGGTAGGCTTGATGAATCTGTTGCGGAGCTCCTTGATTGATTCGCAGTTGCATGATTTTTTCTGGAACAAGTGTGGAACTATTGATACCACTTGCATCTTGAAATTTAAGGAGTACTTCTACCTGGGTGCTCGCAATTGGCGGGCTGCCTTGTACAGGTTTGCCTCCGAATTCTGCAGTGATTAGTGGACCCACCTGATCCAGGGATCCTGCTTTTTTGTTGGTCAAAGGAAGGCTTATTATGCCAGTGGCATGAATTTTTTTCACTGAATCCCAGGCCTCCATTCGTACTCGTATTTTTGCCGCCTGAACCTTAAGGTGTTCGGGTAGGAGAAACTGGGCTACTAATTTTCCATTTCGAACTTCCCCTTCGCCGGAGAAAAGGCGCTGATTTTCCTCTTTAAATTCAACTGGACTACTTTCGTCACCAAGGGTTCGGAGGATACTGGCTTGATCCCAAATTTCTAGCCTAAACCTGCCCTGAAAATTTGGGAGAAAGGCTTGGGTACTGGGATCCTGGATAGCTGCAGTAAGTTGCATGGGCACCAAAGTCTGGAGGGAATCAATCGGGCTTTGATTGGGTAAAGCAACCAATTTCTCAAGTTGCACTCGAGCCTCTGGCAGAGCCAAGCGAAGGCTTGGGTCACCGAGAAGGGAAAAATTCCGGTTGTAGGCTCCGTTGAGGCTTTCGTTTTTGGTGCGCCGGTAGAGGGTTCCTAAGTCTGTGCCTGTTTCTGCCGCTGCTGCCAAGGATTGGGTAAAGGCTTCATTGATGCTAAAATTTACAGAACTAAAAACGGGCCTTCCGGTGGCAAGCAAACCAATAGCCCCCTTATTTCTGGCAAAAAGCAATTCTTCAGCGGCGGATCGAATAAAGGGACTATCGTGTCTACCAAACTCGCAGGTAGCAGTAAACCAGAGTGGGAGCCGGGCTTGGCCGGGCCAATTTTCAAGGTCCTGGACCTTAAAGAGTTCTTCAGCGGTAAGCGTGGTTTCATTTCCATGCCCCACATAGTTAAGCAGTAGAGTGCCTGAATTGAGGGTTTCTACCAGCGCTTTTTTCGCTGCAGGTGACTCTTGCCTACTCCCAGATTTGGTTTGCTCGTAGCGATCTAAGTATAATTTTTGGCTACGAAAAAAGGGAAGATTTTTCTCCAAATAGGCTGCATGGACTTCCGAATCCCGAAGATGTACTCCATTATCTCCATCGTCTGCTAAGAAGGTGAGCGTACTACTCGGAAAGTCATCCCCTTGCTTTTCATAAGCGATACTTTTCTCCAACCAACTTTGGGCTTCAACAAAAGTGATGACAGGGATTCTCCCTACGCCAATCTGCATGGGTGCATCGCCAGTTTTACTTTCCTCCCATTCACCCAATCCCCAGTCCAGCATTCCGAAATAATCATCTGAACTGTAGGTGGTCAGTGGATCCAAACTAGACCTGCTAGTGTAAATCGGAACGAGGTTGGGTCGGCCACCCAATTTTTTCTTGTAATCAAAGGTACCTTTCCCTAGTAAAAGCACATTTTTTAACTGCTTATCTTGGTGGTATTCCTGGGCGATAAAATTTCGGATGGCGCTGATGTCCGAATTGCCATAGCCTTGCCAATCGTAAATTTCAGAAGTGAATACGATTTGGGTGGAAATGCCTTGGCTAGTTTTGAAGGCTTGGAATTGTTGGGCTACTTCTTTGAACTGGGGCACGGTGATTACCAGTAATTCAGGTGCTGCAGCACTCGTGCTCTTGGGGGTAATTGCTCGAATGCCAAGCAACTCTTTCGCATTTTTTGGTGAAAATAGAATCCATTTTTTTCCAGAAGCAGATTTCCCTGGAGCATAGGAAATCGGTTTGTAAAAATCACTTATTTCCCAAGTTTGAAGTCCAGTCTCCAGTGAAATTGAATTTTCTGCCTTCCCAAAATAAAGCCCTTCCTTTAAGGTAGAATTTGAAAATGGAATGCCGACCAGGGCAAAATCTAAGTGGCCAGTTCCTGTTCCCTGAAAACTAAAGCGGACCTGATCCAAACGCCCATCCTTAGGAGTGAAGGGAATTTGGATGCTTGTTTCAGATCCCTTGACCCCATACGTACTTGTAGGAATAGGTGAAAAATTAACCTCTTGCAGCTGTTCCGTATCTGCCCAAATTCGAAAGCTTGAGGAGGAGGTGGATTGACTCATCATCCGTGCATGAAGGAGCCAGGGGGCATTGGTTCCGCTGCTTTTGCCAAAGGAGATAGCCAAACTTTGACCCTGACGGATGGGGAGGGAATACCAAGATCTCCCGGAGTTGAGTAGGTTGATTTTTTCTTCTTTCAGGGAAGCAAGCTGGTACCAGGTTGCTTGCGTAGCTGGTGGATTGGAATTTCCTTGAATTGATTCAATTCGCTTGGGTGCTGACTTTTGGGCCAGGACATAGCGAAGGGTGTCTGTATACAAATGGTGCCTGTAGTTCAGTTCCCCTTCGTTGGAAAAGCCGCCTTGATGCGGGCCTTCCAAATAAAAATAAAGTTGATCGGCTTGGAGCCAAGAAGGAATTTCTTGTGGGCGAAGTTGAGCGGAATCCAATCGCTGTGGGAGCATGCCTGGGTAACCGTAAATGGCCACTTCTTCCAATCGTGGAAATCCGAGTTTGCGTGCTTGATCTGGGCTAATTTTGTAGATCCCCGCTTCCGTTACTCCTGCAGTGTGCTTATAGGTCTGGGAGTAAGCGGTATGGCAAAACATTCCCAGGAAAATCAAAAGGGAACAGCATTGCCTCTTCATTTTTTGAGGAACAATTGTTCGACTCCAGAAAGCAGGAGGTAAGCAATAATGATCAGGGGAATACCGGCTAGTTGTAACCAAGTGAAGCAAAATGCACCAAAAAGCAATAAGGTATAGCGGTAAGCATTGTCTGCGAAACTTGAATTTTTAAACTTCAATGCAATCAAGGGAAGTTCGGAAACCAATAGGATACTTGTTGCCCAGGCAATCACCACGAGTGCGGTGGGGCTAGTTACCCAAGGCGCAAACTCAGGCCAGTGGGCCACAAGGTGCGGCAGAGTGGAGAGCAAAAGGGCATTGGCAGGGGTAGGTAGCCCAATGAATCGATCGCTTTGCCGGGTATCCAAATTAAACTTCGCCAGTCTGTAGGCAGACAGCATGGGAACAATCAGCGTCAAATAAGGGAGAATTTGGGAGTCTGTCTGGGTCTTGGTCAGGGAATACAAGAGAATTCCGGGCAGCACCCCGAAGGATACTACGTCCGCCAAGGAGTCCAACTCTTTGCCCATATCGCTTTGAACCTTCAGAAGTCGGGCGGCAAAGCCATCCAGAAAATCAAAGCCAGCAGAAAGGATTACAAAATAGGCTCCATAGAGCAGCTGCCCTTCGAGAACCCAAAGGATTCCCACCACTCCCGAGAGGAGATTCAACAGGGTGATGAAGTTGGGGAGCTGTGCTTTTAGATTCACGAATATGCTTTTAGGCCTACAAATGGATTATTTTTTTTCTCATAGCCAATGCTGGTTTCAGGGCCATGGCCTGGGTAAACTAGTGTTTCTTCCGGGAGAACAAATAACTGAGATTTGATTTTTTCTAGCAACAGGGCATGATTTCCCCCTGGTAAGTCGGTACGTCCAATGCTTCCTTTGAAGAGCGCATCCCCTGCAATGCAGCGCTTGCTGTCCTCGTGGTAAAACACCAAGTGGCCTGGTGCATGGCCGGGAACAAAAATACAGCGCAACTTTTCCTTACCTACAAAAATGTCTTGACCTTCCACAAGAAAGGAATTGGCTTCTGAGGGCACGTAATCCCGAAAACCATAATTGGGGGCATATACTTCCACAGATTTCAAGACTGGAACTTCAAGGGCGTGGATTTGTAGGGAAACTTGAAATCGCTCCATGGCCCACGCATTTCCGAGCACATGGTCGATGTGGCAATGCGTATTAAGCAGTTGGGTGACTTGTAAGTTTTGATCGAGTACAAAGGCTTCCAGTTCTCGTTTTTCCTCTGCAGTATAGCATCCCGGATCAATGAGTGTGGCTGTTCCCTCTTCATCGTAAAGAAGGTAACTGTTCTCTTGAAATGGGTTGAAGGTGAAGCACTTGATGTGAAGCATGTGAAAAGTCAAAGAGATTAAAGCAAAGTAAAGAATTATGGGCTTAATTTAGGACATGGAAATTGATTTTTTAATCATTGGACAAGGTTTGGCAGGCTCGGCCTTGGGCTACCGCTTGATTCAAGAAGGGAAAAAAGTGGTGCTTATCGATCAGCCGAAAGGAAATCAAAGCAGCCGGGTCGCTGCAGGCTTATTCAATCCGGTTACGGGTAGAAAAATGGTGAAGACCTGGAAAGGCGAACTGTTGTTTCCCGAGATCATTCCTTTTTACCAAGAACTCGAACAGGTAACTGGGAGAAAGTTTCTCACCCTCCAGCCCATTTACCGTCCTTTTCTATCCATTGAAGAGCAAAATGAATGGATGGGACATTCAAGTGATCTGGAAATTCAGCCTTTTGTAAAGAAAATAGAGGTTTCAAGTCAGGATGCTCGCCTCAAAGATTCCTATGGAGGAGTCGTTCTACAGTATTCAGGTTGGCTAGATATTCCCGCTTTTTTGGAGGGGATGGTGGCTTTTTTTGGAGATCGATTGACTCAAGAGGAATTTAAGGAGGAAGAATTGGTGCAGGAAGGAGAGTACTGGCTCTACAAGCACTGGAGAACCAAGGCCATCATTTATTGCAATGGGTTAGGGGCCATGCGTTCCCGTTTTTTTTCATTCTTACCTTTTGCTCCTGTGAAAGGAGAAATTCTGGAAGTAAAACAAGATTTTGACCTTCCATTTATTGTCAATCGAGGGGTGTTTCGAGTGCCCTTACCCAATGGTAATTTCCGTGTGGGCTCTACCTATACCTGGCATGACCTGGAAGAAGGCCCTACCGAATCGGCCCAAAAAGAATTATTGGATAAGTTGACCGAGGTGGTGCGAGTGCCAGTTGCCGAGGTCTGTGCGCATAAAGTGGGGATTCGGCCTGCAACTAAGGATAGAAAACCATTTTTGGGAAAACATCCTGAGGCCTCGCACGTTTATGTCTTCAATGGATTTGGAGCGAAGGGAGTTTCGCTTGTTCCGTATTTTAGTGCGCAAATGCGGGATTTTCTCCTTGAAAACAAGCCATTGTCACCTGAAGTATCGATCTCTCGGTATTTTGCCTATATTTAAAACCTAACTCTATCGTTGGAAATGCGAATGCGTGTATTTCGATACCTTTTTTTAGTAATTCTCCTTGGCTGCGGGACGGAAGCCTGGGCTCAATTTGACCAGGAACGCTTTGGTAAAAACCGAGTGCAGCACAAGGAGTTTAACTGGTATTTTTATTCCTCAGCCAATTTTGAGGTCTACTACTACGACAAGGGTGGCGTAAATGCCAAGATGGCCATTGAATTTTTGGAGTCCGAATTCAATAAGTTGACTCAGAACATTGGCTATGTAGCCTACACCAAGCCTCGCATTTACCTTTACAATTCTCCTGAAGAACGATTGCAAAGCAACTTGGACCTTAATGTACAGCAGTACACCGAAGAGGGGCAGACTAAATTCACCCGATTGGTAGCAGAAGTTGCCTACAAGGGGCGAATGGATTTGCTGAAAGAAGATTTGCTATTTGCTACTTCCAAAGTCATTGTTCGAGAAATGCTCTATGGTGCTTCTGTAGCAGATGCTTTTCAAGCGAATTTGGTGAGTAATTTTCCCGATTGGTATGTGGATGGCATTGCACTTTATCTGGCCAAAGGCTGGAGCCGAGAAATGGATGATTACATTCGGCGCTACCTCAAAAATACTCCCAATCCAAAATTACATAACCTGACGGACCTAGAGGCGGGTCTCGTTGGACAGTCGATTTGGAATTACATTTCTGAAAAGTACGGGAGGCGTTATGTTTCCAGTATTCTCAACCTTTCCCGAATCAATCGGAATGAGGAAAATAGTATTGCCAATACCATAGGCATCAACATCAAGACCTTCATTGACGATTGGCAGCAGTTTTACCTGAAGGTGAATGAGCCGGTTTACACTAATTTTAAATCCTTAGATGCGAAAAAGGCCATTGCTACTACCTCTTCGAGAGTGGATGGTGCCATTACCGATGTGAAGTTTAGTCCGGATGGGCTTCACCTGGCCTATGTGCTCAACAATGCAGGCAAGGCGACTGTCTGGGCACGTGAATTGTCATCTGGCCTGGAACAACGAATCTATCAGTCTGGATCGAAGCACGAAGAACTACCTCCAAATTTGCATTCTCCTGTGATTGCGTGGCGAGATTCGGCGACGCTAGCAATAGCAACATTCAAACGAGGATTGACTACCCTGAGACAACGATCCTTGGATGGATCCGCTCGAGACAAGGTTTTCCTACGAAATATCACGCAGATTTTAAGTTTCGATTTCAATGAGTCAGGAAAAAACATGGTCCTTTCTGCTATTTCCAATGGCAAAACGGACCTGTATACACTGAATTTAAGAGGACAGGGCAAACGCCTGACGGACGATCCCTTTGATGAACTGACTCCGGTGTTTTTGAATGATTCGACAATTGTCTATTCAAGCAATTTTACGCAATTGTCTGATTCAGTGGTTCAGAAGGGGTTGGCCTTGACCAATTTCCCAGAGCAGTACAATTTGTATCAAGTTCAGGTGTTGAAGGATACTACGGTAGTTACCAAACTCACCAACGCCAACAGTAAAAGTACCTTCCCGAGAAAGTTGAATTCAAATAATCTTGTGTTTTTGAGTGATTTGAGTGGGATTTCCAACTTGATGAAGCACAATATCGGCAATCAAGTTTCTACCCAAATTTCTTCGTTTGACACCAGTATCGAAGTTTTCGATGTGAGTTCTCGAATGAATAAGGTAGCCTATGCGGTCCGAAATGGGAAGGAGTCTCAACTTTTTGTGGATTCTTATAGCGGAGCAGATCAATTTACTCCAAGTACCCCTCGCCTTCAATTGGCGCAGGTCAAAGAACTGAATGAGCGACTTGCTGCGCGAAGAATCTTGGAAGCCAAAACCCAACAAGTGAACCGGGCTAAACAAGAGCAGCAGGCAGGGCCCGAACTAGTGGCTCCAATCACTCCGCTTGATACCCTTTCTAAAAAAACTTCCTCCTTGAGCACCGATCGCTTGCGGTTTGAATCGAGAAGGGGAGTCAATACGGATAATTACACCTTTGATTCCATTCCTACTCGAGTAGCAAGTGGTACAGGTTTGGTGGAGGCCAAGCAGGAAACCGCAAAAAATAGCATACTGGAAACCTTCCGAAAGCAGAATTTACAAAAACTGATTTCTGGGCCTCGACCCATGGAGTCCCAGTTCTTTACGAACCACATCAATTCCCGCTTTGTAGTAGATCCTTTGCGTGGATTTGGAATTAACCTGCAGGGCAAGATGACCGATGTCTTGGACAATCATCTCTTTATGGGGGGAATCATGTACGCCTTGGATTTTGATTCTGGAGGAGATGTCTGGTTTGAATACGAATACCTCAAATCCCGTCTTGATTTTAGAGGGCGTTACGATCGAAAAACACTTACGGTTACTGATGGAGACGTGAGTTTCCAAAAATATGTATTGACTAAAGTGGAGACGGGAGTAGCCTATCCGCTATCCATTCATTCGCGTGTATATGCCGCACCTTTTATGGCCAAAACGCAGTATTTCAATTTGAATGAGGATTCTTTGATGTACAGCAAGATTCCAGAACGCAATCAATTGCAAGTTACTTACGCCGGTGGAAAGGTAGAATACGTCTACGATCGTACCGAACCCATGGGATTGTATGCATTTACAGGTACCAAAGGGAAGGTGGGCTTTCAGCACTACCAGGGATTAAATTTAGGGAATCGTTCGTTCAGTAATTTTTATTTGGACCTTCGCAATTACCAGAAGATTCACAAAAACATAGTCCTTGCCTCCAAATTGTATTTTGGATCTTTCATGGGCGCCAATCCTCAGAGTTACCTAGTTGGGGGTATGGACAATTGGCTCTTCAACAATTTCTACAATCCCCCAGCCAATCGTCCTGAGCCTTCGCCAGTGCGCAATCCGAATGGACTAGAAAATTCCAACCTCCTGTTTGCTGATTTTGTAGACCTCCGGGGTTACGATTACGATGAGATTCGAGGCCGAAATGCACTGACCTTTTCCACCGAATTGAGACTTCCTCTGTTTTCGTATTTGACCCGAGGCAACATCACCTCCAATTTTGTGAAAAACTTCCAATTGGTAGGTTTCTATGACGTAGGTTCTGCCTGGAATGAGGCTGCTCCTTGGGAAAAGGTCAACGACCAAAATACGGAGGTGATCAATACTTCTGGTTCTCCATTTGTGATCGTGCTCAATAATTTCAACAATCCATGGCTCCAAAGTTATGGAGCTGGCCTTCGCACCGTGTTGATGAATTACTACATCAAATTCGATGCGGCTCGTCCAGTGCGGAATTATAAAAATGAAGATTTGAAATTTTACTTTACTTTGGGGTATAATTTCTAAAGCCTATACTGTATGATCAAATCCATGACTGGCTATGGGGTAGCCGGATTTGAGAATGAGCAGTTCGTCATCCAAGTGGAAGTTCGTACGCTCAACTCAAAAATGTTAGACCTGTCTATTCGAAGTCCC
>JACCDK010237439.1_pt1 | contig 12235 bp, 3 predicted proteins | sample 7445871 | NCBI WGS metagenome assembly JACCDK01 (sample SAMN15323436, study PRJNA562643) | freshwater metagenome | isolation source: river surface water | place: USA:Blue River Watershed | collected 2017-08-15
ATGTTGTAATTAATTCAATACCTGGAGCCCCAACAGCGACAATAAGTTATACGGGTTCACCTTGGTGTACAACTGCTAGCACTCAATCAGTAACACAAACTGGAACAGCAGGTGGGACATACACATCAAGTCCAGCAGGGTTAACAATTGATGCGACAACAGGACAAATTACACCGAATTCAAGTAATGCGGGAACTTATACAGTTACATATAGTTTCTCTAGTTCAGGTTGCTCGAATACGGCAACAACGAGCGTAACCATAAATCAAAATCAGATCCCTACATTTACTCAAATTTCACCAATATGTTCAGGAGGATTAATAAATCTCCCAACAACTTCTAGCAATAACATTTCTGGAACTTGGTCACCATCTGTAGATAATACGCAAACAACAACATATACCTTCAATCCGACAGTAGAACAATGTGCTAGTTCAACAAATATGACTATTACCGTTAATTCTCCTGTTGCATCTCTATTCACTCAAGTTGGTGAGATATGCTCAGGAGGATCATTTACTCTTCCTTCAACGTCAAACAATGGAATTAATGGTTCATGGTCGCCTGCAATAAATGTGAATTCTACAACTACGTATAACTTTACTCCGACAGCTGGTCAATGTGCAACTGGAGCCTCTATGACAGTTAACGTTTCGCCAATTGTTACTCCAACCTTTAATCAAGTATCACCTATTTGTTCGGGTGGAATGCTTAACCCTCTACCAACAACTTCTAACAATGGAATAGTTGGTACATGGTCTCCAGCATTAGATAATACGGTAACCACTACGTATACATTCACACCTACACCTATGCCAGGAGCGGATTGTGATCAAGCAGTATTTATCTGTAATCCGAATCAGATTTATACTGTGAATAACTTAAATGGAGCAGGAAACAACAATGAAGAGCCAGAAGTAGGAACATGTATGGATGTTCCAGGGCCTAACGAACAAAATTCGGCTTGGTATATTTTTAATGCAGCTACAAGTGGTAATCTAACATTTACCATAACACCTACAGATCCAAATGATGATATTGATTTTATACTTTACGAATTGACAGGAGATAATCCATGTGGACCGAGAACAGCAATTCGTTGTAATTCGGCTTCATGTTTAAATACCACAGGTAGCACTGGATTAAGTATGGCAGATATTGATACAAACGAGGATCCTAATTGCGATCCTGGTGAAAATGCTTTCTGTGAATACATTCAAGCGACAGCTGGTAAAAAATACGCCTTATTAATAAATAACTGTAATACAAATCAAGGATTTACGCTAGAGTTTAACAATGGTATTCCGAATCCAGTTAGCTTCATGCAACCGAATACATCAAGCTCTTTTTACAATGCAACTAATTGTGTGGGGCAATGTGCATCTCCTGCAACAATGACGATAAACGTTATTAATTTAACATTAACTTCTACTCAAGTCGATGTTTCATGTTTTGGGGCAGCAACAGGATCCATTGATTTAACTGTAAGTGGTGGAACAACTCCTTATACATATAATTGGAGTAACGGCGAAAATACTCAGGATGTATCTGCTTTAGTCGCTGGAACTTATACTGTAAATGTCACAGATGCCAATGGCTGCAGTGAGTCCATAACTATTACAATAAATAATGCATCTTCAGCCATTTCTGCTAGCACCACTCAAACGAATGTTGCTTGTTTTGGAAATGCAACAGGGGCTATTGATTTAACTGTAAGTGGTGGAATAACTCCTTACACCTATTCTTGGAATACAACGCCAATTCAAACAACCCAAGATATCTCAGGGTTAATTGCAGGAAACTATTCTGTCATTATTACAGATGCCAATAACTGTTCGAAAACAGAAAATATCACCATCACTCAACCTGCTGCAGGTATGACATTGAGTACAACGCAAGTCAATGTGTTGTGTAATGGTGCTACTACAGGTTCCATTGATTTAACTGTAAGTGGTGGAACAGGTCCTTTTACCTATTCTTGGAATACAACTCCTGCCCAAACAACCCAAGATATTTCAGCATTAACTGCAGGAAATTATCAAGTGACAGTTACCGATAATGGTGTTTGTACCGCTTCTGCAAGTGTAACGATAACAGAACCAGCTGTTCTTAACGCTCAGGCTTCCTCAACTCCAATTACTGTTAATGGTGGAACTTCAACCATAATTATAACAGCCAATGGAGGCTCTTCACCGTACACGGGAACTGGAGAATTTATAGTAACCGCTGGTACATATAACTATACCGTTACAGATGCCAATGGATGTCAGGATGTTGTCACCATTACTGTAACTGAGCCAGAAGTTTTATTAGCACAATCTGTAATAGTTTCTCCAATAAGTTGCTATAACGGCTCAGGACAAATTACCGTATCAGCTACAGGTGGAACTTCACCATATACTGGAACAGGAACATTTAGCGTTGTAGCAGGAACTTACACATATACGGTTACGGATAACTTTGGTAATTCAGCATCTACAACAATTACCATTAATCAACCAACTGAGCTCATTGCAAGTTCAAGTTCAACAAATATCTTGTGTAATGGAGAACAATCAGTAGTTACAGTAATAGCAACAGGCGGAACTTCACCTTATACTGGTACGGGTCAATTTAACCAATTCGCAGGAACTTATTCTTACACAGTAATAGATGCAAACGGATGTCAAGATGCGACCACTGTTTTAATCACTCAACCTTCACAGTTTACTTTATCCAATACAATTCAAAATGTGCTTTGCTCAGGTGGAACTGGATCAATTGACTTATCAATATTTGGTGGGACAAGTCCTTACAATGTTATATGGAATTCGACTCTAAATTCGGAAGATTTATCTTCAATAACAGCTGGTGGATATAATGCTATTATTACTGATGCCAATGGCTGTGATACGTCAATCAATTTATCGTTAATAAATGACTTTGCTACTTCTCCTACAATAACTAATATAACAGGAACTTCAGAATTAACTTGTGCCGTGACATCGATTACGCTTCAAGTTAACAATGCCCTTAGCTACACATGGAGTGGAGGATTATCCACTTCAAACGGAAATAACTCGTTTGATTCTCCTGATACTTATTTTTTAAGTGCATTTGATACGAATAACTGTCTTGTTAATTTAAGTGCTACGATTACGCAGAATATATCAACTCCAAATGTTGACATTGTTAACTCATCAGGAACAACAATTCTGACGTGTACAAATCCAGCCATCAGTTTGGAGGCAACTGGAGGAGTTTCTTATCAATGGAGCAATGGACTTGGAAATTCGGCATCTCAAACAATCACAACTCCTGGAACTTATACTGTCACGGCCACAGGAGCAAACTCTTGTGAGGCAAACACCTCCGTAATAATTACAAGTGATCAGTTACCTCCTACCGCCGGAATAACGAATAATGGTTCTTCTGCGACTTTACATTGCAATCAAACATCCATTAATTTAACCGCAACAGGAGGAGGAACTTACATTTGGAACGCTGGTTTAGGTACAAATGCTGATGTAAATATTAATAACCCTGGAACGTATACGGTGACTGTTACTAGTACCAATGGATGTCAAGATACTGAGTCAATCGTCATTACTCAATCTGCAACACCAACGGTTTCAGTGAACCCACCAATTAATATTTGTTCGGGGTCATCAGGAATTTTGACAGCTGTTGGATCTACGGCAGGTGGTACATACTCTTGGACTTGTTCCAGTGCAACAACGAGTACCATTAACATATCTCCGACAATAAGTGGAGTATGTCAAGTTACATACTATGACACCTATAATTGTCCAAGTAATACCGCAACAACTACATATACAGTTATACAAACTCCACTTGTAAATGTTAGTGGTACTTCCACCATTTGTTCAGGAAATACAGCTACAGTAAATGCAGTGGCTTCTTTACCAGGTGGTACATATTCTTGGACGCCAGCTGCAACACCAACCGCGACAATAACAGTTACGCCAAGTCAAACTACGACATATAATGTTACATATACTTTGAACGGTTGTTCTTCAACTCCGGTTGGTCATACGGTAAATGTGAACCAAACACCAATTGTAACCTCCAATAACGTTGGAATTTGTATTGGTGAAACGGCTACTCTAACTGCAAGTTCGAATATTCCCGGAGGCACATATTCTTGGAATACAACTCCAGTTGAGTCAACTGCTACTATATCTGTTCAGCCATTAGCTACGAGTACATATACTGTTACCTATACTGCTCCAAACAATTGTCCGGCAACTTCCACATCAGTAGTAACAGTAACTGAAATTCCAACGGTTCAGCTTGATGATATAACAATCTGTGAAGGTCAGAGCGGTATATTAACAGCAGTTCCTTCTGTATCAGGTGGTACATTTACATGGACGCCAGGCGGTCTTGGCGGAGCTGAGTTAAGTGTTTCGCCAGACCAATCGACTCAATATAGCGTTATATACACATTAAACAATTGCCCAAGCCCTGCAGACAATGCAACGGTAACAGTTATTAACACCCCGAGCATTGTTGCATTAGATCAAACAATCTGTTTGGGACAATCAGCAACTTTAACAGCCATTGGGAGCCCATCAGGAGGCACCTATCAATGGTCTACAACTGAAACATCAAGTTCAATTCTTGTAGACCCTGCAAGTAATACAGAATATAACGTTACGTATTTTTACAATGGATGTCCAAGTCCTGTAGAGACTGTGAGTGTATTTGTCGAATCAATTCCAATTGTAACTTTCGACGTAGATGAAACGGAGGGTTGTTTGCCGCTAATGGTAAACTTTACAAACACAACTCCTAATGCTGCGAATTGCACATGGAATATAAATGGTCTTACTTTTTCTAATTGCGGACCAATAAGTTATACTTTCCAAGAAGCCGGATGCTTTGATATTACTTTAACAACAGACTCACCGAATGGTTGTACTAACTCAATCACAATGGAAGAACTTATTTGTACTCATGCAAATCCTATAGCAGACTTTAGTCTTTCAACAAATACAATTTTCGAAGGGAATAATACAGTTGGTATTCAAAATACTTCGTCAGGAGGTATTGAATACATTTGGAATTATGGGGATGAAATAATTGACACCTTATTTAATCCAGAAAGTCATACTTATGGTAGCCCATTACAATCTTCATACCTTATGTCGCTTATAGCGATTTCAGAGCATGGATGTACAGATTCAACTTCCCAATTTATAACCTTGAGTGATGAAATTGTAATGTTTGCTCCAAATACGTTTATTCCAGATGAAGATGGTCTAAACGATTATTGGATGCCAATATTTTCTTCAGGATTTAATGTTGAAAATTATGAATTAATGATTTTTAATAGGTGGGGCCAAGTAGTTTTCGAAACCACAGATTATTTGCATGGATGGAATGGCACCTATAAAGGGGTAATGGTGCAAGACGGTGTTTATATTTTCAAAATTAGATTCCGGAATTCAACAGATAAGATTAATCAAATATATACAGGACATATTAATCTAATCAGGTAAATTTATAAGTAAGGTATTAGTTCTTCTAAACCTATTCCTCTGGATCCTTTTAACAAAATTAGTTTTTCTGAAAGATTTGATTTTTTCAAATATTCGACAAAGTCTTCCTTTGAATAAAATCCGTTTGTGGGATTGTTCACTTTAAACTGCTCGCCAATGGTAAAGTATTCGATATTTAAGTCATTACAAAGATTAAGCACTTGTTGATGTTCAATCTGACTTTCGTTTCCTAGTTCTCTCATGTCGCCTAAAATGGCTATTTTATTTGTGTGTTGTATTAGAGAAAAACTCTCCAATGCCGACTTCATACTTGATGGGTTGGCGTTATAACAATCTACGATTAATGTGTTTTTCTTAGTTTTTTGAATTTCGGATCGATTATTTTTTGGTTCATAATTAGCAATGGCAATATTTATTTGACTAGGGTCAACATCGAATAAAATTCCGAATGAAATGGCGGCCAGAAAGTTGTAGAAGTTATACTTTCCGAGCATATTTGTTTGAATTTCGCCACTCTCGTATGATTTATATTTCCATTTAAGTTTTATAAAAGGATTCAATTCAATTAATTCTCCCTTAATATCACCATTTTCGCCGTAGGATAAACTTGAAATATTATTACTCAGTGCTTTCATTAAAATGGAGTCATCCGAATTGACTATAATTTTTCCATTTTTTTTGATTACCGATTGATAAAGTTCAGTTTTCGTTTTAAAAACGCCATCAAAATTTATGAAACCTTCTAAATGAGCTTTTCCAATATTGGTTATAATTCCATGTGTGGGACCTGCAATATCACAAAGTTCTTGAATATCAAATGGTTTGTTTGCACCCATTTCAATAATAGCGATCTCATGAGTTTCATTGAGCTGCAAAAGTGTGAGAGGTACGCCAATATGGTTATTTAAATTCCCTTTTGTGCATAGCACGTGGTATTTTTTACTTAATACAACATTGATTAATTCTTTCGTACTTGTTTTTCCATTACTTCCTGTAATTCCTATAATTGGAATATTAAATTTTGATCTGTGATGATTTGCTAATTTTTGAAGAAATAAAAGACTATTTTCGACATGAAATATTGTAGAATCATTTGCATATTTAGTATCATCGACAATTGCATATTTTGATCCTTTATCAATGGCCTGTTGTGCAAATTCATTTGCGTTGAAATTATTTCCTTTTAACGCAATAAATAATGAATTTTCGATGATATTTCTTGTGTCTGTGCACACCCCAGTGGTATCGTAAAACAAATCAAATAACTTTTCCATGGAACAAAGATGCAAAAAAAAAGCCCGGAACTCCGGGCTTTTCAGTTCATTTTTAATCTTATCTTTTCTTTTTGTTTGGTCTTGTACTTCCAACACGATCCATAGCACAACGGAAACCAATCATGTCAGAACTTTTGTCCTCGTCAAGGAATCTTCTGTTACCTGAAGACATCCAATATGTCTTGTCGGCCCAAGATCCCCCTTTGTATACACGTGATTTGTCAGAAATCAGGGTTGTTGGCCATCCTGCCACTCCTGCATTGATATCTTTATAATCGAAATCTTTGTTTTCATGTTGACTTTGATACATTACCTGTTTCACATCACGTTTACCGTCATTAATCTCATTTTTACGTTGTTGATTATTATAGTATATTGAAGATTCCAAGTCTCCGTCCATATAATCTCTATAATCATCTTTTCTGTAGTTCAATCTACCTGCATTTTCTTCTACAGTGACGTTTCTCCAGCGTTGTTTGCCTTTTGTATCAGTAATAAACTCAGTTAGTCCATTTCTCAACGTCATAATCCACGTTGTGATGGTAGGGTCCATGAAATAGGACTTGAACTTAAATTCTAGATATTCTTTACTGAACATTGCTACTCCACTATTTCCACCGTCAATGGATACTCCGAGGTATGTTGGGTCATACTGTAGGTTAAAAGAAGGTCGTATAATGTCTACCTTCAAATCAACTGTTTGTCCACCATCCTTGAATTGGTCTGGGAGAGACATATTAAATAAAGCGCGTTCTATATAAGCTGAAGCAGCGATACTTCTTCCTTGATTTGCTAAAGTAATAGCTGTATCCAACAAAATATTTAAAGAATCTAAAAATTCAAATTGTAACTTTTCTTGATTTGTGAAACGTTTATTATTTGATACAAAATTGTTAGAAGGTGTATTAAATCTATATTTCAATGAGTCTTGTCTAGAATTGATTTTTGAATTCATTCTATTATTGTTTACAATACTATTTGTTTTCGTAGCTTGTCCATTAGGTTGTTGTTTGTTAATATTGGATGCATAGGTAGTATTTGTGTCTTGTTGATATTTAATGGTCGCATGATTCATGTATTTTACACGAGCGAATTCGTTTACAAATTCTTTCATTCCATGGACATCATAAATATTTTCATTTGCTTTCACAGGTTTATCGTACAAACCATTTGGAACAAGTAATTGAGTGGTGTACACATTACCTCTAAATGGCATAAACTCTTCCAATACTTCAGATGATAAAGGTCTGTAAACGTCCATTACCCATTCAGAAACATTACCAGCCATGTGATATAAGCCATAATCGTTTGGCCAAAAATCATCTACTCGGCATGTTACATCAGCCCCATCATTTAATTGACCCGCAACCCCCATCATATCTCCTTTTCCTCTACTGAAATTAGCTTGGATTGCACCTGCAAATTGCGCTCTGTTATCTCTTACGTAATGTCCATCCCATGGATAAATTCGTCTGTCATTAATATTCTCCGAATTCGGATCTAAATTTCCAATTAAACCTAGAGCTGCGAATTCCCATTCTGCTTCCGTAGGCAATCTGTAGGACGGTAAAAGGATTCCATCTTTCATTTCAACTGGTCTTGATCCTAACCTTCCAGTTGCTTGATTGTCTTTATCTACTTCAGCATATACCGGATCGTAGTTTTGTAATTGATAAGGATCCCGAGGAATTTGTTTCTTAGTTCTAGGATCTACAGGAGTTTTTTTACTTTTTGAAACTGTGTAACCACCTTTGGCTAATTCACCCTTTTCATCAAGTTCACCACTTTCAATCATGTAATTACCATTCAAGTAATTTTCAGTACTGAACATATTTTCTGGTTTCGACTGAAAATCTTTATCATATTTCGTATCGTTTGCCGCACCGATATCTCCATCTTGAGAATTCGCATTGTCAGCAAAATGCCATTTTAAAATTCCTTCACGAACTAGTATAGCTTCGTTCACCCGGTCTGTTCTCCACTTACAAAAATCATTTGCTTGTAACCAAGAGACTCCTACTACAGGATAATCTCTGTAAGAAGGATGACGAAGGTAATAGTTGACAAATTTCTCTCTATAACCAAGCGATTTTCTCCACGCTAACGTATCTGGAAGACATTTTTTGTAGACATGAGGATACGTTTTGTAATATACTCTTTTCATCCAATTCATGTATTCCTGCCAATGTAGATTGGTTACCTCAGTTCGATCCATGTAAAACGAACCAACGGTGAAACGAGCAGCACGGGCATTCCAATCAAACATTACGTCTTGTTCAGTTCTTCCCATTGTAAAAGTACCACCTTGTACGAAGACTAAACCTGGACCAGTTTCTTGTTCTTTGGCATCCACTTTTTCGAAACCACCATTTTTATAGTTGTTGTATTCCCAACCGGTAGAAGTTGACCTGTCTTTTGCACATGAGCTCAAAATCAAAGCTCCAGAGAGTGCAAAACCGAAAATTTTAAAGTGTTTTATTTTCATTTGGACAATATTGCTGAGGTGTTTAACTTGATTTATAATATTTAGTTACATTTTAAAAAGAAGGACAAGAAATTTTCCTAAAGTTCTTCGCCTTTTTTCGACATTTTAAATTCATTCCGAGAGAAACTTCATGCGACCCACCAGAAATTCCGTTTCCTAATTTTGAGACTGTTAAATCATAACTATATCCAACTCTAAATTTTTCGGTTGCAACCCCAAAACTTAGAATGAAAGCATCTCTATTTCTATACCAAGCTCCCACAGTGAAGTTTCCATATTTAATGTAAGTTCCAATATTTAATTCCTGAAACCCATTTTGGTATTGGTATATAATATTCGGCATTATGCTCGTGGTATTCGTATATCTTCCTCGCTGCCCAAGTTTTATTTCAGCTCCAGCATGACCAGTAAAACGCATTGGTAACCTTGAATTACCGAGTATCATAGATTCGTCTGGTCTATTAAGGTGATGAACAGCTCCACCAAAGAAATAATTTTTTCCGAAACCAACTATACCAAAAGACGCATCAAAAAAACCTCTTCGTCCATTTCCTCTTGGTACATCACCAGTTTGATAGATGAAACCTCTTCTTGGGTCAATCATGTCTCCAAACGTTAACTTGTCCCAATCGAGAAATTTCTGAAAATACGCCGCTCTTGCACCGAACATTACAGAAAACTTGCGATTTACTTTCAAATTGTATGAATATATTCCGCCAAGCATAGTTGTTTGTATGGTTCCTTGTCCTTGCATGTCGTGCATGGCGATAATTCCAATTCCCCCTGAAATACTTTTTGCATAGGTATCAAATGCGGCACTTGTAGTCACGTAATTACCCGTCAACTGAGGCCACTCGTTTCGGTAATTGATTCCAACTCGAGGACAACCTGTGGAACCTGCAAGAGCTGGATTTAAGTAAACAGGATTAGAATAAAATTGTGTAAAAGTGGGGTCCTGAGACCAGGAAACGTTGTTGAAAAAAACGCTGAATCCTAATAGAAATAAGGTTATACGAATAGTTGTCTTCACAAACTCAGTTTTAAGCACGAACAATATTTACGTAGTTTTGGTTTTATAGGTTACAAATATCGTATATTTCTTCAAATAAATAAAATATTATTGCGTTTTTGTCGTGTTCACGTAATTTTGAAGTCATGAAAAAACAATTGTTAGTTCTCACATTCCTGCTTTGTGTATCCGGATTTTTACATTCACAAGAAATCACCTACTCAATTGTATGGAAATCTCCTGTTGAAACTTCAATTGGTGGCAATACAGTTTATCAACCTCAGTTTGATTTTATGCACATTGATAATGCACGGCCATTATACTATTTAAAAGAAAAATCTAGCAGCACTAAACATTCTAACTTTTTATACTACACAAGTCAAATAGCAGACAAAAAGGACATCGAATATTTTAATAAGATTAATATCATTGTCCCGGAAGAATTAGAATTGTATCATGGTGTTCGAAACGAGAGGGGTGAGTCGTATTTCGTAATTTCATTGTTTCCCTTTGTGAGAAAGGAAGGTAAAGTACATCGTATTAATTCTCTAAATTTTTCATTTTCACATAATTCAAATCAACAAAATAAAGATTTTGCGAGCGAATCGGTTTTAAAACAAGGAAATGGAACTTGGTACAAGTTAAGCGTTAGTAAAGATGGACTATATAAAATCGACAGAACTTTTCTGGAGAATTGCGGAATTAACGTATCCTCCATCTCTCCAAATTCAATTCATATTTTCGGTAACGGAGATGGTCAATTGCCTGAACTTAATAGCATCGCCAGAAAAGATGATCTATTAAATAACGCCATTCAAATTGTAGGTGATCAAGATGGAAGTTTTGACCAAAATGATTACATCCTTTTTTATGCACAGGGTCCTCACAAATGGTATGCAAACGGCACGGCAGAATTTGATCAAAAAAGAAATTTATATAGCGATGAATCTTACTATTTCATAAATATTAATTCCAATTTGGCGCCTTTGAGAATTACAAACGAAACGCAAATATCGGATGACCCAAGTGTTGAAGTTTCCTCTTATGATTACAGAGATATTTACGAAACTGATTTAGTAAACCTTGTTTCTGGCGGTCAGCGTTGGTATGGGGAATTATTTGATTCTGAGCTTGAAAGAACCTTTAATTTCGCTATTCCAAATATTGATACCTCAGCAGTTCGATTTAAAACGGCGATTGCAACTAACTCACCATCTTCATCAGGAACATCTCAAAAGTATTCTGTCAACGGATTTGTATTATTAGATGCAAATCTGCCAGCTGTAGGTGCTGATTATGCACGATCAGCGAAAGTTTTTCAACTTAATTCGCCTGCCAGCACTATTCCGTTAAAAATTTCTATAACACGCAGTACTCCCAACACTTTTACCTATTTGGATAGAATACTTTTAAATACACGAAGAAAACTTGTTTTTTTCGGGACGCAATTTGGATTTAGGAATTTAACAATTCAACAACCAGGGGATGTTGCGAATTATTCAATTTCTTCATTTCCGAGTTCAGGTTTTGTTTGGGATATTTCGGATGTAAATAACCCAAAAAAGATACAAGGAATTTTTCAGAATGGCACATTTCAATTCAAGACAGATTACAGTTACAAGGAATTCATTGCATCAAATGGAACAAGTTTCTTTACTCCAAATAGAATCGGACCAATCGAGAATCAAAATTTGCATGCTTTAGAAGAACCTCATTTATTAATTGTTTCTCATCCTACTTTTCTTTCTCAAGCAGAAAGATTGGCAAATCTTCACAGAGAGGAAGGATTAATAGTACATGTGGTAACCAATGAACAAGTCTATAATGAATTTAGCTCCGGAGCACCAGATCCAACAGCCATTAAAATGATGGCCAAGATGTTTTACGATAGAGGTATTGCCGCAGGGAATTTAAAATTTAATTCTTTATTATTATTTGGAGATGGCACCTTCGATCCTAAGAA
>JACCDK011006559.1_pt1 | contig 12235 bp, 8 predicted proteins | sample 7445871 | NCBI WGS metagenome assembly JACCDK01 (sample SAMN15323436, study PRJNA562643) | freshwater metagenome | isolation source: river surface water | place: USA:Blue River Watershed | collected 2017-08-15
CGCCGCATCGCCGCCGCGCGTAATCGGGTCGCCATCGCTGAACGCGCATAAAAACGGTTTTTCCCACGCCTCAAAAACCTGCCAGGCAGCAAGCTGGTCTGGCACGGCAGGGTTGTCATCCTCAACAGGTACAAGGCTGGGGAAGATGCGCGCGCCGGCCTTGGCGGCCTTGATATCGAACGGCGCATCATAAGCTGCCTTTTCCGCTGGGCTGAAGCGTCGCTTGGTGCCCGCCTGCACAATTCGGGAGATGGTGAACAAAGGGCTATAGCGCGAAAAGGCCCGCCAGATCTTAAACGCCCGCGCCTTCACATTCCCGGCGGGCAGCCCGCCATTGGAAAGGACAATCGCCGCGAACCGGCTGGGCATGGCCGCTGCCAGCCTGAGGCCAATCAACGAACCCCAATCTTGGCACGCCAGCGTGATGGTATTGAGGTCCAGCGCCTCAAGCCAGTGCTGCATCCACGCGACATGCCCGGCATAAGTAAATGCAGCGACATCAAGCGGTTTGTCGGACCGACCAAAGCCGATAAGGTCCGGCACCACCACGCGATAGCCCGCTGCCACCAACGGGCCGATCATATGGCGGTAAAGATAGCCCCAAGTCGGCTCCCCATGCATCAACAGCATCACCGGGGCGTCGCGCGGACCTTCATCTACATAATGGAGCCGAAGCTCGGGCGTGACCTGATGATAATGCGGCGCATAGGGCCAGTCTGGCAACCCGGCAAAGCGTGCATCTGGCGTGCGATGGATCATCGCGTTCCTCTCCCCAATTCTTTTGATCTTCATCGTCCGTTTTGCGCGGGCGGTGCAAGAAGGTAAAGCACAGGTACGACGCGACGCGCGATCGCGCGGGCCAAAAGCGGGGTTCTGATTATTTTTGGCTACGCGCTCCCATTCCCAAATTGGGCATAAGCCATGGATTTAGGATGATCTTTTCTACTTGACGCGCCTTATGGAGCGAGTCAGTCTACGCCCCGAGAGACAAGGCGTGAAACATCACGCCGTTATAGGAGAGGATGCTTGGGATGGGCAGCCTTGGGGATGGCGACCAACTAAGGGTCGCGCAATATCGTCCGTCGGCGGACACGCAGGATGTTGATTCCGACGCGATGAAGCATTTGGTCATGGGTATGATCGCTGTTGCCTTGGTCTTTGCAACGCTCATCGGCACGCTTGTCTTGTCAGATGTGCTTCACGCTTTGTCTGGCATTATCTGTTCGGCTGTTGACTTGCCGTCGCCCCACCCGGGGAGCTGATTTTTCTTAATCGAACAAAGTAGAATTTATCGAGACGATGTGATCGTTTCAGACACGCAATTTGCCAAACATTATAAGATAAGTTATGCATTCTTCGCGTGCACTTTAGTTGCGCAGCATTTTGCTTGCTGTGTTGTGTGCAGGCTCAAAACGGGCACCGATTTAGATTAAGGATTTTTTCGTGAAAAAGACTTCTCTTACACTCTTGATGCTGGCTGGCTCGGTCGTGCTGACCGGTTGTGCTTCCACCGAAGCCCTGCGCAGCACCCGCGCTTTGGCCGAACAGGCCCTGACGCTTGCCCAGCAGGGCAATGCCGCCGCGCAAAAAGCGCAAGCAACGGCAGATACGGCGGTTAGCGCGGCAGAACGCGCCCAAGCATCGGCCGATGCTGCCGGTGCCGCTGCTGCGACGGCTGACGGCAAGGCTGTCGCTGCCGGCGAACAGGCCGCCAAGAATGACAAGACGTTCTGGCAGCACCATAGCCGCCACCACCCGCATCGTCGCTAAGCGTCGAAAAGGATACGGGGCGCGCAAAGTCGCGCCCCGTATTTTTGGATTTAGAAGCAGCTGTCCCGGGTCATGAGCCCCGGCCTTATCGTTCTGCTCACAACGCCTCCCCCCCGCGCGCAAGGGGACCGCTTTCGCGACGACCCGGCGCTCATCCCCTTTGCGATCAACGAAGTGGTTCAGCGCGAATCGCCGATCGGCGCGTTTTCGCGCTTGTTGGCCCGCGACCATGATCCCCGCTTAAGGGGGGCAGCAGAGGCGTCGCACCGGGCGCCTCAGCAAAGCAAAGAGAAACAGATGACCCGATAAGTCATCCTGACCCCCCGGCCTAAGGGCATTGCCCAAACCCATCATTTTGCCCTTGTGGACGCCCCGAAAGCGGCGCTGGGTGACGATCAGGTGCGCATCCGCACTATGTATCTGTCGGTCAAGCCCGCGATGCGCGGATGGAAGGCTTGGTGATGTTTGATCACAGGGACCAGGATGAGGCGTCGGTGCACCAGCCGGCGGACTGGGTCAAAGCGATCAGCGGGTTTGGGAAGGAAAATGGTGCCGCTTAGGTGACTCGAACACCTGACCCTCGCATTACGAATGTAATAGAAACCTGAGAATTCTGTCATTTTTTAGCAAAAGTTGTATATTTTGTTGTATAGAAAATCTAAAAAATGGTTTAAAATCAATAACTTGGTCGGGTTTGCCCGACTTCAATCTGTGCCAATCAAATGACCATTTCTTGTCGGGTTACCCGACAAGAACGTTCATCCTAGCTGACGCCAGCCCCAGAAACCTGATCAGCTCAGAATGATCCTCACGCACGATATTGGTTGTTTGACAGGCGCATGATCCGCGTTGTCGGGTAACCCGACTGCTAGGCAGATCAGTCGATGTTCAACTCGGACTTCTTGATAAAACTGGAGCGAACCAAGGGAGTTTGCCTCCTCTACCCCAACGTTGGCAATATTCAGGTCGATGAATTAATTATCTAAATTCCGAAAATTATAAAACACCTGAAAAATCCGGACATGATCCTAACATAGCGCATTGATGAAATTTCGGTTTCGAAACTGTTTGGCGCTCCATTATCTTCCAAATTCAAGGTCTCAAATATCATGAGGTGCAGGCAGGATAGCCGCGACGAGTCTTCTCAAGTCCATTTCCAGCTCTTCTTTGTTTTTGGCCTGTTCGCTGATCCCGATTGACGCGCAGAATATAAGTCGAGCGTCGTCCCGAGGCGTATGGGATCCGGCTGCTTGTAGGGCCCCAAAGATGGCATCCTCGATTCTCCTATCCATTGCGTTGAAAAGTTGACCAAATTCATTTCTACGGGTGCCTAGCAATTCCAATCGATGCGGGCTGCCAATAGCAGCATCAAATGCTCGCCCATGTTTTGCCATCAGTGCATTAGATATGCGTTCCACCAGGCTTCCTTTTTCCTGAAGAGCGCTGATGACGCTGGATTGCATGTCGCTCGCCAATCGCGATGCGACTGCTGCGAAAACGGCCATTTTATCAGGAAAGTACGCGTAAAGTGTCGCTTTGGAGACGGAGCTAGCCACGGCGATCGCTTCCATTGTAGCTGATCGCAGGCCAACCCTCGCAAACAAGCTCTCGGCAGCGTCGAGAATGCGATCGCGCCTTACGGTTTTCGCACGGGCTATCGGTTTTGGGTCATCGTCGCGGGTCATGGCCTCTTGATAAGTCCCCGCCTTGACATCTGCAACCGACTAAACAATCGTATCATACGATAATCGTTCAAAACGTATAATTCTGAGGATGACGCCATGCAGGAACGGGTACTGGTTACAGGGGCTAACGGCTTTATTGCCTCGCACATCACCAAGCTGCTGCTGGAGGAGGGTTTCGCCGTTCGGGGAACGGTGCGTAACCCGCTGAAGGTCGATACTATTGGCTTTCTGAAAGCGTTGCCAGGCGCCAGCAATCTAGAGCTTGTTTCAGCGGACTTGAATGATGCAGGCGCATTCTCGAATTATACGGAAGATGTGGACTACGTAATCCATACCGCTAGCCCATTTGTTATCGACGTTGAAGATGTAGACCGCGATCTAGTCCAGCCTGCAGTGCGCGGCACCCTCTCGGCTTTGGAGGCTGCAGCCAAGTCTAGCCGCGTTAAGCGCGTTATACTCACCTCGTCCATGGCCGCGATCACCGATGCGCCAGATGGAAGGGTGCTGACCGAAGCGGATTGGAATGAAAAATCTTCTGTAACCCGCAACCCTTACTATTATTCAAAGACGCAAGCTGAACGAGCCGCTTGGGCTTTTACGAAGCGCGATAAGACTGGTTTTGATCTCGTCGTCATAAATCCGTTCATGGTTGCCGGGCCTTCGCTAAGCACCGGCGTCAGTACGTCCAATCAGCTCTTCATTGACATCGCTAATGGTCAGTATCCTGCCTTGATGGCGCTAAATTGGGGGTTTGTTGATGTTCGAGAGGTGGCTGAGGCCCATGTCCGCGCGATGAAGGCGTCGAATGCCAAAGGGCGCTACATCTGCTCCGCAGGCAATATGGATATGCACCAAATCACGGATATCATGAGGTCGGTGGGTGTGCGAGGTAAGCTTCCGTCATTCGACATGAGCGGAAGCGTTGGTACCGCAACGATGAAGCTTCTCTCACATTTTCAGCCGAGCGGCATTGGAAGCTATCTAAGAACGCATCTCGGAAGCGTGCCACTGTTTGACAATAGCAAAATCCGGCGTGATTTGGGTGTAGAGTTTCGTGACGTCGAAGAGACTATTTATGACACCGTTCACGACCTCATCGAATGGGGGCATTTATCTACTTGAATGTGCGGCTGCTGCCTTTGGTCGGATTTGCTGCGTTTTTTCTATCCTTGCAACCGAAGCCTTGGAATCGCCAATAACACTTGCGATTTTGGGGATGAATATGGCTTCTTGATTTATATTTTCACCACAATTGACGCGGCTTGGCTATTAGGGGGTTCGTCTATGTCTTCTCAGCTTGCAAACACTCGCGCTGTCGTCACTGGTGCCGCTTCGGGTATTGGCCGAGCTATCGCCCAGGAGCTCTCTGCGCGCGGCGCAAAGGTGATTGCATGCGATGTAAATAAAGCTGGGTTAACAGAAACACTCTCCACGCTGGGTGACGGCTGCGCTGAATATGTCTGTGATGTTTCCGACCATGCTCAAGTGGAAGCGTTGGCGACACATGTTGGTGCGACACTAGGCGGCTGCGATTTCTTATTTGCCAATGCTGGTGTGATTGCCGCGCGGCGCTACACAAGACTAACAGTGGCCGAGGTCGATTGGATCCTTGGTGTCAATATCAGGGGTATCTGGAGCACAACCGCTGTCTTTGCCCGGATGATGGAAAAGCAGAGCGAAGGCGGCCGCATCTGCTTTACCGGATCTGAGCATTCGCTTGGATATCAGCATGCCGGCGCCGCGATCTACACCGCATCAAAGCATGCCGTGCTCGGTCTGGCTGAAATCCTGCGCGCCGAAGCGCCTAAGAATATTAGCGTCAGCATTTTTTGCCCCGGTCTCGTGGCCACCGCTCTTGGCGCCGGCGATCGCCCCGCAGGATTGCCAGAGCAGCGGAGCAATTCAGAAATGAGTGCCCGAATTCAGGCCCGCGGGATGCCAGTAGAGGAAGCAGCTCACGATGCGGTTGAAGGCACTTTGCGTGGTGATTTTTATATAGTCACCCATTCGCATGCCATCCATGCGGCTGAGGCACGCCTCAACGAGGTGAAGGCGGCCTTCGCAGCTCAGGCACCATTTAGTCGCAATGCGAACCACTATGAAGTCAACAACGTAATCGCCGCGGTCGAGGCGGAGATCAAAGGCGAGGCTCTGTGAGTCCAATCTTCTCAATCCGCATGTTGGGACGACCTTGTCGGGTAACCCGACAATGGCAGTAAATTTGCCCTGCTCCATTCTAAGCATCTTGCGGCCAAAATCTGGTGAGCCTGAGCCCAAAATTGTTGTATAGAAAACACTATACAACTTTTTTGCAGGCTCCGAGATTCCAAGTCATTGAAATGTAAGGGTTAAAATGGTGCCGCTTAGGTGACTCGAACACCTGACCCTCGCATTACGAATGTTATGAAAACCAAGCTCTTAACTTGCCTAATCTCCATAGTTGTATAGTTTGTTGTATACCAAAATCTTAAAAAGTGACAGATTACCGCCAGTTGTCGGGTTAACACGACTCATTAGGAGGCGAAAATTTGTTGGAAGCTATCCGTGCGCTGCTTACTTGTTGGGACGGAGATTAACCTTGTAAGTTCGCGACCGCTCCCGATATCAGTTTCTGTGAAACATACAGTAACTCGCTTCATAAGCCTCCAGGCTGCCTTAAAAGAATTAGAGCCGTACGTGCGCAATGGGCAGCATTTGTTAACGGGACGCGACTTTCCATCACTGTCTGTTCGGTCCAGGGAAATCCTAGCTAACTGGCTAATATGCGTGTCCGTGAATTCCGTCTTGCAGGGTAACCGCTTGGCAATCACTGGAACTACATCTGCGATCGGCGGCGATGGAATTATTCTTGATATGCTGACAGGACAAACATGGGTCACGGAACATGTTGCGGACATTCGACGCCACGAAGACGCGAACGGCGGCGCAGTGGAACGGATACTCTCCGCCATCGATAAAAAACGCAAGAAAGGTGGTGCGGCTTATGCGCAGGGAAAAACCCTTGTCGTCTTCTTATTGACGGGAGGTGGAGAGTGGTTTCCGACTAAATTGGCTAAGCAGCTCCCTAGACCATTGCTTTTTGAAGCAGTTTGGGTCGTTTCATTCGAAAGTTTAGACGCAGGAAAATATGCATATAGCGTAAGTCGCCTAGATCTCGCGCAAGGCCAGTCACCTGCATGGCGTGTCGTTATTAACGAGACGTTCGACAACTGGAAGGTCGAGGCAATTCAATAAAATATTGTGACATTATCGGTCGTAACACCCATTATTATTGTCGGATAACGGAATAGTCTAAGACCCTAGCCCCAGCGCCGCCGCAGACGCCCACGTCCACGCCTGTACCTGTTGTAGCCAGCGACTGCTTTGGAGGCCTTCTCAGCGGCAACCGAATTCTTGCAACCCATACAAACGCGGCCGATTGCTCCGGATCCGCCTTTGAGCGCCGGATCAAAAAAATCCTTCTGCGACTTGATTGCTCCGCATTTTCCGCAAGCCTTCAGCTCCCTCGAAGCAAGTCCCCCTGCGAGTGCCTGCATTTCCTCAACAGACTGCACTTCCTTTTCCTCGTCGAGCGTCTCTATCAGTTTGCTCAACCGATCAGACAATGTGGCAACAGGGTCATCTCCCAGATTAAAGCGATTGATGCGAACGAAACGATAGCCATAGCTCTCAAGTGTGAGCTGCCGCTCTATATCGGCCTCTAGCATGTACCGCTCATGGCTCCCGACGGTCACTTCTTTCCCCTTCTGGAAGTGATATTCAAAGCCGTCATATTCGATGACAATGCTAGCGGAACCCCTGTCTGACGAATAAGTCACGAGGAAATCGACCCGCCACGCCGGGTGCTGATAAGTGGGATCAAGCTGCCGAAGATAGTCGCCGATCGGAAATTGTGGAAGGATTTCTATTTTGTCGCAGTGTTTTTGATAGAACGAAGTCTTCTGAAGCCAGTCGAGGACTTTTGCTTCCATCGGGCTGTTTTGGTCTGTCAGGTCGGCTGACACATCGCCTTTTTGAAGCAGATTGTTGTAGTGGTTCAGGACGCGCGCAATTGAACCTTTGAATTCATCAATCGGCTTGGAAATTACAAACCAGACCATTTCCTCTGCGCGGCTGAAGCCTACATTCAGTCTTTGCACCTTGAGCTTTTCCTCGACGCGCTCTTCAGCGTCAGCAAGATCGACTGGAAACACATAGTTTAGAGCGTCGTCGCGAGCGGTGGCGACCATAGAATAGAAGATGATCTTGCGCTCCTCGCCCTGACAGCTGTCGAAAGTCATGACTTTCAACCTTAGTCTTTCTTGAAACTCCGCGCCCGACGCATGAGAGAAAAGCATTTTAGTCAGAAGCGTCTGTTGTTCTCGGAAGGGCGTGATGACGCCAACCGTTGGCGGATTTTCCTCTTCAAGAAGTTCCAAAAGCCGATCTAGGATGAAATTAGCTTCAGCCTCATTAGTGCCGCGTGTGACCTTTGTATCCCCGACTTCAACACGGTCAAAACGTATCACGTCATCGATTGGAACTCCACGGATCTTGATGGCCTGAAGCTGGCCCCCGTAAAATGTCTTCGATGAATAACTGATCAGCTCCTGATAAGAGCGAAAATGCTTCCGAAGCATAATAGAATAATTAGCACAAAGCTGACAAAATTCTAAGATAGAACATTTAACGTCAAAGCGAGAGAGTCTCTGCAAGGTTCCCGCATCATGGGCAACCTTTTGCCTAAAATATGCATTAAGCTCAGACTTATATTTTTCGTTCAGTGCAATACTTGCATTTGAGGATTTTGTATTACTGAACTGCTTGCTATCACCCAAAACCACAAGCTTTTTGGCACGGAGCATGGCAGGGAAGGCCTGCGCAACAGATACCTGTGACGCTTCGTCGATTATGACGACATCGAACACGCCGGGCGCTAGCGGCATGAATTCACCAAATTGCCGAATGTTCGCTATAATGACCGGGAATGCGTTCTTGACGTTATCAAACTTCTCTTCGGGGAACTTTTGCCGGTTGGCAATTATAGATGACAGTACCTTGGCATCGGCCCGTGACGTATCCATAAAATTGACCAGGCGCTTGTCGACCTCCGTATTCATCACAGATACGTTAAGCCGCTCCAAGACCGACTTGCTTCCCGCGTAATCGAATTCTGGCACTTTTTGAAAAGCTGCGCTCGTTGAAATCCAGCCGTGCAGGTATTTGAACGCTGCCATCCAGCGCGCGGCTAGTTCCTCTGGTTCGCCGGTGAACAGGATGTCAGGGGCTGTTTCCCGGAAGCCCTTTGGCAGCCCGGCCATCAATCTCATTATGTTTGCTGCGATAGGAGGCGCAAGTCGAGCTTGTGCAATGGCGGAATAGATTTGACCGAGGCAGCTATCCTCAAGGCCATGACTTGCCAAGCCGAGCTTCAATTTGGTCGTATGGCGATGCACGTCTCGAAGCGTGTTAATTTCTCGTCGCATTAATATTGGACGCGTCGGGTTCATCTCGCTATTCAAATCGCGCTCAATTGCGCGGACCGCGCCTCCCTTAAACAGGTAGCCAAACACCGGCATTTTTAGTTGGTCAAATTCGAGCAACCAACGGGTCAGCTTAGAAAGCTGAGAGGCGGAACATTCTTCGAAAATAGCAAGGCTTGGTCCATCCACATGCTCGGAAAGCTCGCGCGCTGCATTATCGCGACGGGCTTCATTTTCGATGGCTTCGATATTCTGAGCGCCCCTACGGAAAATGTCTGCCAAATACGTCTGCACCGTTGAGGCATTCTTGGCCGCCTCGCTAAGATTGTCGATCAGGGCTTCGTCATGAAGGCTCTGAAGAGATCTTAAAAGTTCGGAGCTGATAAGCCCCACTTCCTCTTCGGCAGCGTGAAAATCTGCCACATCTTTTAGTGAGACGTTGCCGAGCGTTGAGTTGGTAAGGGCAATTCGATCCTTCATCATCTCGCGCGTGTCGGAGAGCTCCCCGATAATCCTTGGCTCGTTAGCCTTACTCGCCCGTACATACGCGGAAATTTGCGTAAGGGTTTGCTGCGAGGTGAGCTTCTTAAAATTCGCCTGACCTTGGCCAAGGCGAAGGATTGGGTTAACAAAATCCCTGCTGTGCCTTACTTGGCTCATGGTGCCCGAAAGCTTGTCCTGTACGACGTTCAGGGCTTCCGCTTTATCCGAGAGGATAAGGCAAGATTTCCCTTTAAGAGCGCAGTCCGCAGCGATCGCCGTGATAGTATGAGATTTGCCCGTTCCCGGTGGCCCTTCGACAACAATGATGCGGCCCTTCGGATCCTGAATAGCAGAAAGGATTTTGATCTGCTCTTCATTTAGGGGAACAGGAGTATCGATGACGACGCGGTCAACAATCGTCCGGGCATCCCATTCCGTATCTACTGCAGAAGCTATACTAACGGGGTTGTCTACCAGTACGCCGCCCACGATGTCCTGAAACAGTTCCATGACACCCGGCTGGTTCAGTCGCGCCTGTGTGATCATTTCCTCGTAGTCGTTCAGGAGAGCCTCGTCCGACCTGTCGGACACGGCAATGTGCAACGCAGTCGATAGCTGTACGTTGGTGTTTGAAGCTGCCGCGATGGTGCCGGGTTCCAACTCGATCTGCCCACCAAGATCAAGCGCATTGGCGATTTTATTGAAAAGTGGCTTGGCCACATCAGCAAGATTCTCTTCCGGTGCAAGGTAGATGATGCGGTCGTTTATTGGATTGAGCCATTGCCTCTTTGCGCGTTCCCCTAACTCTTGAAGAACGAAATCAACCGCACGCTTGTTTGCATACAGGTGATTGAGCAGCGTTAAAGTGTATCCACCCTCAACTAATCGCTCCACTTCGATCGGCACATAGAAAAGCGGATAGCTATGCGCACCGAACTTCATCTGCCCGATGTAAAGGTAGAGCTGCAGGCCTTCACCAGTCATCGCGTATGTTTCAAGGTCGCGAAACTCTTGATAAGCATCTGCAGCCATGAAATTCTCGAAATAGCCTAGAAGCTCATCGCGAACGCCATCGCGCGAAAGTAGGTTATCCAGAACTGCAATGAGTTCGGCGGTCTCACCTGTTGCCAAATAGCGACTGAGAACTTCCGGCAAGACGCCATCGAGCCTGGAGCTCACGATTGCGATAATGTCAGCTTCAGCAGAGTAGATCGAATCGTGCGCAGAATAGGCCTGCTGAGAAAGCGGCCCGTCGAGCAAAGCGAGCAGCGGAGCGACAATTTGCGACCCGACTTCTTCGGCAACTTTTGTTCGAACTTGATCTACCCACTCTTCTGGGTTCTCGATTGCGAGGCTCCGGCTACTATTGGCTTCATCGAAAACGGCCGCACGAACCTTGAGCAGTTCCTCATCGGTAATCGCCTGTATTTGTTCCTTTATAATGGAACGGAGTGTCTTGCTGATAGGCCGCGAATATATTTTGGGTTGAAACTTGAGTGTGGGATCACCCTCAGAACGCTTCCCAAGCATTTGCCAGAGATTGTGATGAAGTAGTGGGTAAGCAGCGACGCGCATGGCAGAACGAAAGCCGGCTTCATTCTGCAACACGATCCGTCTGCGCGGGGCTTGTTGACGCTTAAAATCCGATTCCAGAAAGTCTAAGAAATACTGCGATACCTTGATGGATATTTCTCTTATCGTCTCACCCGCAATACCCACGCGATCGCTCCCTAGCTTATCTTTCTGACCACAAGTAACGAGACTGTTAGTCTTCTACTCAGCCCCCGATTAGAACGACCGAAGGCTATACTATCAATCAGGACGCCGGCTGTCCCGTAAGATTTTCTGACCCCACATCATCTTCTCGGACTCCGAATTTCTATGAATTCGAAGGCTTCCGACGAGGACCTTCATATGAAAGCTATCGTTTCGAATCTAGTCAATGGCCGGTGGCTTGAGTGGGTGACCCCTACTGTCAACCTAAGTTCGAAAACTGCCATTCAGGGCCCTGTGTGCGTTGCCCCCAAAAGTCTCCGAAACTCAGAATGTCGAACGAGTAAATTTAGTTTATCCATGGCCTGTGTCGGGCAACCCTTGTCGGGTAACCCGACACGTATTTTATTTTGCCGCTTTGCCGATCGGCCTTGCTAGACCCATTTCTGACAATTGCCCGTCGAGCTCGCCAGCGTTAACAGCCGAAATGATGGTCTCGATTGTCGTGACAAGCTGGTCGGGTTTCCCGACAACGACAGCGGTCTTACCCTTCTCGATTTCCAAGACCTTGCTGCCATAGCGAATAGCAAACAGACAGTTGCCCGTGGCATCCGTTACCCACCATCGTTTGATGCGCTTCGGCGCATCGATCAGGATTTTTGAGCCACTCTCACTTGTGACCCAGCGCCGCTGCATGATGTTCGGTTCGCGGCCATCACGTTCAGCTTCTGCTATAGCCTTTTGCTCCATCAGCTTGCGGATGAGTTTTGCACGCCGATGTTGCTCTGGGCTCATACCCGTTACTGTCGGGAGAACCGACAACGATAGATTCTTCAAAATGTTCGTAGTCATATCGCACCTCACTTGTTGAGATGTGAATCTTGCTGCCGATGGGCCTCTATTCCTACCGAAATCCTACCTTTTTTATGCCTATGATAAATAATCTCAGAAGAGGATTAGGCACATGGATGCACGGGAAGAGATTAGTCGATGGCTGGCTTTGTTGGTTCAATTATCAAGCGAAGCTGAAAGCGATCAGATCGATGGCGATATCAAAATGCTGACGGGCGTGACCCTTCAGCTCAGTTCCGAATTAGCAAAACGAAATGCATATCTGGCGAA
>JACCDK010382998.1_pt1 | contig 12223 bp, 10 predicted proteins | sample 7445871 | NCBI WGS metagenome assembly JACCDK01 (sample SAMN15323436, study PRJNA562643) | freshwater metagenome | isolation source: river surface water | place: USA:Blue River Watershed | collected 2017-08-15
AGTGAACAATTCCTGTTCCGCAGTCGGTTAGAACGATTGAGTAGTAGCGGGCAGCCATGTCGGCAACCACGTTGTAATCGCCCTCGTTGAAAGCTTCAGATAGCATCGGGTCGCTGTCAGAAGCAAGAACATCGAGGCGGGTAACGTCTCGAGACACCATGGTTGAGAAGTCGGTGAATCCGTCGATTGCTGCGGCGCGGTTGACCACGTCACGCACGGTGAATCTGGTCGATTTGCTAATGCGCTCGGCCAGAGTGCCACGGTCAGGGTTTGCGTCGATGGCAATGACTCGGTCTTCGCGCGATAAAGCCAAGGCCATGCCGAGCAGGGTTGAGACGGTGGTCTTGCCGACACCACCTTTTCGGGTGAGCACCGGAACAAACTTTGCGCCGCCATCAAGGGCAGCACCGATTCTCAGGTCTAGGGCCTTGCGCTCGCGAACCTTGAGCGAATCGCCAAGATTCACGGTCTTTAACGTCAAGTAGTAGAAGAATTTTCTGAAGCCAGATTCAGGAGCTGGGCGATTTCTCGAACTGGTGTCGATTAGTCGGTCTGCGGTGAGCATTGCAGCAGGCTCAGGCTGATCAAAGGCTTCACCGCGCAATGAGTCACGGCGCGAGTAGTTTGAGCGTCTCGAGATTGGCCCGGTGTCACTGGTCGGCTCTGTGGTTGGAACCACGATGCGGGTTGCCCGCTCATCTTCGGTAACAATCTCAATCGACTGCGTGCTTGGTGTGATGTCTATGATTCCAGAGTCGACAGCTAATTCCGCGAGCGCGTGAGTTTGAACTGGCTGCTCTTCGTTTGACTGTGCACCCGCTGGGCGAGGTGCCAGAAAATCGTCGTCTTCTGGTTTCTTATCCCAAATTGCCAAACCAAATGCTCCTATGCCAGAAATGTTCGCTATCGCGACATCCGGTCTAGTTTAGCCGAGGGTCTAAGCCTGGTCGGCCTCTACAACGACAATCAAATCGCCTGCATCAACGGCCTGCGTCTTAGAGATAGCCAAACGGCGAACATGCCCCGAAACGCTAGCGGTAATAGTGGCTTCCATCTTCATTGCCTCGATGGTAGCCACCGGCTGGCCGACCTCTACGTGTGCACCCTCGACGGTCTGCAGGGTCACGACACCGGCAAACGGAGCGGCAACGTGTCCGAGATTCGAGACATCGGCTTTTTCTGCCTGCACAATGTCGACTGCAATCTTTCGATCACGAATGTTGATTGGTCGCAGCTGGCCATTTAGCGTCGCCATGACTGTTCTGTAGCCCTTGGCATCTGGCGAGCCAATAGCCTCAAGACCTACATAGAGCTGAACACCCTTGGCTATTTCAACAACGTGCTCTACCCCTGGTTCAAGACCATACAGGTAGTCAACTGTGTCGATGTGGTCGAGACGACCATAGGTCTCGCGGAACTTGGTGAACTCAGCTGTTGGCCCGGCAAACAAGAGACGATTCAAGGTCGAGCGACGCAGTTTTGCATCGCCTGCGGTAATGGCCTCGAGATCTTCTGCCGACACCGGCGTAACGCCAAACTTCAGGTTCTTGCCCTGCAGCACCTTGGTTCTGAAAGGCTCTGGCCATCCACCGGGAAGGTCACCGAGTTCTCCAGCCATAAAGCCGACAACCGAGTCAGGAACGTCGTAGTTTTGCGGGTTTTCGGCAAAGTCTGCAGGGTCAGCGTTCACTGCCACTAGGTGCAGGGCAAGGTCACCAACCACCTTTGACGATGGTGTCACCTTGGTCGGCCTGCCTAGAATCGCGTTTGCCGCCGCATACATGTCTTCGACCTTCTCGAAGTGATCGCCAAGACCAAGAGCGATTGCCTGCTGTCGAAGGTTTGACAGCTGACCGCCTGGAATCTCGTGCTTGTACACGCGACCGGTTGGGCCTGGCAAACCAGACTCGAACGGTGCGTAGACGCTGCGAACGGCCTCCCAGTATGGCTCGAGGGCAGTAACCGAAGCAAGCGAGATGCCGGCGTCACGGTCGGTGTGCTCGAGCGCCGCAACAAGTGCCGAGGCAGATGGCTGCGAAGTTGTTCCTGCCATAGGCGCACTTGCAACATCGACGGCGTCGACACCTGCATTTATTGCGGCCATGAGGGTTGCCAGTTGTCCACCGGCAGTGTCGTGCGTGTGCAAGTGAACCGGAAGATCGAATTGCTCTCGCAATGCGGTGACCAACTTGGTTGCTGCCGCTGGGCGAAGCAAGCCGGCCATATCCTTGATGGCGATTATGTGCGCTCCGGCATCAACAATCTGGCGAGCTAACTTCAAGTAGTAGTCAAGTGTGTATAGCTTTTCGTTTGGGTCGAGCAGGTCTGCCGTGTAGCAAAGCGCAACCTCGGCGACCGCTGTCTTGGTTGCAAGCACAGCATCAATTGCGGGCTTCATTTGCTCAACGTCATTTAGCGCGTCGAAGATTCTGAAGATGTCGACACCGGCGGCAGCCGCTTCTTTCACGAATGCCTCGGTTACCTCAGTCGGATACGGCGTGTAGCCAACCGTGTTGCGACCGCGAAGCAACATTTGAATGCAGAGGTTTGGCATTGCCGCGCGCAACGACTCGAGGCGCTCCCAAGGGTCTTCACCCAAGAAGCGCAGCGCCACGTCATAGGTTGCACCGCCCCAGGCTTCGACCGAGAAGAGTTGTGGAGTCAGGCGCGAAACGTATGGAGCAATCTGAATTAGGTCGCGCCCGCGAATTCGCGTAGCCAACAACGACTGGTGCGCGTCTCTAAATGTTGTGTCAGTGATTGCGATTGCCGTCTGCTTGCGAAGATCTGCAGCGAAACCGGCAGGGCCAAGCTGAGCTAGTCGCTGTCGCGAACCGGCTGGCGCATCGGCAGCGAGATCGAGCTTCGGCAGCTTCTGCGATGGCGAAATGTGGCCGGCGCGAGGTCCGTTCGGCTGGTTCACCGTGACATCGGCTAGCCACGAGAGAATCTTGGTTCCGCGATCGAGCGAAGGTGCTGCCGTAAAAAGCTGAGGGCGCTCGTCGATGAACGATGTGCTCAGGTCGCCAGCCTGAAAAGTAGGGTCTGCGAGAACTGCCTGCAAAAAGGCGATATTGGTAGAAACCCCACGGATGCGGAACTCGGCAAGGGCTCGCTCTGAGCGATTGACTGCGCTCTTGAAGTCGCGCCCCTTAGCGATGAGCTTCACCAAGAGTGAATCGAAGTGAGGGCTGACCTCTGCCCCGGTCGACACGGTTCCACCGTCGAGGCGAATGCCCGCTCCGCCAGGTGAACGGTATGTCGTGATTTTTCCGGTGTCAGGTCTGAAGTTAGCTGCCGGGTCTTCGGTGGTAATTCGGCACTGAATTGCGAAGCCGTGTCTTTGAATTGTCTCTTGGGTTAGACCGAGGTCACCGAGGGTTTCGCCAGAGGCAATTCGCATCTGGCTTTGAACCAAGTCAATGTCGGTGATCTCTTCAGAAACTGTGTGCTCAACCTGAATGCGCGGATTCATTTCAATGAATACGTGCTTGCCAGCATTCGGACCAACGGTGTCAATTAGAAACTCAACGGTTCCGGCATTTTGATAGCCGATAGCTTTCGCAAACGCGACGGCATCGCGATAGAGAGTTTGACGAAGTTCTTCGTCAATAAGCGGAGCTGGCGCAATCTCAACGACTTTTTGATTTCTGCGTTGCACCGAGCAATCGCGTTCAAACAGGTGAACGACGTTTCCGTGGGTATCTGCAAGAATCTGAACTTCGATGTGGCGAGGTCGCAGAACGGCCTGCTCTAAGAAAACACGAGCATCGCCAAATGCGCTCTCTGCTTCACGCGAAGCCTCAACCAATGCAGCGCGCAGTTCTTGCTTCTCTGCAACGCGACGCATGCCACGACCGCCACCACCTGCGACAGCCTTGACGAAAATCGGAAACCCAATCTCGTCGGCCTGATCGACAAGTTCGTCGACGTTCGCAGAAGACTGGGTTGACTTCAACACCGGAACGCCAGCGCGAATCGCTGACTCTTTTGCAGTGACTTTGTTGCCCGCCATCTCAAGAACGTCAGAGCTTGGGCCAATAAAAGTTATTCCGTTTTTCTTTGCAGCTTCGGCAAGTTCTGGGTTCTCAGACAAGAATCCGTATCCCGGATAAATCGCGTCTGCGCCGCTCTCTTTGGCAACACGGATGATTTCTGCAACGTCAAGATATGCGCGAACCGGGTGACCGACGGTGCCGATTTGGTATGACTCATCGGCTTTTAGCCTGTGGGTCGAGTTTCGGTCTTCATAAGGAAAGACTGCAACCGTCTTTGCCCCGAGTTCGTAGGCTGCCCGAAAGGCGCGAACGGCGATTTCGCCACGGTTGGCAACCAAAATCTTCTTGAACATCGGTTCCTTCGGTCGTATTTACGAACAGTGGGTTTTGGGCCCTTGAAATAAAAAGGTAGCCTATTCAGGTGCATGTTCTAAGCGTTAGCTCCCTCAAAGGGGGCGTTGGCAAGACCACGGTTGCCCTTGGTTTGGCGTCAGCTGCGTTCGCTCAAGGACTCAAAACCCTTGTGGTTGATCTTGACCCTCAGTGCGACGCAACCACCGGTTTAGGCGCCGTAGGGGAATTCAAAAACACCGTTGCTAGCGTTCTCAAGAACCCCAAACACAACGTCGTGTCTGCATCAATCGTATCTTCAACTTGGGGAAAGGTGGCAACCGGATCAGTCGACGTTCTAGTCGGAAGCCCGCGAAGCATTCACCACGACACCCCTCACCCAACGGTTCGACAGACCTGGAAACTCGAAGAGGCCCTGCACACCATCGAGAAGCAGTATGACCTCGTAATCATCGACACTCCACCGTCAATCAACGCCCTAACTCGCACCGCCTGGGTTGCCAGCGATCGCGTTTTGATTGTTACTGAGCCAGGCATTTTCTCGGTCGTAGCTGCCGACAGGGCCATCCGTGCGCTTGAAGAGGTTCGCGAGGCAATCACTAAGCGAGTTCGCCCACTCGGAATTCTGATCAATCGCCATCGCCCAGCTTCGAAAGAACAAGACTTTAGAGTTCAAGAGCTGAACGAGATGTTTCCTGGTCTACTTATTCCAGAGTTTCTCGAAGAGCGTGCCCATTTGCAGCAGACCCAGGGAGCCGCTCGCCCGATTCACACTTGGCCAGGCGAAGGCGCAGCAGAAATTGCCGACTTCTTTACCGATTTGCTCAAGCGCGCGCTCGACTCGTTCGAAGAGCCAAACGAAGAAGTGGTTCAAGAAAAACCAAAAGAAAAGCGCAAATTCTTTAGGCGACACAAGCGCGGCAAGAAGGGTCCTGAGCTGGTAACCATCGAGACCGCTATCGAAGAACTTGGCGAAGTAGTCGAAGACGAATCTCTACCTGTTGCATTAGAAGAGCCCGAGGTTGCAACCGAGGCTTGGTCAGCGCCAGCTTGGAACAATGACGAACAGATTGCTAAACAAGAAGAAGTTTCTACGCAAACCGGAAACTGGACTTTCAAGCTTGAAATAGAGAAGCCTGAAGAAGAGCGCTAAACGGCTTTTCGGCTGGCGCGACGAGCAGAGAGTTCGTCAATCTCATCGATGTGGTTCGCCTTGATGTGAACCAAACTGGCTTCAACCTCGCGAAGCACCTTGCCAACGGCAATTCCAAAGACACCCTGGCCTCGGCCAAGCAAGTCGATTACTTCGTCTTCGGTGGTGCAGAGGTAAACACGAGCACCGTCAGACATAAGCGTGGTTCGAGCTAAGTCGTTAATGCCCGCAGCTCGCAACTGCTCGACGGCAATTCGAATTTGCTGAAGAGACACTCCGGTGTCAAGAAGGCGCTTAACCAGTTTCAAAACCAGAATGTCGCGGAATGCATAAAGTCTTTGTGATCCTGAGCCGGCAGCGCCGCGAACGCTCGGCTGAACTAGACCGGTTCTGTCCCAGTAGTCGAGCTGGCGATAGCTAATTCCGGCGGCCGCCGCTGCAGAAATACCTCGGTAGCCGACCTTCGGGTCAGCAGACGGGCTTCCGTCGCTGAAAAGCATGTCCTGAGAGTAGTCATTTTCAGGTGACGTTGACTCATCGGTAGGAATCATCACGCCTCCTTCAGGTTCAACTACAGGTTTAAGTTCTAAGCAATTCTTGCTTGAACTCTAGGTATAGTCCCGTTAATTAATATGCTCGGCGTGTCGCGAGAAATCCACTGCTGTTGCGCAGATTAGTCGTCGATTTTTGAAATTGCGCCGCGAATCAATTCTTCACGGATGTTCGCGAAGTGACTCTGCAATTCCTCAGCAAAGTGAGCAGCCTTTGAGCGGCTCGAAGCTTCTTTTTTGCCAAGAACCGGGGCGATAACACCTTCGATGATGCCGATCTCGCGCTCTGCGGCTGTCTTGATTCCGCGCAGGTGACGAGGAGTTAGTCCGAATCCACGGTTCAGCTTCATGATTGATCTGGCGATTTCAATGGTGTTTGCGCTGAATGGCTCTTCGCTAAGGATACCAACCGACTGGGCTTCTGCGATCAAAGCGTCTGTAATCGAGGTTTCAGCAATAAGTTCGATTTTCGTTACATTTTTTGCTTGGGCAACACGAGCGTGCTTTGACGCCTTTGAGTCATCGCCAGGCAGCGAAACTGATTTTCCAGCGTCGATGTCTGCAAGAAACTGGCCAATTACCTTTAGCGGCAGGTAGCGATCTCTTTGCAACTCAAGAATTAGTCGCAATCTTTCTACATCTGCCTCGGCAAATTTGCGGTAGCCAGAGTCAGTGCGCTGCGGAGTGATTAGGCCATTTTCTTCAAGAAAGCGGAGCTTCGACTGAGTGAGTTCCGGAAACTCCGGAGTCAGCAAAGTTAGAACCTGTCCGATAGTTACAAGTTTTGATGCGCGCGCCTGCGCAATTGATGTCGGCTGTGACATTACCTATGCTCCTAAATCCGCGCGCGATGCAAAGAAAGTGAATTTAAATTTTCCGATTTGAACTTCAGCACCTTCATCAAGAAGTGCAGACTCGATTCTAACGCCATCGAAGTATGTGCCATTCAACGAAGCAAGATCGTTGATCATGAATGAGGTGCCGTTGCGGCGAAACTCTGCGTGACGTCTTGAAACCGTGACATCGTCTAAGAAAATGTCTGCATTTGGATGACGGCCTACGGTGGTTACGTCTTGGTCTAGAAGAAAGCGAGCACCTTCATTTGGTCCGCGCTGAACAATGAGAAGTGCGCTAGCAGATGGCAACGCCTCAATTGCTTCACGCTCTTCTGCGTTTAGTCCGTGTGGGTCTTGAGCGAGCAGGTCGTCGCTAAACCGCTGCGTCGTGTCTGACTGGTCGCTTGGGCTGCCTTGCCCCTGTGTTTCAAATTCCATGTTCACCCTCAGTTGCCAAGCCTAGCCGAACCGTCACGGGCCAATTTCACGATGTTACGCACTTGCAATAAATAGACTGCCGCGGCCCACCAGTAAAGCCCGATTCCCCACCAAGCAAAACCCCAGGCGATTGGCAACACGAATTGCGAGATGCTCTCAAAGGCAGCCGCAATCAATAGAAGCGGAAACGCGTAGAGCAATGCGAAGGTGCCGGCCTTGCCGAGATAGTGAACTGGCAGCGGGCCGTATCCGTGGCTTGCAAGCACCGGATAGAAAGCCAGCAACAATACATCGCGGCTAATCACGATAACTGCAAGCCAAAGCGGAACGTACCCCATGGCAGTTAGACCAATCAGAGTTGCCAAAATATAGAGTCGATCTGCGGCTGGGTCGAGAAGCTGACCCAATCTGGTGACCTGATTTAGCTTTCTGGCCAAATAGCCATCGAGAAAATCGGTGATGCTCGAGATGGCAAGCACAACTACTGCCTGCCAATTCTGATGGTTCAAAATCAAAATCAAGAAGACAGGAACCAAAGCCAGTCGAAGCAGGCTGAGCAGGTTTGGCACAGTGCGCAGTTGTTGCCATATCGACATTTCTATTCCTTTCTCTATTGGTCGGGCTAGCGGGATTTGAACCCACGACCCCTTGTCCCCCAGACAAGTGCGCTACCAAGCTGCGCTATAGCCCGCTCGTTGCCGAGTGTTTATCGCTTGCGCTTCTCGCGAATGCGCATTGCTACTTCAATCGGGCTTCCTTCGAAGCCATAAGTCTCACGAAGTCGACGCTGAATGAAACGACGATAACCAGGATCCAAGAATCCTGTTGTGAATAGCACGAACTTTGGAGGGCGACTCGAAACCTGACTTCCGTAGAGAATTCGAGGCTGCTTTCCGCCACGCACAGGGTGCGGGTTCTCCATTGTTAGTTCTTGCAAGAATGCATTGAACTTTCCGGTGGCAACACGGGTGTCCCAACCATCGAGTGCAACCTCGAGTGCCGGAACCAACTTTTCGAGGTGACGCCCGGTCTTAGCCGAAATGTTTACGCGTGGTGCCCAATCAACGTGAGCCAAATCCTGTTCGATTTCGCGCTCAAGATATTTGCGTCGCTCATCGTCAAGTTCGTCCCATTTATTGAACGCAAGAACGAGCGCTCGGCCAGACTCAAGAGCCATGTCGACAATTCGAATGTCAGCTTCGCTAATTGGTTGAGTTACGTCAAACAGAACGACTGCAACTTCGGCACGCTCTAGGGCAGCCGCGGTGCGAAGGCTTGCATAAAAGTCTGCTCCCTGCTGAAGGTGCACGCGCCTGCGAATACCAGCGGTATCAACAAAGCGCCAAATCTTGCCACCCAGTTCGACCTGCTCATCGATTGGGTCGCGAGTGGTGCCAGCAAGATCGTTTACCACTGCTCTCTCTGCACCAACTGCTTTATTCAGAAGTGATGACTTTCCGACGTTAGGTCGACCGATGATAGCCACACGACGAGGGCCACCAAATTCTTGCTTCGCCACGGCCGAAACCTCAGGCAAAACTTTCATAGCTGCATCGAGCATGTCTGCAACACCTCTGCCGTGAACAGCAGAGACCGGATAAGGCTCGCCGAGGCCGAGCGACCAGAGCGCTGCCGCTTCAGGCTCTTGCTTCAGGTCATCGATTTTGTTTGCAATCAAAATTACTGGCTTGCCGCTCTTTCGCAGCATCGGCACGACGCGCTCGTCGCTCGAGGTCGCGCCAACCATGGCGTCAACCACGAAGATTACGGCGTCTGCAAGCTCGATAGCGATTTCGGCCTGCATGGCTACCGACTTATCAATACCTTTTGCGTCTGGCTCCCAGCCACCGGTGTCGACCAAAGTGAATTTTCGGTCATTCCATTCGGCTTTATAAGAAACACGGTCGCGGGTGACGCCTGGCTTGTCTTCAACTACCGCTTCTCTTCTGCCAAGAATTCGGTTTACCAGCGCCGACTTGCCGACGTTTGGTCTGCCAACAATCGCTAAAACTGGCAGCGCAGGCAGATACAGCGGCTCGTCTTCAAAACCCAGCTCGGTCGCGAGAACGTCGAGGTCTTCTGGCTCTAGGTCATACTCCTCGAGGCCCATGCGCATGGCTTTTGCCTTGGTCTCGGCGTCTTTGTCAGAGACCTCGCGCAGTTTCTCTAGAAACTCCTCAGAGATTGCCTCAAATTTGAAATCTTCTTCGCTCATTTTGTTCTCGCTTTCAGGTCAGCTTCGATTTGAGCAGACATGACCTCAACGGTCTGTTCAAAGTTAAGGTCTGAAGAGTCAACAAGCGTCACTCCGTCAGCGGCATTCATAAAGTCGACAATCTTTGAGTCGCTCTCATCGCGCTTTGAAACCTGGTTGACAACAGCGTTAGTGCTAGTTGCCGAGATTTCTGCCGAACGACGCTGCAATCGCACCTCTTCAGACGCAGTGAGCAAGATGCGAGAAATGGCATCAGGAAACACCACCGTGGTGATGTCGCGCCCCTCAACGATTGCTCCCTTGAGTTTGCTCGCTTCTACAATCGACCTAGTTAGCCTCTTCATGAAGTCTCTAACCGTTTGAATCTTTGCGACAGCACTTACAGACTCCGAAATGAGCGAAGATCTAATCGCTTCTGTTACGTCACTGTCGCCAACGCGCACCCAAAAATCGTCGGGGTCTGTTGAGATCTGATAATCGAATTCGCTTTCGAACTCACCTGATTCGAGTTTTGAGAATTCGAGGCCGTTCAAAGTAGCCCAGGCAAGCGCTCTGTAAGCCGCGCCAGTGTCAAGGTACGCAAAATCGAATTTGCGGGCAAGTTGCTTGCTTACGCTCGATTTTCCCGAACCGGCTGGGCCGTCTATGGCTACAACAATATCTGCCATTAGCCGACCAGCTTCCAGTTTCTAGTTACGAGCTCTGCCACCAAGGTTGGTTCAGCCTCTGGCAAAACCGAAACCTCAACCAGGCCTACAGCGCTGCTTGGTGAGTGTTCGAGCTTAATTTCTTCAAGGTTTACGCCAATCTCGCCAATTTCAGTGAGCAGACGAGCCAGCTCACCTGGCTTGTCGTCGATCATGACCGTGATTAGCGAATAATTCGTTGCCTTTGAGCCATGCTTGCCCGGAAGTTTCGCTACCCCGAGATTTCCGTCACTCAGCGCATTACTAATGGTCGATAAAGAGCCTGGCGCTGATGTATCTTCTAAGGCGCCAATAACTCCTTGAAGTTGAGACTGAAAAGACTTGAGAACCTTGACTACCTGCTCAGAGTTGGCAGTCAATATTTGAAGCCAAAGTTTTGGGTCGCTTGCAGCGATTCTTGTGGTGTCACGGATGCCCTGCCCAGCTAGTTCGATGTCCTCGGCGTTCGCCTGCAAGAGCGTCGACGCTGTGAGACTGGCAACCAACTGTGGCACGTGTGAAACAACCGCCACTGCTCGATCGTGGTCTTGGGCTGAAACTTGAACCGATGCCGAACCCAAGTCGAGTGCTAGATCTTCAATGCGCTTGATTGCTTCAGCGCTGCTCTGTTCATTAGGTGAAACTACCCAGACTCTGCCCGCAAATAGGTCTGCTCGACCAGATGCCGCTCCGCCTCGCTCGCGACCGGCCATCGGGTGCGAACCAACATAGTTTCGAAGGTCAACTCCTGCAGACTTCAACTCGGTCAAAATTTCTGACTTGACGCTCGCAACGTCTGTAATGAATGCGTTTGGAAAAGCTGTAATCTCGCGAGCAATTACGTTCGCAGTGACATCTGGCGGCACACAGACAACAATCATGCTTGGTTGATCGTCAGGCTTTTCGGCGCGTCCGGCACCATAGTCAATCGCAAGCGATTGAACTGCCGGTGACTGGTCGGCAACAATAACGTCAACGCCTAATTTGCTGAGCGCTAATCCAATGCTGGTGCCGAGCAGCCCTGCGCCAACAATTCGCACGCTGCCCTTGGTTCGAGATGTCACTGGGCTAGGTCCAATCGCAAAGCTGTCGCTCCGCGCAAATACACGTGTTGAATTTCTTGACGACTAGTTGCAATGTCGGCATAGACCATTACTCGCACAACCCGGTCAAGAGCGCCTTTAACATTCATTTCGACGAAGCACATGAGCGGAACATCGCCAAGGCCAAGTTCACGCGCCGCTAGCGCCGGAAACTCGCTTGTGATGTCTGGTGTTGCTGTGAACAAAATCGATACAAGAGCCGAGTTTTCAATGTTGTTGACGTGCAAAACCTTAGAAAGCAGTTCTGCGGTCGACTTTAGAAGGTGTTCGCGCTCATCAGTCTCTAACTGAATCGCTCCGCGAATGGCTCGAAGTGCCATGAGCTACCGCCCTCTTGTCTTAGCTTGCGCAACGTGCGGGGCCTTCTTGGCCGCCTGCGACTGCCGCATTGATTTACCTTCGGCAGCTTTTAGCAAAGCACCGATCTCTATTTTACTTAGTTCGCGCACCTTGCCAGCCTTCAATGGCCCGAGCTGAATAGAGCCGAATTGCTTGCGAACCAAGCCAAGAACCGGATGCCCCAGAAAGTCGAACATTCTTCGAACAATTCTGTTTCGGCCCGAGTGCAATTCGATTTCAAGCAGGCTCTCAGTTTGAGAAAGCTGAACGATTTTCGCCTTGTCAGCCTTGATGAATCCGTCTTCTAGGTCGAATCCGCTCAGCAATTTGTGAACAATTGCTGGTTCAACGACGCCCTGCACGCGAGCAACGTAGGTCTTGGTGACGCCAAACTTTGGGTGAGCAAGCTTGTGCGCCAAATCTCCATCGTTCGTCATAATAATGAGTCCGCTGGTTTCAGCATCAAGACGACCCACGTTGAACACTCGCTCATAGCCCTCAACGAATTGACTGAGGTCTGCCCTGCCATTTTCGTCAGCCATGCTGCTAACAA
>JACCDK010768287.1_pt1 | contig 12223 bp, 10 predicted proteins | sample 7445871 | NCBI WGS metagenome assembly JACCDK01 (sample SAMN15323436, study PRJNA562643) | freshwater metagenome | isolation source: river surface water | place: USA:Blue River Watershed | collected 2017-08-15
CATGTACATGTGAAGCTCGGGCGCGTCGGCGCGGGTCAGCTCCTCGTAAACGATGATCTGATAAACGAATGGCAGCCCTGGCCCGCCCCATTCCTTGGGCCAATGGGGGGTGGCAAGGCCCACTTTACGGCGCTCCTCAAGCCAGGCGATCATCTCGGGCTTCAGCGTTTCGTTTTCCAGCCCCTGCCATTCAACGCGCCAGTTCCTGGGCATCGCAGCGGCAAGCCAGTCACGGATCTCTTGCCGGAAGGCTTGTTCATCGCCGACCTTGGAGAGAATATCGAAAGTCCGGGTCATCACGCTGCCTCCAGCAGATCGGCAACCCGATCGAGCGCTTCGTTGCGGGTCAGATAGAGCGCTTCATTGAGCTTGGCCCGCTTCAGGAAGACATGCGGTTGGAATTCAGCAGTGAAGCCCACACCGCCATGTAGCTGGATGCAGTCACGCGCGACCTCGGCCGCAACCCGGGTGATGTGCGCCTTGGCGGACAGGGCATGGATCAACCCGGCCGGATCACACGGATCAAGCGAAGCCACATGCGCCAGGAGCTCGCGCGCACCAACCAGGGCGGTCTTGTGATCGGCCACCCGGTGCTTCAACGCCTGGAAACTGCCGATCACCTTGCCGAACTGCTCGCGAACCTTGAGGTACTCGATTGTGAGGTCAAGCACGGCCTCGCCAAGGCCGAGCGAGTCCGAGGCCAGGGCGATGCAACCCCAGTGGTCAAGAAGATCAGCAACTCGCTGCCCGTCCGGTGGAAAAATGACTGCGTCTTGAGCGAGTGCTACCTGCGAGAGCGTCGCCGTCCCCAGGGTTCGACTTGTGTCGACGAGCGGGTGGACTTCAAGCGACAGCCCTGCCGCGTCAGTTGGTAAAACAATCCAGCAGTTCCCGCCTTGGCGAACCCCATTCAGGAACAAGTGCGTTGCACGGGGAGCATCGAGTATATCTGGGACAAAACCTGTGGCACTTGCTTCCTCGATTTCCAACCGCCTACCAGATGGCTGGACAAAACCCACCCGCATCGAGCCATCAGCAAGGCCGGGCAGCCAAGCCGCGCGTTGGCTATCACTCCCAGCATAAGCAACCAGCACAGTTGCCATAGTTGTGCCCAGCATCGGCACCGGCGCCGACACGGCCCCCAGCGCCGCGTGCAAACGCGAGGCTGCATCGATTCCTAGGCCGAGCCCGCCGTATTGCTCAGGAACAGTCAGCGCAGTCCAGCCAAGGCCCGCCATCTGCGACCAAAGATCCGCCGCAATCAGATTGCCGGACTGGGCATAGGCGACCGAACGTTCGCGCGGCCATTCGGCGCCCAGCATTTCGGCAAAGCTTTCGTCCAGCAGGTCCAGGTCGATGGAATCGGGCAAGCACGTTACTCCAGTCTCATGTCAGCGGGTATGCAGCCCGGTCAGCTGCCCGCGACGAGGTTCTTGAAATTGGCCAGCCGATCGGACGCGCTTGCGCTGCTCTTCGAGGCGGTGTGGACGAGTTGGTGGGTGTCAAAGTGCGCGCTCATCATGACGCTGAAGCCTTGGGCATCGAGGTTGCGGTGGAGCGAACGCTTCATCATCTGCATGGCAAAAGGCGGGGCCTTGGCGATTGTCTCGGCAATGCCGAGCGCAGTCGCTTCGAGCTCGTCACGAGAAACCAGCCGGGTCACAAAGCCGCGCTGGTGCGCCTCTGTCACCGTCAGTTTGCGCCCCGTGAACAGGATGTCGCGCGCCAGACGGTCACCAAGCGCCCATGGATGGAACAAGACTTCAACCGCGGCAGAGCCCAGCAGAACGGTAGGATCGGAAAAGTAGGCGTCCTCCGACGCAATCAGTATGTCCGCCATCGCCGCAATCATAAAACCGCCAGCAATACAGGCGCCCTGGGCCTGGACAATTACCGGCTTGGCGAGGTTACGCATGCTGAGCGCTATCTCGAGGTAGTAGCGATCCTCGAACTGGTATCGTTCGACCGTTGGCCGTTGCAGGTAATCATCACCCAGTTCCTTGTGATCATGGCCAGCCGAGAAATCGGGTCCGTCAGCCGCGACGATCACCGCCCGCACATCGTCATCCGATCCGGCGCGCTTTAAGACGGAATCAAGGCCTTCAAGCATGGCCTTGTTCTGGGCATTGCGCTTTTCGGGCCGCGCCAGCGTGATCCGCTCGATGGCCCCAAACCGTTCAATCCGGATATGCTGGGCGGTCATGCACTCATCCTTCCTGCGCTTGCAGATCAATAGTCCATCAGCTCGAAATCCTGCTTCTCGGTGCCGCAGTCTGGGCAAAAGAAGACGTCTTCCGGAATGGTTTCGAACGGCGTGCCCGGCGCGATACCTTCCTCCGGCAAGCCCAGGGCCTCGTCATAGATGTAGCCGCAGCTCCGGCAGCGCCACTTTCGGGAAAAACCACTCATCTCGGCCGCCTTCTCAACACGCCTTGAAGCGGATCGGCACCCGCTTTGGCCCGCAGACAAAATTGGAAATCGTCCGGGCCGGTGTTCCCGAAAGTTCCACCGATGCCAGCCGGTCAAACAGTTCTTCCATAAGAACACGCATTTCCAGCCGGGCCAGGTGCTGCCCCAGGCAGACGTGCACTCCATAGCCAAAGCCAAGTTGAGCGTTGTCCTTGCGATCCAGCCTGAATTCAAAGGGATCGTCAAAGACCAGTTCGTCGCGATTGGCCGAGCTGTAACACAGCATGAGCCAGTCACCCTTCGCGATCTTCTGCCCCGCAACCTCACAATCGGCGGTGGCCGTGCGCATGAAGTGCTTGACCGGCGTCACCCAACGCACACCTTCATCGACCAGGGCCGGGATCAGTGATCGATCCTGCCGGACCTGCTCGAAGAGCTGCGGTCGCTCCGCCACAGCCCACATAATTCCGGCGGTTGCATTCGACGTCGTGTCATGGCCCGCAGTCGCTGCCGTAATATAATAACCAAGCAGCTGCCGTCGGGTCAGAAATTCTCCGTCAATCCTGGCATTCGCAATCAGGCTGTTCAGCCCATTGTCCGGCGTCTCACGAAGCCGCGCGGTCACGTCGAGAAAATAGTTTTCCAACTCGGCAATGCTGGCAAGGGTTGCCTGAAGCACCTCCTCCGGCGTCTGCTGCTTTCCAGAGCGATTCAACTCTGGATCGTTGCCCGAGAAAATCTCCTGAGTCAGCTTGAGCATCATCGGCTCGTCCTCTGGCGGGACGCCCATGAATGCCATCAAGACCCGTAGCGGATAGAGGAAGGCGACTTGCTTGGCAAAATCGCATTCGCCTCCAAATTCAAGCATCTCGTTGACGAACTCGCAGGCGATCTTCCTCACCTGCTCTTCCATCGGTCGAACCGAACGAGGGGTTAGATGCGGGAATAAAACCCCCCGAAGATCCTTGTGCTCCTTCCCATCGACGGACACGACGCTGCGAACCATATTCGCTTCCCCGCCGGTCATTTGTCGAATCTTGGCGGCGTTCGCCTTCGTCTGGACAACGACAGCCCGATCAGCGTTGTGGAATAGGTCTGGTTGACGCTCAATTTCCTTGATGTCGGCATGGCGGCTCACCACCCAGAACGGATCGTAGCCCTCCGGCTCAGCGACATCGAGTGGCGCCTCTGCGCGAACCTGACGGAAGACCGCATCGATCCTATCTCCATCAGCATAAGCCCGACCATCAACAATGGCGTCGGCTAGTGACTGGTGCAACGTCATCTATCTCCATCCTTCACTGGCGGCGGGCACCCGATTCGAAAGCGTCCGAACGAGGCGACTCAGTCCAAATTGGACCATTCCAAATGGTCGAAGTCATATCGGTCCCAGCTACCGATTTCCCATGCGTTTGACAAGAAAAAACTAACTGGTAAGTTTGCTTTCATTGGCTTGCGAACTGCCGGGCCGTGCGCGGAATTGATGTAGGTGCATCCGATGGCAAACTTCCCGTCCCTACCCAACTCGATCGAACCGCCATGGCTGACCGAACGCCTGCGTGCGGCTGGCTTGATCGGCGAAGCGGTGGTTACAACCCAATCATGGGAGCCGGTTGGAACTGGGAATGTTGGCGACAGTGTACGCTTTGCTCTTTCTTATGACCGGGACGGGCCTTGGCCCGGAACGATTGTCGGGAAGTTCCCGGCATCGGATGAAACCAGTCGCACAACCGCCGCCGCCTTTGGCGTCTACGCCAAGGAAGTGAAATTCTATCGCGATGTCGCGCCCAGGCTGAATGCGCGCGTTCCACAGGCATATGTTGCGGAGATCGCGCCGAACGGAGTGGATTTCATCCTTCTGTTCGAAGACCTCGGCCCGGCGCGCGGTGGCGACCAGTTGAGCGGCTGCACCGTAGCCGACGCGCGCGCCGCCATCCGGCAGGCTGCGGCAATTCACGCGCCCAGCTGGCACGATGCCGAACTGATCGCTACCGAATGGCTGCAACCCAAACCCGCAGCTCTGGCCAGGCGGGCTGAACTCTATTGCACGGCTCAGGCAGTGTTTCGCGAACGCTATGCCGGCTTACTTGAGCCGGAATTCATGTCCGTTTGCGAAGCTTTGAACGAGGTCGTTGCCAAGTTAGTCGCTTGCGAATCACACCCGCGGTCGCTCGTCCATGGAGACTTTCGGCTCGACAACATGCTGTTCGACATCAAGGGCGGTGCGGAAGAGATCGCGGTGCTCGATTGGCAGACCGTGGCAATCGGTAATGGCCTTGCAGATGTCGGTTACTTTCTAGGCACCGGAATCGGCGACCGGCTGCGCCGTGATCACGAAACCGAGCTCCTTGATCTCTACTGCTCGGAAATGACCCGGCGCGGTGTGCCGCTGACGCGGGCCGAAATCTGGGACGATTATGTGGTCGGGGGGCTACGCGGTATCGTGAACGCGGTGATCAGCGCCGCCAATGTCAAACGATCCCAGCGCGGCGATGCGTGTTTCCTTTCCATGGCGCGAGGCGGCTGCGCTCTCGCGCTAAAGCACAACAGCATTGCAAAATTGAAGGGTGCCGACACATGGTCCTGACCAAAGGCGACGACTTCCCGCTGCACCAGACACCAGAGCCGATTGCCTATGCCGGGACCGACCGCAATTTCCATGATCGCTATTTCTTCAATGGCTATCAACTCGACGGATCCGGCTTCTTTGCGGCCGCTTTTGGCGTCTATCCGCATCTCAATATCGCCGATGCCCACTTCTCGGTGGTTCGCGATGGGGTCCAGTACTGCCTCCACGTCAGCCGTGAACTAAACATGGAGCGACTGGATCTATCCTGTGGTCCGATCCGGATCGAAATTCTGGAGCCACTCCAGAAGCTGCGCATCGTGGTCGATGGAGAGGGGATCAAGGCTGATCTGACCTTCACCGGCCGGGCGTTTCCGATCGAAGAGCCGCGTTTCACCCTCCGCACAGGGCCGCGTACCTTCATGGATCTGACCCGGATGACCCAGAATGGTCGCTATGCAGGCTGGGTCGAAATCGACAGGGTCAGGCTGGATCTGGCGCCCGGAACAATCGGAACCCGCGATCGCAGCTGGGGCGTGCGTCCGGTCGGCACGCGCGACCAACAACCTCATCCTGGCGGCGAGGTCTTCACTTTCTTCTGGCAGTGGGTGCCGGTGCATTTCGCCGACCGCACCATCCTGTACCACGTCAACCAAACCGCAGAAGGGAATGCCTGGAACACCAGCGCCACAATCGTGCCCGATGGAGCCACGGCCGACGATCTGATCAAGACTGCAGGCACCATGCAGTCATCATTGCAACCGGGTACCCGATGGCCTGAGTTTGGCACCCTGACACTTGATAGACCGAAAGGAGCCGAAACGCTGAAATTTGAAGTTCTTGGTAGATTCCAGATGCGGGGGATAGGCTATACTTCTCCCATCTGGGGCCATGGCCTCTATCACGGCCCGCTGGCAGTAGAGCGCGAGAACTTCGAACTTGCGCAATGCGATCCGGCGCGGATGGACCGCCATCATGTGCAAATGCCCTGCCGCGTCATAAGCGACAATTGGGGCGAAGGAATTGGCGCTTTCGAACAGCTCATCGTTGGGCCATATGAGCCCTTCGGCCTGAAGGACTTCACGGATCTCGGTTAGGAACGGCCACTTCCTTCACCGCACAGCAACGCGCGACACGAACTAGTCGGCAATGCCCCGATGAATGCCGCTTCGCTCTCGGCTAACCAAGTTCTCGCGAATTGACAATATAAAACTAACTGGTAAGTTTAATTGTGCTTTCGCAGAGACTCGCTCCATGGCGATTGTCTGCGCGGCCTCAGGAGAGTCGAAATGTCCGTTATCAAAGTGCAGGACATAGCGCACGTCCGGTATGCGGCACCGGACCTTACCGCAATGCGCTCATTTCTCGAGGACTTCGGCATGAAATGCTTCGAGGCCGGTGGTCGGCTTTACGGCAAGGGCACCGATGGCAGGCCGTTCTTTCATGTGACGGAACAGGGGAAAGCCGAGTTTCTTGCGGTTGGGTTCATTGCCAAGTCGGTGGAGGATCTGGAAGCTCTCGCAATGCACGAAGGTGTCGCGGTTGAGGACTCGACCGAGCCGGGCGGTGGCAAAATTCTACGCCTGCTTGATCCCGACGGCTACCGAATTGAAGTTGTAGCCGGACAAGCAAATGACGAGCCGTCGTTTCCGCTGATCGGTGAAGCGTTCAATACTCCGGCTGCGAAACCTCGGCTCAACCGGGAGGTCCGGCTAACGCCTGCGCCTTCCCACCCACATCGAATTGGGCACACCGGGCTTGCGGTAAGTGATTACCGCGCAAGCGAAAAATGGTACAAAGACCGCTTCGGATTTCTGACCACCAACGAAATCGAAGCTGCCAAAGACGTTCCACTGGGTGCATTCCTGCGTTGCAATCTGGGCGACCAGCCAACGGACCATCACACACTGGCTTTGCTTCAACTACCGGGCGGACGCCGCAATCTGCACGCGGCGTTCGAGGTACCCAGTGTCGACGACCTACTGCTTGGGCACGACTACCTCAAATCAAAGAATAGAAAGTCATTCTGGAGCCTTGGGAGGCACGTACTTGGTAGCCAGTATTTCGACTACTGGAAGGATCCATTTGGCAACGAACTGGAGCACTGGACCGATGGTGATGTCTACACCGCCGAGCGACCGCCAACGATAGAGTCGATCGATACTCTCTTTAAGGCCCAATGGGGACCGCCAATTCCGATTGGCGGGATTCCTGTTGGCCTCGTCAAACGCATGCTTTCGCTATTCGTTCGCGCCAAGCGCCGATTCTCTCGCCAGCACGAAGGACAAAACACATGAAGCTTTGCACTTATACCGCCAACGGACAGACCCGAACGGGTATCGTCGTTGGAGACACAGTCATCGATACAGGTGTTCCCGGTACCATGATCGACCTTATCCGCGATTGGGACAGCCTGAAAGCTGGTCTCGAAGCGAAGGCAACTGCGGGCGAGGGCATGGCCCTTTCCTCGGTCAAACTCGAGGCGCCGATACAGCGGCCGGGCAAGATCTTCGGGGCAACGCTCAATTACCATTCGCACGTCGAGGAGGGGAAGAAGTTTGGCGGGGGTGACGCACCCAGTCGTCCTGGTTTTTTCACCAAGGCTCAAACAAGCATTAACGGTCCCTATGATCCGATTATCATCACTAAGGGAACCAAGGTTCCCGAAGATCACGTCGGTCACTTTCCTGACAAGATCAAAGCGATCTTCGCTATTTCCGAATCCAGCACGGACTACGAGATCGAACTTGTCGCAGTAATCGGCAGGGGCGGAAAGCACATCTCACAGGGCGACGCGCTTGGTGCTGTCTTCGGCTACTGCGTGGGCAACGAGGTAACCGAGCGCACCTGGCAAATTGCCAGCCCGCAATGGTCGCTTGGCAAAAGCTTCGATACCCATGCGCCGATCGGCCCATGGATCGTGACCGCTGATGAAGTGGGCGATCCGCAAGCGCTGGGAATGCGCTGTTACGTCAACGGAGAACTGCGCCAGGATAACAACACCAGCGACATGGTCTTTCCGGTCGATTCGCAGATTGAACACCTTTCGGTTGGCATGACACTTGAGCCGGGCGACCTCATCTTTACCGGTACGCCGGCCGGGGTCGGAGTCGCCAACATGCCGCCCAAGTTCCTCAATCCCGGCGATGTGGTGCGCTGCGAGATCGACGGAATCGGGCATATCGAAGGCACCATGGTGGCGGAGGCCTGAAGCGTGGGTGTTGCACGCCAATACCGGGTCGCAATTGTGGGCGGCGGCTATGCGGGTTTTACCTTGGCCCGTGAGCTCGACCCACATGTCGATGTGACATTGATCGAGGCACGCGAGGCCTTCGTGATGACTCCGGCGACGCTGCGCGTATCGGTCGAACCTGCGCTGCTCGACAGGATTGTCATCCCCTATGATCGTTTGCTGAAAAGGGGACGGGTAGTGCGCGGGCGCGCAACTGTGATCGACGAAGGCGCAGTCCTGTTGGCCGATGGCACCCGGGTCGAAGCCGAAGCCATCGTCGTTGCCACTGGCTCGCATTATGCCGCGCCGTTCAAGCCCCAGGACGACAGCATTGCCGCTTTTAGGGAGGCGCTCTTGAATGCGTCGAAGCAGATCGCCGAGTCTGACAATGTGGTGATCGTGGGCACCGGCGCAGTAGGGGTGGAACTCGCCGGAGAAATCAAGACCGCCTATCCCGGCAAGTCCGTAACCTTGGTTGGCGATCAGCCGCAACTTTTTCCGATGTACACGGAACGACTGCATCAGGAACTGACCAAACGCCTTGCTGCTATCGGGGTTGCACTCCGCCTCAATTGCCCAGTGAGTGGTCTCAAACAGACAAATGCGCCTTTTGAAGGAGAGGTCACGCTGGCAGATGGCACCAACTTGTCCGGCCTGATTGTTCCGGCGATTGGCGCGCGCGTTGTTTCGAGCCCGGCACCTGACCTGCCCGGCACCCGGCCCCAGCCCAACGGGCAATTGGCGGTTGATGCCTGGCTGCGCCCGTCGAAACTGGCCAATGTCTTCGTCATGGGCGATCTTGCGGCAACGGGCGACGGCATGACGGTGGTTGCCACAGCCAAACATGTGCCGTGGCTGAAAAAGGCCCTGCTTGGCCTCGCCAATGGGAAAGACGCTGAAAGATTGCCGCCTTACAAGGGCTGGCGCATCCCACCGATCCTAGTTCCGCTCGGCCCCGAACTTGGTGTGAGTGTCCTCCCACTGGGCCAAAAAGGAATGACTGTCGGGAATTGGGTTACCAGCAAGGTCAAGGGTAAGAACCAGTTCATTCCCCGCTACCACAAGGAATTCAATAGATAGCCGTCCTAGACAGGGACCAGTGCATTGATCGCAAACCCAGATTGCCAGCATGTGATCTGCACCGGCCTTGGTCGGGGGGATAGAATGGTCAAATGGGGGTCTAAACCTCCTTAGTCTTCAGAATTGCAGCAACGGGGATGCCCTGCTTCTCCAATGCCGCAACGATCTTGCCCGCGCCTTCCTGCCCGCCCCAGAACATAGGGCCGCCACGATAGGCAGGCCAGCCGTAGCCATGAACCCAGACCACATCGATGTCAGACGCGCGCTGGGCTTTGCCCTCTTCAAGGATCCGGTACCCTCCGTTGACCATCGGATAGAGCGAGCGCTCGATAATCTCCTCGTCTGTGATTTCGCGTTTGGGGAGGTTTGATCTTGAACGGAAGTGTTCGATGATCGCGAGAGCTTCAGGCGAAGGCGTGCCATTGCGCCGTTCGTCGTAGTCATAGAACCCCTTCCTGTTTTTCTGGCCAAGCCGACCCGCTGCGCGAAGCGCATCGCGCATCGTTTCGACCCGCGAAGGATCGCGGTGCCAGCCCACATCGAGCCCCGCCAGATCGCTCATCTGGAATGGCCCCATCGGCATGCCGAAGGCGAAATGTGCCTGGTCGATCTGCTCGGGCGAGGCGCCTTCAAGCAGCAGTTGCAGCGCCGCCTGCTGGCGCTGGGCAAGCATGCGGTTGCCGATGAATCCGTGGCACACGCCTGCCACTACCGCGATCTTGCCGATCCGCTTGGCCAAGGCCATCACGGTCGCGAGCGCATCGTCCGAAGTCTTGTCGCCGCGCACCACTTCGAGCAGCTTCATCACGTTGGCGGGCGAGAAGAAATGCATTCCCAGCACTTCCTGCGGCCGCGATGTCGCCGAAGCGATTTCGTTCACGTCAAGGTAGCTGGTGTTGGTGGCAAGGATTACGCCTGGCTTGCAGATCCGGTCGAGTTTGGCGAACACCTCTTGCTTGAGATCCATCGCTTCATAGACGGCCTCGATCACCAGATCGCAGTCGGAAAAATCTTCGAGAGCGAGCGACGGGCTCAAGAGGCCCATGATCTGCTCGACCTGCGCCGAGGTGAAACGGCCCTTGCCAGCCGAAGCTTCGAAGCTCCTGCGGATCACCCCGACACCACGGTCGAGGTTGTCTTGCGCCTGCTCGACAATTGTGACCGGAATGCCCTTTTGCAGGAAGTTCATGGCAATGCCGCCGCCCATGGTTCCCGCGCCAACCACGCCGACATGCTTGATTTCGCGCAGTGGGATGTCCTTGGCCAGACCTTCGATCTTGGCCGCCTGGCGCTCGCCAAAGAACATGTGCCTCTGCGCCTTGGTCTGTTTTCCCTCTCGCAGGCGCACGAACTCCTCACGTTCGAAACACAGTCCATCCTCTGGATCCTGCACCTTGGCCGCAACCTCGATGCATTGGAGCGCCGAATAGGGAGCGTCAAAGCCCCTCCATTTCCTGGCATTCTCAACCTTGAGCCTGTCGATGGAGGCAAGGTCGCCACTGACCGCTAGGTTACGGGTCGAACGCGGGCCCTTGGCTATACATTCGCGGGCAAAGGAGATTGCGTCGGCCTTGAGGCTGGCTTCGCCAGCCAGCCTGTCGATCAGCCCCCTTGCATGCCCTTCGACTGCCGAGATCGGTTCGCCAAGCGACACCATGATCGCCGCCTGCTCGATCCCGACGATGCGCGGCAAGCGCTGCGTGCCGCCGGCACCCGGCACCAGGCCAAGCTTGACCTCCGGCAATCCTAGCTGGGCTGAAGGCACCGCGATGCGGTAATGGCAGACCAAAGCCAACTCCAATCCACCGCCCAGCGCGGAGCCGTGAATTGCAGCCACGATCGGCTTCGCCGCATATTCGAAGGTGTCGAACACTTCCAGAAAGCTCAACCCGTTCGGGATATTGGGATTGCCCATCTCTGAAATGTCCGCGCCGGCGATAAAGGTGCGGCCCGCGCAGATCAGAACAATCGCTTTGACGCTGTCGTCCGCTACCGCCTTGCCAATCTCGTCGCCGATCCCGTTGCGGACATGCCAGCTCAAAGCGTTAACGGGCGGGTTGTCGACCGTGAGGATCAGAACTTCGCCATCACGCGTTGAAGTCACTGATTGCATTTGCGCCCTCCAATCTCGTTCGCTCAAATCGTCTGCGCCTTCCCACAACGACCTGCACTTGACAAGAAAAACTTACCCGTTAGTTTCATATCAAAGATGGCGTGACTGAGGCTGCGCGGCGCTTGAGAAATGGTGAAGGGTTTCCCGTTGCGATGCCCAACTCGACACTGCCTGCTATCGTTGATTGCTGGCTAGCAGCAGGTCGTCATCATTCATGGATCGGCACCTGAAGCTGCGCCAGCTGAAAAACCGTTTCACCCTCGGAGGTTCAATGCATCCGTCTGTCTACGCCAAGTCTCACCCGGATAGAGCCGCGTATGTCATGGCAACCTCTGGCGAGGTTGTCACGTATCGCGACCTTGATGAGCGCTCGAACCAGGCCGCGCATCTGCTGCAGTCGTCTGGACTCAAGACCGGTGACGTGGTTGCCGTGTGCATGGACAACAACCCTCGCTTCTTCGAGGTCGTCTGGGGCGCGCAGCGTTCAGGTCTCTATTATGCCTGCATCTCGTCCAAGCTCTCGGCGGGGGAGATTGACTACATCGTGCGGGATTGCGGTGCTCGGGCCTTGGTAGTTTCACCCGGCATCGGTGCTGCTGCAGACGAGCTGCCCGGTGTCTTGCCCGGTGATGTCAAGCTGTTCATGACCGGTGCGGGCAGCGCTCCTTATACCAGTTGGGAAAAAGCGCGGGATGTGTTTCCGACAACCGCCGTGCCCGACGGGACCGCTGGCGGATCGATCCTCTATTCCTCCGGAACGACCGGAAAGCCCAAGGGAATCAAGCGCCCACTGACAGGCGGCTCGATCCTCGACAAGACTTTC
>JACCDK010638962.1_pt1 | contig 12220 bp, 10 predicted proteins | sample 7445871 | NCBI WGS metagenome assembly JACCDK01 (sample SAMN15323436, study PRJNA562643) | freshwater metagenome | isolation source: river surface water | place: USA:Blue River Watershed | collected 2017-08-15
CCGTTAAGCGGGGAGTGTGTGGGTCCTCCACGTTGTACTCCCATTGTTGCGCAATTTCTTCATCGCTTAGTTGATCGACAACACGTTCTTCTACAACCCAGGCGCCTTCTAGGCGTGAATCTTCACCACGGCGATGCAAGTGACCGGCTAATTGTTCTGCGCCAGCTTCGATAGTTGGCTCCCATTCGAAAACAACTTCATTATCGCCAGAGCCGATACGTACTTCACTACCAGCAACTGCGCCTTGCTTAAACAACTCTTTTTCAACTCCGAGCTGGGCGAGGCGATCTGCTAAGTAACCAATTGCTTCGGCGTTCTTAAAGTTAGTCTGTCGAACCCAACGCACAACTTTTTGACCACGGACACTAAATGAACCATCGGCATTTGCTCGCACGGTAAACCCAGAATCATCAACTGCAGTTGGGCGCAAGATAATGCGAGTGCGTTCTTCGGTTGCTGCTTCAGCGCGAGCTTTCTGTACTAAGCGCGCCATGGCATAGAGAAGTTCGGTTAAACCTGCACGGCTTGCAGCAGAGACTGGGTAAACCTCATATCCCTTATCGCGCAAAGTTTGCGCCACCATATCGGCCATCGCCTGGCCATCAGGTAGATCAATTTTATTTAGCGCAATAATGCGAACACGATCTTCGAGACCGCCGTACTGTGCGAGTTCGGATTCAATGATCTCTAGATCTGTAATTGGGTTGCGATCGGTCTCTAAAGTTCCGCAATCAAGAACGTGCACAAGTGCGACACATCTTTCTACGTGGCGTAAAAATTCCAGACCTAGGCCCTTACCTTGTGAAGCTCCAGGAATAAGCCCTGGTACATCTGCAACGGTGAAACGGGTATCGCCCGCTTGAACTACTCCTAAGTTTGGAATAAGAGTTGTAAATGGATAGTCGGCAATCTTTGGTCGCGCTGCAGAAATTGCCGCGATCAGCGAAGATTTTCCAGCACTTGGATATCCAACAAGGGCAATATCGGCAACCGATTTAAGTTCTAAATAAAGAGTGCGTTCTTCGCCGGGTTCGCCAAGGAGCGCAAAACCTGGAGCGCGACGCTTTGACGATGAGAGAGCTAAGTTGCCAAGGCCACCATGGCCACCTTGTGCTGCAAGAAAAGTAGTACCAACGCCGATTAAATCTGCGAGTTGATTTCCTTTATCGTCATAGACGACTGTGCCATTTGGTACAGGCAGAATTAAATCTTCACCATATGTGCCATCTTTACGATCGCCATAACCTTGCGAACCAGATGTTGCTTTGCGGTGTGGAGAATGGTGAAAATCAAGCAGCGTTGTAACGCTGGAATCAACTATCAAAATTACATCGCCGCCGCGTCCACCATTTCCGCCATCTGGGCCACCTAGTGGTTTAAATTTTTCGCGCTTAACAGATACGCAACCATCGCCACCTTTTCCGGCAGTGGCATAGAGCGTTACACGATCGACGAATGTGGTCATCTCTTAACGCTCCCTTCTGGTTCAAAATATAAAACTGCTGGATAAATAAAAAGAGCGAGCCACGAACGCGGCTCGCTCTTTTTGAGAAACCTAAATTAAGCGACCGGAGCAACCACGTTCACTACACGGCGACCGCGAGCGCGACCGAATTCAACTGCGCCTGCAGCGAGTGCAAAGAGAGTGTCATCCTTACCGCGACCAACGTTCTTACCTGGGTGGAAATATGTTCCGCGTTGACGAACCAAAATTTCACCAGCGTTAACTTCTTGTCCGCCAAAGCGCTTGATACCGAGGTATTGCGGATTGGAATCGCGACCGTTACGTGTCGAGGAGACACCCTTCTTACTTGCCATTGTTTATGCCCCTTATTTCACGCCGCTGATTGCGGTGATCTTGACTCGAGTTTGCTGTGCACGGAAACCTTGACGACGACGGTAGCCAGTCTTGTTCATGTAACGAAGGATGTCGATCTTTGGACCCTTTACTTCGTCAATTACTTCACCGGTAACTTTTACACCGCTAAGAACTTTTGGATCAGTCGTAACGCTCGCACCGTCTACGACGAGAAGCGCAGGGAAAGATACGGTTGCACCAGCTGCTTGGTCGATGCGATCGACAGTGATGGTTTCACCAATGGTGACTTTCTCCTGGCGGCCGCCAGCTTTAACGATTGCGTACACGATTCTTGCTCCAGTTCATTTCACGCTCAGTTGGGCCCAGGCGGGCTTGGCTTCGAGCAGACGCTAAGGGTACGGATTTCATACCCCTAGGGTCAAATTGAGGGTTCTCTAGGCGGTGATAATCCCGCTAGAAGCGGCTCGGCGACGGCGTCGCCCGGCGGGCTTGGATTCGACATCTTCAGCCACATCTACATCAGATTCGGTTGTGACTTCATCTGAAATTTCAGTATTTAGCGTTTCATGGAATTCATGTTCGGTTGCCTGAGATTCATCAACATCTTCATGTGAAGCAGATTGTGAATTTACTTGTGGCATAGGCGCCTTCATCTTCACAGGATCCATATGGATATGAATTCCGCGACCAGAACACGAATCACAAGTTGTTGAGAAAGCTTCAATAAGACCTTGACCTACGCGCTTACGAGTCATTTGGACCAAACCGAGTGAAGTTACTTCAGCAACTTGATGCTTGGTGCGATCGCGACCGAGACATTCGACGAGGCGGCGAAGAACTGCATCACGATTGGATTCAAGAACCATATCGATAAAGTCGATAACGATAATTCCACCAAGGTCACGCAGGCGAAGTTGGCGAGCAATTTCTTCTGCAGCTTCTAAGTTGTTCTTGGTAACCGTCTCTTCGAGGTTTCCACCCTTACCGATAAATTTTCCGGTGTTAACGTCGATTACGATCATCGCTTCGGTGCGATCGATAACAAGCGAGCCACCTGAAGGTAAGTAAACCTTGCGATCAAATGCCTTTGCTAATTGCTCTTCCACACGGAAATCTGCAAATAGATCGCCTTTTCCTGTGTATTTCTCAAGCTTGGACACGAGTTCAGGTGCAATTGACCCAAGGTAAGAACTAATTTCTTCCCATGCTTCATTTCCTTGAATAGTTAGCTTGCGGAAATCTTCATTGAAGATATCGCGGATTACGCGAACAGCAAGATCTGGCTCAGAGAGCAAGAGCGCAGGTGCATGGAAGTTTGGATTTTCAGACTTCTGATAAATGTCTTCCCATTGCGCTTTCAAGCGCGCGACATCGTTTGTTAGTTCTTCTTCGCTTACTCCTTCAGCAGCGGTACGAACAATTACTCCAGCTTCTTCGGGGATTAAGTTCTTCAGGATCGCTTTCAAACGTGTACGTTCTGATTCAGGAAGGCGCTTTGAAATACCGCTCATTCCGCCACCCGGAACATAAACAACATAGCGACCAGGCAAGGAAATCTGGCTTGTTAAACGAGCACCCTTTTGACCGATTGGATCTTTGGTGACTTGAACAAGAACCGGTTGGCCGGTCTTTAAAACCATTTCGATTTTACGAGGTTGCGTCTCTGAAATACCTGCTGCATCCCAGTTAACTTCACCAGCGTAGAGAACTGCGTTGCGGCCCTTGCCGATATCTACGAAGGCGGCTTCCATAGATGGAAGAACGTTCTGTACACGACCAAGATAAACGTTTCCGACATAAGAAACGTTTGCGTTACGGTTTACATAGTGCTCAACCATGACTTTATCTTCGATAACAGCAATCTGGATTCGATCGCCTATTTGGCGCACAACCATCTCGCGATCAACGTTTTCACGGCGAGCTAAGAATTCTCCATCAGTGATGATTGTTCCGCGACGACGATATGGCTCGCGGTAATCTCCACGATTGTCACCTCGATTGTCACTGCGTCCCCCACGATCGCGACCACGGCTACGTGTTCCACGTTCGTGGCGATCTGCGCGTGCAGGACGTTCAGCACGTTCGCGAACTTCGCGCACTTTAACAACTGTTATTACGCCATCTTCATCAACGATTTCTCCAGGGGTTACACCTTCACCAGTTGCACGGCGGCGACGGCGGCGGCGATGAGTTGCACCCTCAGCGGAATCTTCGCTGGATTCATCTGAAGTATCTGAACCCTCTTCTGTGCTACTTGCTTCTGTGCCATCAGCGTTCGGCTTGCGACGACCGCGTCCACCGCGACGGCGGCGGCGATTGCGACCACCGCGTCCTTCTGTATCTTCAGCGTCAGCAGAATCTGGCGCTGCGGCAGATGTACTTACCTTCTCGTCAGAACTGCTATCGGCTTCAACTTTCTTTACGCTCTTCTTTGCAACAGCCTTGGGGGCTTTCTCAACTGGAGCTGCTTGAAAAATTGGTACAGGGATCGAAGGAGCTTTCTTTTTCGATTTACTTTCAACCGCCTCGGCAGCCGGGGTTGCTTCAACGTCTGCGCTTATTTCGGCAGATTTCTTCTTACTTATCTTTTTCACCGCACGCTTGCGCGGTGACTTTGGCTCAATCGCCATGGCACCAAATCCTCTATGCGTTTAATTAAACGCGCTCTGGCTTGTAGATACTCAACTAGCTAGCGCCCCGATCGGGATGCGCACTTGGGTCAAATCCTTCAAGCAAATCTTTGTGTGTACTTCTGTGTTAGTCCGCCGCTGGCTATGTGCCGCGAATTGGATCGCGAGCCGCGCTGAACTGTTGGGGTAAGTATGCCAGATGAGAGGGGTAAATCGCGAAATGAGCCGGGTTTGCGCCTAAATTAGCCACGGTGGCGAGCGTTTACGTTTTGCAAAAGACCAAAACCGATCATGTTGGCGAACATGCTTGATCCGCCGTAGGAGAGAAATGGCAGAGGAACGCCAGTCATTGGCATCATTCCCAGAGTCATTCCTATATTTTCAAATGTTTGAAAAGCAAACCATGCAATTACCCCGGTGCAGACTAGTTTTCCGTAGGGGTCGCTAGATCTTCGCGCTATGCCGAATGCGCGCATCAAAATAATTAAATACAAGAGAATTATAAAACCACTTCCGATAAAGCCTAACTGCTCTCCGGCGACTGTAAATATAAAGTCTGTTTGTTGTTCGGGTACAAAGCGACCGTTTGTTTGTGGTCCGTTAAACAAGCCAGTTCCAATCAATCCTCCAGAACCCACAGTGATTCTTGCCTGGCGAAGTTGATAGCCGCTCCCCTGTGAATCAGCATTTGGATCAACGAAAGCTTGTAAGCGTTTAACTTGATAATCATTTATGACGCCGATCTGAACGGCGGCAAAACTTCCGATTACAGCGGCAAGAATCAAGCCGATAACCCAGCGCATTGGGGCGCCAGAAACTGCGATGATGGTAACGACTGCGATACCAATAATGAAAACGGTTCCCATATCTGGTTGGGAAAGAATAAGAAGAACTGGAATGGCTGCAATCAATAGCGCCTGCATTACATCTGTGTGAGAAGGAGCATCAGAGTCGTGGCTTCGCTCAGATAAAATCATCGACATACCCACAATGATTGAAATCTTTGCAAGCTCTGCTGGTTGTACTTGGAAACCACCTGGAAGCCCGATCCAAGCATTTGCTCCATTGATTTCTTCGCCGATTCCAGGAATTAAAACCAAGATTAGCCCTAGGACTCCGGCAATCCATAAGAAAGGTGTGTAGGCGCGAATCAGTCGATAATCGATCATTGTGGTTCCCCACGCAAGCAACGAACCAATCAAGATATTTACAACGTGGCGCTTCAGGTAATACTCAGGATCTAAACCATTAGCTGCATACCAGTTTCGCGTTGCGGCATAGACCAAGAGGGTTCCGATAACCAATAAAACTGCGACTGCGACAGTAAGAATTGGATCAAATCCTGCAAAGGCCGATGGGCGCTGCGCTTTCCGATAGTTAACGCGCTGGGACATTAAGCTCATTTGGCGCCCTTAACTTTCGTAGCTGGAGAAATCTTTGGCAATACTACGGGTGGAACACCACTTGGGAAGAGAATTTTCGCTGAACTTACTTTTGAACCTTCAACGCCAAATAGCGTTTCATAAATCTTTCGCGTTCCAACACCTGAAACCGAGGCGCCAAAGCCTCCTTGGCTAACCATCATGACGACGGCAAACCTAGGTTTATTGGTTGGCGCAAATGAGGCAAACCAAGATGTATCTGCCTTTGCGCTGCCATTTGGATTACGACCGAAAACCTGAGCAGTTCCTGTCTTTCCGCTGACAGGGATGGGAAATGAACTAAATGCTCCTGCTCCAGTTCCGCTTACGACAACTTCACGGAGCGAACTTTGTAGAAACTTTATGGTCTTTCTATTTGCGGGAATTACACCTAATTTTTCTGGAGCAAATTTCTTAATAACTGTTCCATCGGTTTTAACTATTGCTTTTGCAATTGTTGGCTTTAAAATCGTTCCGCCGTTAGCAATTGCGGCATACATCTGAGCAAGTTTTAGCGGTGAAATAACTGTATCTCCCTGACCGATTGAGAAGTTAACAGCATCTCCCGCACGGATTTTGTCACCGTCCAAACAATTTTCATAGGCAAGTTGGATTAAGAATGCAGTTTGCTGCCTCTTGCTAGCGCGATCTTTGTAGTTACAATAAAAATCTTTATTCTGCTCATACCAAGATTTACGCCATTCTCGGTCTGCTAGCCGTCCCGATGATTCTGAAGGTAGATCTATTCCAGTTTTAACCCCAACCTGGAAACCTTTAGCCGCCTTGAAGAAGTAATCATTAGCGTTTGATTTAGGTTTAAGTCCACCATCGCGCAGCCATTCATCGAAGGCGATTCGATACCAAATCGTGTCACAGGAAATCGCAATCGCCTTCTTCATGGAAATTCGCCCCTGCGCTTTGCTCTCAAAGTTTTGAAAGGCGCGGGTTCCAACTTCTACTTGCGCTGGGCAATCGTAGGTGGCGTTTAAGTCATAGCCCGCATTTGCTGCAGCAACTGCTGATACCGCTTTAAATGTAGATGCTGGAGCAAAGAGACCCTGCAATGCACGTGAGAGCGCTGGCACGCCTGCTTTCTCACTATAAAGATTCTTTGCTTCGGCAACTGTAAGTCCACGCTCGTAAGAATTTGGATCGTATGTTGGGTATGAGGCCAGCGCGATTATTTGACCGTTTCGCACATCCATTACAACCGCTGCAGCACCATCTGATGGATATCCAAGAGAACGCGCGCGACGCACAGCATCGGCTAGTGCTGATTCAGCTGCTGCTTGAACACGAACATCGATGCTAGTTACTAAGTGATTTCCGCCAATTGGTTTTGAATTCTGAGTTGTACTTGTAACCGCTTCTTTGCGATCCACGATAACTGTCTTAATTCCTGGAGAACCTCGTAAATATTCGTCATACTGAATTTCAAGTCCAGCTTTACCAATTGATTCAGATCTAAAATAACTTCTGCCGTTAGCGCCAGACAAATCTCTTTCGGTTAACGGACCGACGTAACCAAGTAAATGTGCTGCGTTAGCGCCGGCGTTTCCGGGATAGTTTCGGATAGAAACTGGTGTAGCAGATACCCCTGGATATTGATCTGGGCGTTCCACTATACGTAACGCAAGTTCAGGGTTTGCTTCTTTAGTGAGAGGGATCGGTTGAAAACGAGACCCGGTCCAACAACCTGCACGTTGGCCTTTGGCTAATTCTCCGCAAAGTCTGGTTCTTTGATAAATATCTTTGTAGTCAATTTCCAACAACTTCGAAAGACTTTGAAGAACCGCAATTCCCTTATCAGGCTGGCGATCTATCTTGGTTCTATCAACAGTAATCGCAACTCCCACTCGATTTAGAGCGAGAGGGACGCCAGAAGAATCAACTATTAATCCACGGGTTGCTGGCGTGACAACGTCTCGGCTTTGGATGGAAAGGGCCGCATCCCGATACTTTGGGCCTGCGGCAACTTGTAAATAAAACAATCTACCCAATAAACCAAAAAGTAGAGAGAAGATAAGAATTTGAACAACCAAAAGACTTAGCCGAGCACGTTGGTTCATTTGCCACTCTTCACATCAAAGAGCGCTTCATGAACTCTCGTAACAGCCGGCAACAAAAGCGGGGATAAGACAGCTGACCAGAAGGCGGAAGAGAAAAGAGAGATGATCACTGACCAAGTGCTTCCAACATCACTTCCGAGAAGTAATCCAAGAATCAAGTAAATCAATCTGATAATTACTACACCCGCTGCAATTGTGAAGATCAAAGAAATTGGATTTCCGCGGAAGTTATCATCTCCGTAACCAAGATAAGAGATTGTGAATCCCGCCAAAATCATAATTAAAGTCCACTGACCCATCGGCCCAGATGTGCTTTGAGATAGATCCATCATTAAGCCTGCGCCAAATCCTGTTAGCGCTCCCATCTCTGGAGTACCAAGCGCCGACCAGAGCAGCGCAAAAATCAGAAAGAGCGAAAACCCGCCACCAAAAATTTTAAATTGGCTAACAACGCTTTCTTGCAAAATATATATAAATGCAAATATCGGAAATGAGATGAAGAATCTACGTGCGAACATTTATGGCGTTGGAGTCTCGGATGGTTGGGCGTAGATAGTCACTGTTGGAACTGGTTTTGGTACTGGAGCCTTAGGCACTAAAGCATCGCGCGGATCATCTTTAGGCGCTGCGACGACCACAGCAACTACACTAAGCGCTGAGAATTTAACATATAGCTTTACATCAGCCGTTTGAGTAACCGCGCCTGCTGCATTGTCTACTGCCGTTACCTGGCCAAGAGGCACTCCCGGCACAAATGGTCGATTGTTAACGCTACCGCGAGCCAGAATTACATCGCCAACTTTAAGCGTTGTTTGGTTATCCAGTAACTGCAGTACCGCTTTATTTGTTCCCTGCCCACTTAAAATTCCAATTTGCTGACTGCCAGCAACTCTTGCGCCCACCTTAAAAGCTGGATCTGTAACGAGTTGAACTAGTGCGCTATTTGGATAAGCGATCTTTACTACACCAACTAGGCCTAGGCCAGTAATCACCGTCATATTCTGGCGAACCCCGTTATTTGTACCAGCATCAATCGTGATTGTCTGTGTAAATGATGAAGCCGAACCGAGAGAAATTACTTTGGCATTTACAACTTTATACTTAGCAGTTCCTGCCAGATCCAGCACTGACTTTAACTGTGCCAGATCTGCGTCTGCATTCTTGCGATCAATTAAAGTTTTGCGCAACTTTTCATTTTCCGCCTTTAGTCTTTCAATCTCACCGCGAGTTCGACCAAGTTGTGTCACATCTGAAAGGAAGTTTCCAACAGGTCGAAAAATTGTCGCTGCAACTGATTGAAATGGAGAGAGTGCTGACTGAGTTCCATTGCGAAGCCCTGTAATCACTTGTACTCCACGCAGGTCTAAAGTAATGAGAAGAAGCGCCGTAACGATAAGTGAAATTAAAAGGAGACGACCGCGGTTGTCGCCGCCGCTACGCATTATTTAAAACCTATCGACGTGGCTCGGAGATCAAAACCTTTTCAAGGGCTTCGAACTCTTCAATACACTTTCCGGAACCTTCAACGACTGCATCCAGCGGACGATCAGCGATATGAATTGGCATTCCGGTTTCTTTGCGTAGGCGCTCATCTAGACCCTTAAGGAGTGCTCCGCCGCCAGTTAGAACAATTCCACGATCCATTAGATCGGAAGAAAGTTCTGGTGGACATTTATCGAGCGTGCTCTTTACTGCATTGATGATCGCATTTACAGGCTCTTCAAGTGCTTTACGAATTTCCGCAGCAGATACAACGATGGTCTTTGGAAGACCTGTTGCAAGATCACGTCCGCGGATTTCCGCATCATTTTCACCTTGAAGTGGGTATGCAGAACCGATCGCCATCTTGATTTCTTCAGCGGTACGTTCGCCAAGAAGAAGCGAGAATTCACGCTTTACCCAGTTAATAATCGATTGATCTAGTTCATCGCCACCAACGCGGATAGAAAGTGAGGTTACGATTCCGCCGAGTGAAATTACTGCAACTTCAGTTGTTCCACCACCGATGTCGACAACCATATTTCCAGTTGGTTCATGGATAGGAAGGCCTGCACCGATTGCTGCCGCCATTGGTTCTTCAATGATGTAAACCTTACGTGCACCTGCTGCGTAACCAGCATCTTTAACTGCACGCTGTTCGACTCCTGTGATACCTGATGGAACACAAACGACGATACGTGGCTTAGCTAAGTAGCGACGGCGGTGCACCTTTTGAATGAAGTAACGGAGCATGCGCTCTGTCGTATCGAAGTCTGCGATAACACCGTCTTTAAGTGGGCGGATCGCAACGATATTGCCAGGTGTGCGACCGATCATCTTCTTAGCTTCCAGACCAACAGCGAGGATTCCGCCAGTGTCTTGGTTTACTGCAACTACTGAAGGCTCGTTTAGAACAATGCCACGACCACGTACGTAGACCAGGGTGTTTGCTGTTCCCAAGTCAACGGCCATATCTCGGCCGATAAATGACATTTTATTACTCATGTTTAACCCTTCAGTTAATCGCTTTGCTTTGAATTACTTGGAATTACTTGCCGAAGAAAATTTCGATTTCGCGCGCCGCAGATTCTGGTGAATCAGAGCCATGCACGATGTTCTGAACAACTTTTGTACCCTGATCGCGAGCTAGATCACCACGAATTGTTCCGGGCGCTGCAACGGTTGGATCTGTTGCTCCAGCAAGAGAACGGAATCCTTCGATTACACGGTTGCCTTCGGCAACAATTGCAACAATCGGACCTGACATCATGAAGTCAACTAGCGGTTCGAAAAATGGTTTACCTTGATGTTCTGCGTAATGGCGTTCGAGCAGGGCGCGATCTGCTTGCATCATTCGCATTGCAGTAATTACGTAACCCTTTTTCTCAATACGAGAAATGACTTCGCCTACCAATTGACGACGCACGCCATCTGGCTTTACGAGGATCAAGGTCTTTTCTATGCTCACCTGCCTAGTCTATTAGGCAACTGGGCGTGCCCGCTCCACAGCGATTTTGCCCTACTTTTCATCGCCTTTTCGGTCGGCGGGGCCACCTTTCGCTAAATGGGCGGCGCGAGCGGCCTCACCCTTGCGACCAACAAATATCGCCGCAATCCATAATCCAATGAAAATAACGCTAATGATCGCCATTGATGGAACTGCGAAGCTATATGCAGCCATTGCGATTTGTAGAAGTGAACCGAAGATCCAGCCAGAGCGTTTCTTGAGAAGTCGAATTGCATAGATCATTAAAAACATTACTACTGCGCCATAAATCAAGCTAACGGTTCCGCTCTGATCTTTTGCAAGCAACATTGCAAAACCCATGATTAAAAACTCCATTGCAAGAACTGCAGAACCAAGTACGCGCATTACTTACCGTCCTCAATCGTAGTCTTGGCATATCTCTTACGTACTGCAGTGCGCGCTTGGCCAACAGTTACCACTGAACCAGTTATCAAGATGGCAAGCGACTCATCACTAAGTGGACGAACCGAGTCTTTGATGGCCTTATCAATTGCATCAGCAAGTGTTGGCTGAGCAAAGACTCGGTCAGCGCCAAATACTTGGGTCGCTAAAGCCTCTAGATCATTTACCGACATTGAACGAGCGGCTGAGTTCGTGGTGACAATTACTTGGTTCATGATCGGCTCTAGAGCCTGCAAAATTCCAAGGGCATCTTTATCGGCCATAAGAGCAACAATTCCTGTTACATCATCAAAGGTAAATTCGCTTTGGATAGTTTCTGCAATCGCCTTAGCTCCATGAGGATTGTGTGCGGCATCTAAAATAATTATTGGATCGCGATGGATGATCTCGCAACGCCCAGGTGAGGTCACATTAGCAAAGCCAGCTCGAACTGCGTCTATATCTAAATCTTGTTCGCCGAAGAAAGCTTCAACTGCAATCAGTGCCGCAGCCGCATTTGAAGCTTGATGCTTGCCGTGAAGTGGCAAGAAAATCTCGTCGTAATGTCCGCGCAAACCAGTGATTGAGATCAATTGTCCCCCAACCGCAATAGCACGAGAATCAATTGAGTATTCAAGACCCTCTCGCGCAACATCGGCACCGACTTCAGCGGCTCTGCGCAATAGTTCTACCGCGGCTTCTGGCTCTTGTTGTGCCAGAACTACGAAACCTTGTTCTTTAATGATCCCGGCCTTTGTTTTAGCAATCTCACCAATGGTGTTTCCGAGGTATTCCATATGGTCTAGGCCGATCGGCATGATTACTGAAACATCAGCATCAACAACATTTGTAGCATCCCACTGGCCGCCCATACCAACTTCAATAACACCAAC
>JACCDK011395797.1_pt1 | contig 12220 bp, 12 predicted proteins | sample 7445871 | NCBI WGS metagenome assembly JACCDK01 (sample SAMN15323436, study PRJNA562643) | freshwater metagenome | isolation source: river surface water | place: USA:Blue River Watershed | collected 2017-08-15
ACGGGCTTTTTTCTGTCCCACTACTCTCGCAAGATATGAAGCTCCAAATCCACCATCAAAAGAACCAACGATTGGTCCAGTTTGTCCGAATCTTGCATTTTCTGCAGCAATGGAGATATCACTTATAACATGTAATACATGTCCTCCTCCAATTGCCCAACCTGCCACCATGGCTACAACAGGTTTTGGAATTGAACGAATCTGGCGTTGAAAATCCAATACATTTAATCTTGGTACAGCATCTTTCCCTACATAACCACCATGTCCTCTCACACTTTGGTCACCCCCACTGCAAAATGCTCGACCACCTTCTCCAGTTAAAATAATTACCCCAATGCTTGGCTCTTGTCTGCAATATTCCATTGCCTCAGACATCTCTTTTACAGTTTGTGGAGTAAAAGCATTATGTTTATGAGGTCTATTGATTGAAATTTTTGCAATTCCCTTATACTGAGTGAAAATAATTTCCTCAAAATCTTTGATTTTTTCCCAAGCAAAACTTGTATTCATATTGTTAATTTTTATCTCATTTAAATTCTAATACTATCTACAATCTATAATTCACAATTCATAATTCATAATTCATAATTCTTCGTTGTACTCAACATCCCACGTCGAATCCGCCAATAATAATACCTTCGCTAAATACTTACTGTATTTAAAAGATCGGCCCCATTCATCAGGACTTACTAATGAAAGTAAATCAGAACCGTCTTCTTTTTCATATAAATAATAAGTCTGGTTGATTATCGGTTCAAATCCCATAGCAGCATCATAAATGCGTTCGGAAATTTCTTTTCGTTCGGCGAGCAACTTAGCCTGTTTGGCCAAAACCTCCATTTGTTCATACAATTGGTTCATTTGACGATCAGTTTGTTGTCGCATTGCAAGCACTGATCTACCTTTCACTTTACCCATATCTTCAGGCTTTATGACGGCAGAACCTGCAGTATGTGCATAGGGTAATAATCCAGGATTTTCAGCAACTTTTTCTGGATTAATTGGATTCAAAAAAGGGTCTTCAGATGTTTTAACTTGACTCACGCTGAAATCTTTTAAATTTCCACGAAATTATGGAATGTTTAGTTAATTTTGATAGTTTTTTTCAATTATGCGAACAATTTCTTTTCAAAATTTAGACAAATTTTATCCTCAAAGTGAATTTGAAGAAAAGGTAAAGCATTTTTGTCAACTTTGGCTCCAAAATTCAACAAGTTTTACTTTTTATACCTCTGGTTCTACAGGCTTGCCAAAGCCAATTTCAATTAGTAGAAAACAGATGGAACTTTCTGCTAATCAAACTATTCAATGGCTTGGACTTTCGTCAAATCATTTGTCATTGTTATGCCTATCACCGAATTACATTGCAGGTGCAATGGTTTTAGTAAGAGCAATGATTGCTAACATGGAAGTTTGCCTTCTTGAACCAAGTCAAAATTTGAATTTAGCTTTACGTACAATTGACAAAACAATACATTTAGCTTCATTTGTTCCCAATCAATGGAAAATACTTTTAAATGAAAATGAATTAATTAATAAAATTTTTAAAAACGCTAAGGGCGTTTTAATCGGCGGAGCCGATTTAGATCTTGAAACAAAATCAACAACTCAAAATGTTTGTCAATTCCCTGTTTTTTTGACATATGGTATGACAGAAACCGTTTCCCATGTAGCTTTTCAATCATTAACTTTTTATCCAAGTGATTATTTGAAAACCTTGCCAGGAGTTCAAATTAGGAGAATGGAAAATGGCACATTAGCTGTCTCTTCTCCTTCTACATTAAATCAATTTATTGAAACACAAGACTTGGTTGAACTTCATGATCAAAATACATTTCAGATTAAAGGCAGAATAAATCGTATCATTAATTCTGCTGGTTTAAAAATCAACCCTTTTGAAATTGAAGAACAAATAAATGTGTTTTTTAATAGTAAAAATTTAAATTCAGAATTTTTCGTTGCAGGATATCCTGAGGAATTTTATGGGGAAATTGTAAGTATTTTTGTAGAAGGAATCACCAAAATTGATTTAAATGAAATCAATAATTTTTTGAGTGCAACTTTAGAAAAAAATAAATGTCCTAAAAAGATTTTTTATGTTGAAAGCTTTTTAAAAACTTCAACTGGAAAAATTGATCAGAAGGCTATCATAAGTCAAATTCAAACAAATAATGAAAAAGATTAATCTCTATTACGAAAGTCCACAGGATGTGCCTGCACCTTATCATTTTGAATCTAAAATTGAAATTATTTTCAATGAGGATTTGAAGGCATTGCTTAAAGTAGAGGTTCAATATATTGACCGAGAAGATTTTTCAAAGGAAGATTTATTAGCTGAAGGATTACAAGAAGAGAATAATTGGACTTGGAATGGAAATTTACCTGCAATATGGGTGAAAATTCTTGAGGAACACTTGAAATCTTATGTTCAAGGAGAGGTAATCCCTAAATCTCACCAACCTTTTATTGGATTTGAAAATGAAAATGGAAAATTCTTTAAACCAAGTCGAAAGTTGGAAGAGGAAGATTTGTTTTTTCAGGAATTCATGCAAGCCATTTTAGAAATGGCTGAAAAAGAATTTCCATTGTATTTAGGATTTCAATTTAATCATGCTGTAAAAAAATGGATTTTAATCGAAGGGGAATTATCATTTGCTGAAAGAAAATTCAATTATATTGAAAATGGTAACCAAAAAGATATTCGATTAGCAAATTTTGAAGGAATACATGAATTAATGAATGAATTGTTTATTGGTGAATTTATAGGAGAAAAGGCTTTTGAAAGTTTAAAATCAAAAGAATCTTTTGCAGTTTTTCCAGGAGATGGTTTGTGGTATGTAGCTGGAAACAGTTGGAAAAAACCAAATGGCAATCACCAATATTTTGCTAATTTAGAATTGAAATTAAATAAACTTTTTTCATAAGATGGAAGAACTTGACCTACAAACAGAGGATTACATTCTAGAAGTGTTTAGGTTACAAAAATCTTCTATAGGGAGATTACGTAACTCTACTGCTGAATCCCGAATTCAGAAGTTAAAACAATTGAGATCTTATATCCTTTCTCATCAAGAGGAGATTTGTCAGGCAATGTTCAACGATTTTAAAAAACCTGCATCAGAAGTTTTGATTGCAGAAATTTTTGGGATCAAGCATGAAATAAATCATACAATTGATCATTTAAAATCATGGATGTCTCCTCAAAAAACATCTACACCAATGTTTTTGATGGGAACAAAATCCTATATTCAAAAAGAATCAAAAGGAAATGTGTTGATTATTTCTCCATGGAATTATCCTTTAAATTTAACAATTTGTCCACTTGTGTTGGCGATTGCCTCGGGAAATGCAGTCATCATAAAACCCTCAGAGTTGACTCCACATGTCTCTACTTTTATCAAACAAATGATTACTTCACTTTTTGATAAAAGTGAAGTATATGTTTTTGAAGGTGAAGCGCCAATAGCTACCTTTCTTTTAAAACAAAAATTCGATCATATCTTTTTTACCGGAAGTCCAATGATTGGTAAAAAAGTAATGGAGGCAGCATCTAAACATTTAACCTCTGTAACACTTGAATTAGGTGGTAAATCACCAGCAATTGTGGATAATACGTGTGATTTGGAAATTGCTGCTAGAAAAATTGTTTGGGGTAAGTTTTTAAATAATGGACAAACTTGTATAGCACCTGATTATGTTTTTATCCATGAATCTGTGTATTTAAAATTTTTAGAAGAACTTCAAATAGCTATTGAAATAAGTTTTGGAAAAGATTTAAAGGCAATTAAACAATCTAATGATTATTGTAGAATTGTAAATGCTCGACATTTTCAGCGACTCCTTCGACTTTTAGAAGATTCAATTGGTAAAGGTGCTAAAGTCTATTTTGGAGGTGATATGGACGCAACTGAAAATTTTATATCCCCAACTTTATTGTTAGATGTATCTAAGGATATGCAGATCATGGAAGAGGAAATTTTTGGTCCTATTTTGCCAATTATTTCTTTTCAAAACACAGGGGAGGTAATTGATAAAATTAATCAAAAAGAAAAGCCATTATCCTTATATATTTTCTCTAAAAATGATGAATTTGAACAATCTATCTTACAAAATACCAGTTCTGGGACTGTAGTAGTTAATGATTGTTTGATTCAATTTGGTCATCCTTCATTGCCTTTTGGAGGTGTCAATCATTCCGGCATAGGAAAGACAACTGGCTATTTTGGATTTTTAGAATTTTCAAATCAAAAATCTGTTCTTATTCAAAGGACCAATTTGTTAAAAATGATTTATCCTCCTTACACTTTTTGTGTAAAATGGTTGATTGAAAAAATGGTTCAATGGTTTTAAGAATAACTTTTTTTATTGTTTTGTTCTGTGTCCTTTTATCGTGTGAACAGGCAGTTGAAAATAAAGGTGGGAATATACCACCCTCCTCTTTATTTGAATTGCCATTAAATGAAGAAAAGCAAATCATCTATTTGAGTAACCTTATTCAAGAACAAGAACAACCTCAGTTATTGTTTTATAGAGCAAGATCGTATTTTCATACACACCAATATCATTTGGCTAAATTAGACTTAGATCGATTATTTAATAAGTCTAATGAAATAAATGAGGAGTATATTTTACTGAATGCAATGGTTAATTCGCGTATAGGAGATTATGAAAGGGCAATAGAATTAATAAATGTTTCTAAAATTTCGAAAAATTTAACTTTCGAAAATTTGCCTTTTTTATTTGAATTGTATTCAAATAAAAAAATGATTTCAGCAGCAAAAAATATTTTAAATCAAATTGCTAAACAGAAAAATGTTTCTGAAGAATTTATTCAAATAAGTAAAATGTTAGTTGCTGGTGATACATCAAGTACTCGAACTTATTTCGGAAGAAATATGTTAAAACAATATCAAGATGATTTTTTAAATAGATCTTACCTGAACTTTGCTTTACATGCTGCTCCTGCCCTTCAATATCAAAAAGTATGTTTGGATTTATTAAGAAAGTATCCACAAGATGCCATTTATTTAAGTTATTGGGCCAAGTTTTTATTTCAGAATAACAAAAGTAATCAAGCAGAAAAAGTGTATTTAAAAGCAATTGAATTATTGCCTGAAAATCAATTATTGAAATTTGAATTTGCAAAATTTTATTTTCAGAATAAAAATTATAAAAAAGCTTTACACTATTTTTCTACTATTACATCTGAACAGGCAAATTATTCAGAAATAATTTATTTAAAAGCCTCTTGTTTGTTTTTGATGGGAAAAGAATCTGATGCAAAAATTCTAATTGATTCATTGAAAAATAAATCGGCTTCCCCAAATGTTTGGAGTACTAAATTTTATCATAACTATTTACTTAAAAACGACTCTCTTGAAATAAGTAAAGACAGTTTATTGAATTTAAATCAATAAATTAAGGTATATTTTGTACCTTTGCACAAAATTTTTAAAATGATTAAAATTTCTTTTCCTGACGGACAGGTTCGTGAATATGAAAAAGGTATTACAGCAATGCAAATTGCTTTATCTATTTCTGAAGGTCTGGCTCGTAATGTACTTTCTGCCAAAGTTAATGGTGTAGTAGTTGATGCTTCTTTACGTATTACAGAAGATTCAACCTTGCAATTATTGACTTGGAACGATGAGGAAGGTAAAAAAACATATTGGCATTCTTCTGCTCACTTGCTTGCAGAGGCTATAGAAGCTATTTATCCAGGAACGAAATTTGGTATTGGTCCAGCTATTGAACATGGATTTTATTATGATATCGATTTAGGTGGAAAAGAGTTTGGCTCTGATCAATTCAAAGAGATAGAAGATAAAATGATTGAATTGGCAAAAGCTAAAAATGAGTATTCAAGAAAAGAAGTTTCTAAAAAAGATGCTATTGCCTATTTTCAGGAAAAAGGTGATGAATATAAATTGGAGCTTCTTGAAGGCTTGGAAGATGGTTCAATTACCTTTTATCAGCAAGGAAACTTTACTGATTTATGCAAAGGACCACATATCCCTCAAACAGGTTTAATTAAATCTGTAAAGTTATTGAGTGTTGCGGGAGCATATTGGAGAGGCGATGAAACTCGAAAACAAATGACTCGTATATATGCAATTACTTTTCCAAAAGCGAAGGAATTGGAGGAGTATTTGTTTATGTTAGAAGAAGCAAAAAAGCGTGACCATCGTAAACTTGGAAAAGAATTAGAACTGTTTGCATTCTCTGAAAAAGTGGGAATGGGTTTGCCGCTATGGTTGCCTAAAGGAACACTCTTGAGAGAAAGATTAGAGAATTTTTTACGTAGAGCCCAAATTAGAGCGGGCTACTCTCCTGTTGTAACTCCTCATATTGCCAGTAAGCAATTGTATGTTACTTCCGGACATTATGCCAAATACGGAAAAGATTCGTTTCAACCAATTCATACTCCAGAAGAAGATGAAGAATTTTTCTTGAAACCGATGAATTGCCCGCATCACTGCGAAATCTATAAAACAAAGCCAAGAAGTTATAAAGACTTACCACTTCGATTAGCAGAATTTGGTACCGTATATCGTTATGAACAACATGGTGAATTACATGGTTTAACTCGAGTTAGAGGTTTTACTCAAGATGATGCTCATATTTTCTGTCGACCAGACCAGGTTGAAGGCGAATTCATGAAAGTTATCGATTTGGTTTTATATGTATTTAAAGCCTTAGGATTTTCTGAGTATAGTGCGCAAATTTCTCTTCGCGATAAAGAAAACCGTGAAAAATATATAGGTTCTGATGAGGATTGGGATAAAGCAGAAGCTTCTATTATTCGATCAGCTGAAGAAAAAGGTTTACCTACTATTGTTGAATACGGCGAAGCTGCATTTTATGGTCCTAAATTGGATTTCATGGTGAAAGATGCTTTAGGAAGAAAATGGCAATTGGGGACAATTCAGGTAGATTATCAATTACCTCAACGTTTTGAATTAGAATATACAGGTTCTGATAATCAAAAACATCGCCCTGTAATGATTCATAGAGCTCCATTTGGTTCACTTGAGCGATTTGTAGCTATTTTGATTGAAAATACTGGCGGTAATTTCCCTTTATGGCTTTCTCCTGATCAATTGGCAGTTTTACCAATTTCTGAGAAATATGAGGATTATGCTAACGAATTATTCTTGCGTCTGCAAGAAGAAGATTTAAGAGGATATGTAGACCATCGTGATGAGAAAATTGGAAGAAAAATCCGCGATGCAGAAGTTCATAAAGTACCATTCATGATTATTGTTGGAGAAAAAGAACAGGCAGAAGGAATAGTGAGTGTTCGTAAGAAAGGTCATGGAGATTTAGGTTCGATGACTATAGAGGCTTTTATGGCATTAGCACAAGAAGAAATTCACCAATTAACTTATAATTCTCAACGTTAAGGAGAGTTTATCATGTTATTGGAACTATTTTTTTGCAAAAACGTTAATTTTATTATAGATTTCGATTTAAAACACAATTTAATTAAATAATATATGGCTTTACGCCCAAACAACAATTACAGAGGACCTAAGCGAGAGGAAGATCAGCATCGAATTAATCAAAATATTCGTAATGTAAATGAAGTTCGTTTAGTTGGCGAAAATGTAGAACAAGGGGTTGTATCAATTGCTAAAGCCTTAGCAATTGCAGAAGAACAGGGGTTGGATTTGGTAGAGATTTCTCCAAATGCTGCACCTCCAGTTTGTAAAGTAATTGATTATGCGAAGTTTAAGTATGATCAAAAGAAAAAACAAAAGGAAATTAAAGCAAATGCTACAAAAACAGTCATTAAAGAAATTCGATTTGGCCCTAATACGGATGAACACGACTTTAACTTTAAATTAAAACATGCTGTTAATTTCTTGAAGGAAGGGGCAAAAGTGAAGGCATATGTTCATTTCGTTGGTCGTACAATTGTATTTAAAGATCGTGGTGAAATGTTGTTGTTGAATTTTGCAAAAGGACTTGAGGAAGTAGGGAAGCCAGATGATATGCCAAAATTAGAAGGTAAAAGAATGTCGATTATTTTCTCTCCCAAAGCAAGTAAAAAATAAGTAATCAATTATATGGAATGTGGTGGTAATTTACTACCTTTGCATTCCGAATTTAAAATTTAATTTTAAAAGAATGCCAAAAATTAAAAGTAACTCTGGAGCAAAGAAACGCTTCAAAGTAACAGGAACTGGTAAAATTAAGCGTAAACACGCTTTCCATAGCCATATCCTGACGAAGAAAACAACTAAACAAAAGCGTAATTTAGTTCACGCAACTTTAGTTTCTCCGGCAGACAAAGACCGTGTAAACGTATTATTAGGTCTTGCGTAAGCCAATTTAGTTATTGTTCAACCTGATGTAGGCTTAAGTTTTCGAAAGAAACGCCTCATGTCAAAAAACAAAAAATTATGCCAAGAAGTGTCAATCACGTTGCCTCAAGAGCAAGAAGAAAAAAAATCCTAAAGCTTGCAAAAGGCTTTTATGGTCGCGGTAAAAATGTTTGGACCGTTGCCAAAAACAAAATCGAGAAAGGTTTGCAATATGCATATCGTGATCGTAAAGTAAAGAAAAGAGATTTCCGCGGATTGTGGATCCAACGTATCAACGCTGCGGTGCGTCAAGAAGGTCTATCCTACTCCTCATTTATGGGTAAATACAATAAATCAGGAATGACAATGAACAGAAAGGTTTTAGCTGATTTAGCAATGAACCATCCTGATGCCTTCAAGGCCATTATAAAGAAAATAGCGTAAGCTTTTAGAAAGTCCCGGATTCGGGACTTTTTTTTTATATTTGCACTACCATGAATAAATCAATAAATACACTAAAACAGCAAATAAAGCCTTTAAAGGATCAATTATTATTACATCCTATTAACAATTTTCTTAATGAATTTGATGACCTTAAAAGGTTTATGCAATTTCATTCTTTTGCTGTTTGGGATTTTATGAGTTTAGTTAAAAAACTTCAATTGGAGTTTACTTGTACTACCCTACCATGGAAACCTATTGGAAATCCTCAAACTCGTAGATTGATAAATGAAATAGTTTTTGGAGAAGAATCAGATGTTGACCAATTTGATAATCCAATAAGTCATTTCGAATTGTATATGCAGGCAATGGATGAATTAGGAATTCCTATTCTAAATGAGTTAAATTCGTTAACACAATTAAATAATATTGATGAAGTTATTCAGAATATTAATTGTTGTAATTTAGATCATCGATTGAAACAGTTTTTATTGTTTACATTTGAATCTATTAATAATAAACAAATACATGAAATTGCAGCAATTTTTACATTTGGAAGAGAAGATCTTATTCCTAGCATGTTTACTAAAATAGTAACCCATTTAAAATCAGATTCAAATAAAAACATTGATACTTTGTTGTATTATTTAGATAGGCATATAGAGGTAGATGGAGATTCACATTCTTATTTGGCTTATGCTATGATGAAAGAGCTATGTGGTGAAGATGAAAAAAAATGGTCCGAAGCTACACTGGCAGCAAAAGAATCTTTGAAATGTAGATTGTTATTGTGGGATTCAATAGTTCAAAAATAAATGAAATTACCAATTTATCTTGATTACGCTGCAACAACTCCTATTCATGATTCTGTCATGGAAAAAATGTTGCCCTATTTTCAGCATAAATTCGGAAACTCAGGCTCGCAGCAACATATCTTCGGCTGGGAAGCTGATGAGGCAATTGAACAAGCTCGAATTTCTATTGCAAATTATTTTCAATTAAAACCACGACAACTTATTTTCACTTCTGGTGCGACAGAAAGTAATAATTTAGCGATACAAGGATTTTTAAAGAATTTTAATAAACCTGGTCATTTAATTACCTCAAAAACGGAACATAAATCAGTATTAGAAGTATATCAGCATTTTGAAACTGTTGGTTGGGAAGTTACTTACTTATCCGTTAATTCAATTGGTGAAATTTCATTAGAAGAATTAATTGCTTCAATTCGAAAGGATACACATTTAATTTCAATTATGTGGGTCAATAATGAAACAGGTTGTATTCAGCCTATTTCAGATATTGTTTCTATTGCAAAAGAAAAGCAAATTGTATTTCATTGTGACGCCACTCAAGCACTTGGGAAAATCGAATTATCTGATGTTGAGTTACCTGATTTAATCACTTTTTCTGGACATAAAATTTATGCACCCAAAGGTATTGGTGGATTATTGATTTCAAATGAACAAGTTTCTTTGAAGCCAATCGTTTTTGGTGGTAATCAAGAGCGCGGATTAAGATCTGGTACTTTGCCAACTCAACAAATTGTTGGATTAGCAGCAGCTTTTTCACTAATTCCTGAATTGTTAAAAAGGACTGAGTTTTATAAATTATGGAATCACAAGTTTGTAAAATTATTACATGGTAATTTTTCAACTAATACAGTAGTAAATTCTTCTACAGACGGTGTTCCGCATATTTTAAATTTTTCGGTTCAGCAGGTTGATTGGGAAGAAATGTTCGAAAAATTACATAAAATTGCAGTTTCTAATGGTTCGGCGTGTAATGCAAAAAGTAAAACGCCAAGTCATGTTTTGACTCAAATGGGATTATCAAATAATCTTGCATTATCATCTATTCGTTTATCAATGGGTTTACAAACTACTGAAGAAGAATTGCAATACACTCTAAATTATCTCGAAGAACAATTAAATCAATTATAAATGAAAGAATGGGTTGAAATTGTTAATAAATTAAATGATATTCTTTTAGAAGACATTCCCTTTGCCTTAGCTACAGTTATTGGTGTTGAAGGTTCAGCTTATAGAAGAGTTGGTGCCAGGATGTTAATTTTGGAAGATGGAAATTGGGTCGGAAGTATTAGTGGTGGTTGCCTTGAAGGTGATATGTTAAAAAAAGCTCGTTTAAGCATTCAATCCCAAGAGGTTAAATTCGTAACATATGATACGAGAGATGAAGATCCGTTTGCTTTAGGTATTGGATTGGGTTGTAATGGTAAAATTGATATCGTAATTGATCCTGACAGAAAAAGAATTATTGAGTTTAAAGAATTCATGGAAAAGGCTTTGCAATCTGAGTTGGGATTATCTTCAGATCATATTTGGCATTTGCCAAATATGTCGACACCCATCACTTTACACGAGTTTATTCCACCCCAACCGCGTATTTGGATTTTTGGCAACCAATTTGATTCTCATAGTTTAATAACTATTTGTCATCAGTTATCTTGGAAAATATTTTGGGTTGGAAATCAGCTTAAAATGAAGGCTGAATTCAAACAAAAATGTGCAAATGTTTATGATTGGGACGAAAATATAAATATTCAACAAAGTGACTTTGTTGTTTGTATGACACATGATTTAGAACGTGATGTATCTATTTGTCGAGAATTAATTAAGATTAATCAATTTGCCTATTGGGGAATACTGGGGCCTAACAAAAGATTACAACGAATTAATGATAAGTTATTCGAAGATCAAATTTTATTGCCTGAAGGTATTCATACTCCTGTGGGCTTGGATTTAGGTGCTGAGGGTCCAGATGAAATTGCTATTTCAATAGTCTCTGAAATAATTGCCAAAAAAAATAAACGAGACGCACAACCCTTAATGTATAGAGTAAAATCAATTCATGAAGCATAAAAAAATCCTGGGTTTCCCCAGGATTTTTCGTTCACTTTCAACTCTCCACTTTCCACTCTTCACCTTCAACTTTTTTATTTTACTTCTTCAAAAGAAACATCTTCTGCAGCATCTGATCCACTAGCATTTGCATCAGCAGTTTCTGTTGCTCCACCTTGATCTCCTGCAGCATACATTTCCTGAGAAGCTGCTTGCCATGCGCTATTAAGTTTCTCAACACCAGCATCAATAGCTGTTAAATCTTGAGACGCATGAGCGGTTTTTAATTCTGTTAATGCAGACTCAATGGCAGATTTATTTCCTTTTGATAATTTCTCACCGTATTCTTTCAATTGCTTTTCAGATTGGAAAATTAACGAATCTGCTTGATTGATTTTCTCTACACGCTCTTTTTCAACTTTATCAGATGCTTCATTTGCTTTTGCCTCATTACGCATTTTTTCAATTTCAGCGTCAGTTAATCCACTAGATGCTTCAATTCTGATTTTTTGCTCTTTTCCTGTACCCTTGTCTTTTGCAGATACATTTAAAATACCATTAGCATCAATATCAAAGGTTACTTCAATTTGAGGTACTCCTCTTGGCGCTGAT
>JACCDK011296097.1_pt1 | contig 12218 bp, 8 predicted proteins | sample 7445871 | NCBI WGS metagenome assembly JACCDK01 (sample SAMN15323436, study PRJNA562643) | freshwater metagenome | isolation source: river surface water | place: USA:Blue River Watershed | collected 2017-08-15
GACACCGTGAAGGTTCAGATCGTCCGCATCAATAAGGACACACAGCGCATCAGCCTTGGCATGAAGCAGCTGGAAAGCGATCCTTGGGATGCAGCCGTTGCCAAATACCCAGTGGGTACAAAGCTTAAGGGTGCAGTCACGAACATCACCGAATATGGTGCGTTCATCGAACTCGAAGCCGGTATCGAAGGCTTGGTCCATGTCTCGGAAATGTCATGGACAAAGAAGAACGTTCACCCAGGCAAGATCGTTTCGACTTCACAAGAAGTCGATGTTGTCGTTCTCGACATCGATATGGAAAAGCGCCGCATTTCGCTTGGTCTTAAGCAAGCGCACGACAATCCATGGGCATCGTTCGCGGACAAGTTCCCAGTTGGCTCAACCGTTGAAGGTGAAGTCAAGAATGCGACCGAATTTGGTCTGTTCATTGGCCTTGACGGCGACGTTGACGGCATGGTCCACATGTCCGACATCGCATGGGGCATCACGGGCGAAGAAGCTTTGCACCTTCACCGCAAGGGCGAAACGGTAAAGGCCATCGTTCTGGACATCGACGCAGAGAAAGAGCGCATTTCGCTTGGTATCAAGCAGCTTGAAAAGGGTGCCCCATCGGCAGCCGGCGCTGCTTCGGTCAGCGGTTTGAAGAAGGGTGGCACCACCACCGTAACCGTTCTTGAAGTGCGCGATGGCGGACTTGAAGTGCAAGCCGGCGAAGACGGCGCAACGGGCTTTATCAAGCGCGCCGACCTTGGCCGCGACCGTGACGAACAGCGTCCAGATCGCTTCCAGGTTGGTCAAAAATTTGATGCCATGGTCACCGGTTTCGACCGCTCGAAAAAGCCTAACTTCTCGGTTAAGGCGCTTCAGCTCGCGGAAGAAAAGCAAGCAGTTGAGCAATATGGTTCGTCGGATTCCGGCGCATCGCTCGGCGACATCTTGGGTGAAGCACTCAAGGGCGTGAAGAAATAAGCTTCGCCTAAAAACGACATCCGAAATATCGGAATAGAAACCCGCTCCTTGAATGAGGAGCGGGTTTTTTGCTGCCTTTGGCACGAAACATTTGGAAGACCGTTGTAATAATGAAAATTTTCTGCCAGCGTGCATGATTATTGTAAATCAATGTAAAGCGAAATCTGATAAGCGCATTGCGTCCTATGAGATAACCGTAAGAGAGGGACATAATATGATCCGTTCCGAGTTGATCAAAAAGCTTGAGGCCGAAAATCCGGAACTCAAAACTGAGGAAGTCGAAAAGATCGTCGACCTGTTTTTTGACCAGATCATTCAACGCCTTGCCGACGGTGGACGCGTTGAATTACGTGGCTTTGGAGCGTTTTCGACCCGCGACCGTAGTCCGCGCAAGGGCCGCAACCCGCGCACAGGAGCATCGGTCGATGTGCCATCGAAGCGCGTACCCTATTTCAAACCGGGCAAAGAAGTCCGCGAAAGCCTCAACAAATAACTCGTTTGTCTAAAGGCACTTGACCCTGCGGGCGTAATGCTGTCTGCGCATGGCTAAGCGGATGTGGCGGAATGGTAGACGCTACAGACTTAAAATCTGTTGTCCGTAAGGGCGTGCGGGTTCGAGTCCCGCCATCCGCACCAATTAGCTTTAACCGCTCTGTGTTTCTCATAATCAAACATACAGGGCGCTTCGCCCCGCATAGCTGTTCAATTGCGTGGCGGTTGCCGTCGGTAACTCAGCGCCTCCGCAATATGGATACGGCTAACGTCAGTGGCGCTTGCCAAATCGGCGATGGTGCGGGCAACCCGCAATATGCGTGTATAGCCGCGCGCCGATAGACGCATAGCCTCCGCCGCATGGGCGAGTAAACTCTGACCCGCAACGTCTGGCGTGGCGAAAGCCGCAAGTGCATCCCCATCCAAATCCGCATTGGTCCGCAGGCCGGTGCCTTGCAACCGTGCGCTTTGCAGAACACGCGCAGCATGAACCCGCGCTGCGACCTCGGCCGAACCTTCCGCAGGGGGTGGAAGGGCCAAGTCTGCGGCACGCACAGCCTGCACATCGACATGCAAGTCGATCCGATCAAGCAATGGGCCCGATATCTTCGCCTGATAGTCGGCAGCGCAGCGCGGTGCCCGGCTACACGCCAAAGCCGCATCGCCTAGATGCCCGCAGCGGCACGGATTCATCGCAGCGACCAATTGAACATTGGCGGGAAAGGTCACGTGACTGTTGGCGCGCGCGACGCTGACTTCGCCGGTTTCCAAAGGCTGTCGCAAACTGTCGAGTACGCCGCGTTGAAACTCGGGTAGTTCGTCGAGGAACAGGACGCCGAGATGGGCCAAGCTGACTTCGCCCGGACGAATGCGCAGACCACCCCCGACCAAGGCTGGCATGGACGCGCTATGATGCGGTGCACGGAACGGACGTGTGCGCAATAAGCGGCCACCGTCCAAAGATCCGGCAACCGATGCAATCATGGACACCTCCAATGCTTCAGCAGGCGAAAGTTCTGGCAAGATACCCGGCATGCACGATGCCAAAAGCGACTTGCCCGCCCCCGGAGGGCCAACCATCGCCAAATTGTGACCCCCAGCAGCGGCGATCTCGAGCGCGCGCTTTGCGGTCTCCTGCCCTTTAACCATTTTCAAATCAGGGCCCGTTTGGCGCGGTTCGGCGATCCCTGGCTCAGGCGGACGCAGCAAGGATTGCCCTTTCAAATGGTTCAGCAAGCCCAGCAAATCGGGTGCTGCCACAACCTCAATTTCACCAGCCCAAGCTGCTTCTGATCCTTGCATTGCCGGACAGATTAACCCGAGTCCGCGTGACGAGGCATGTAGCGCCGCCAAAAGCACGCCTGGTGAAGCCGCCACTCTGCCATCCAAACCAAGCTCACCTACCACCACAAATTGTGCCAGAGCCTCTGCGTCCACCAGCCCCATTGCGCCCAGTAAAGCCAACGCAATTGGTAAGTCATAATGGGAACCCTCTTTGGGAAGGTCGGCGGGTGAAAGATTGATAGTGATCCGCTTGGGCGGCAAAGCCAAGCCCAACGCGGAGATTGCGGCGCGAACCCGTTCACGACTTTCGGCGACTGCCTTATCCGGAAGACCTACAACCGCGAAGCCTACCATCCCTGGCGCAACCTGACATTGCACTTCAACGCTGCGGGCTTCTAAACCGAGATAGGCGACTGTGGAAACAATCGACACCATATTGTTTCCCCAAGGGTGGACCTCCGCCGCGCTGGGATGTCATGACAGCGGAGGTCCCGCCGACCGGTCCAGTGGCCGACAGGACCAACTGAACCGCGAACGGCTCTGATGGCAACCGCTACCGATTAGTATACCAACGGTTGGTATATCCAATTTGGGATTATTGATACGCTAAGCGGACAGTAAACAGGTTGAAAACCCGCCGTTTTTGGGACTTAGAAATCGACATGCTCATAATGCTTTGGAGGTGCGATGACTTCCATCCGTTCGGACAATAAGGGCCGAAAACTGGGACGCGATTTAAACATAGCGTACCACGCCTTGGTCTGTTCATGCCCATTCCAATCAATGCCGCCCAGATAGTCAGCGACCGAAATCTGTGCCGCCGCTGCCAGATCAGCCATCGTCATTGTTGATCCTGCCAACCACGCGCGGTGGTCGATGAGATAGTCAATATAATCGAGATGCCCGTTGGCCAATTTCATTGCTTCTCGTAAAATTTTGGCTTCGGGCGGCTGACGATCAATCAGTCGTTTCTTCATGCGTTCATGCAAAAGCGGCTGGGTCACATCGCCGTAAAACTGCTCGTCGAACCAAGATACGAGGCGACGAATTTCGGCGCGATATTGCGCGGTGCCGCTGATCATCGGGTTGGTTGGGACAGTTTCGTCAATATACTCCGAAATTGCCACCGAATCGGACAATGTAATATTACGTTCGGAATCGCGCATCACGGGCGTGCGTCCCGCGGGGTTCATGTGCACAAATTCGTCGCGCTGATCCCAAGGATTTTCGCGCACCAAACTGTATGGCACGCCTTTTTCGCCAAGCAGCAGACGTACTTTGCGCGAAAAAGGACAGAGCGGATATTGATGGAGATGCCACATGTAGTTCTGTTAGGACCGGTTACACAGAAAGTGAAGGGGGCCTTGTCCCAAAAGCAAGATCATTAGTCCGATTTGCCATTTTGTTCAGGCTCGCGCTCGGCTTCTTTTGCCATTTCAGCATCGATTTTTGCTTCCGCCGCTTTCACCCTGCGCTCTGTCTCCGCATATTGCGTGTTAAAGTCCTGCTGACACCCTGCCGCTAGCGTGGAAGATATGGCCAGTGTTATTAAGGGTAGAAGGTGGCGCATCAATAATCCTTTTTATAACGAATATTGACGGTCGATGTTCCGCTGGTGCCAATCTGGCTCAACACGGAAAGTGCCCGGGTTAGGCTGATTTCCAACTGCGTCGCAGTATATCCGCGGGCATCCGTCACGATTTCAACATAGACGTCATTGGTAATATACTGGCCAAAGGCAACCGCCATTTCGCGCCCACTATTCGCGTCTGCATTTAGCAAGCGTAAGCGGTCAAGACCCGTCGCCGATTGCAGCACGCCCAGCGGATTTAGCCCGCCCGACCCGCCGCGTAAGCTGTTCAATGACCCTGCAAGCTGGACCGCCTGAATGGCGGATAATTCGGCGATAGAATTACCGAACAAGATCCGCGCCATGATTTCATCCTGCGGTAAGGCAGGGGTTGAGCTAAAGCTAATCGCGGGATTTTGTCCGGTACCCGCAATATTAACACGCACTGTTGTTCCATCCACTTCGCTTGCCGCCGTCACACGGATAGATGGATTGCTTGCAGGCCCGCTATTAAAGGAGATGCGTCCGCTTTCTAATTCGAAGGATCGACCGGCAAAGCCCAAAGTGCCGCGCACAAGTTGCATGTCACCCGAAATCAGCGGCGCATCGCTGGTCCCTGTGATCCGCAGATTCGCGCCCCATTCGGACCCCAGCCCCATGCCGCTCACATATAATTTGTCCGGCGCCTCCAGCCAAATATCGAGTTTCCAATTGCTCGGCAAGCTTCTGATCGCATCGGCATCACCGGAAACACGAGATCGGCCTGTCGGGGCCTTTCGGCGCACACCGGTTAAGGTTGCCACCTTCGCCACGCCTTGCTTGATAATCTTGAACCGCGTTTCTGGCAGGCGCAACGTGCCGCTGACCAGCGCTGCGCCATCGGGCGTTTTGGTGACGCTGACCTGGCCGGTCGCAGTTGTCGAAATCAATTCGCTGCGCGCAATGCGGGCGCCATCAAGGTCAAGGTTAAGCTGCATAGGAAAGCCTTTGGCTGCGCTTAAATTGACAATGCCTTTGCCATGAACGGTACCATTGCCCGCTTTGGCGCTCAGCTCCGTCACGTCCAACTGATCATTTGTAAATACGCCCCGCACGCGCAAATTGGTCAATCGCGTGCCATAGCTATCATTTTCATACACAAGGTCATTGGCGCGGAAGACACCGGTTAATATCGGGGCCTGTAATCTGCCTGAAAAATCGGCGGCAACGCCAATATTACCGGTCAGACTTTGGTCCGCGAGTCCAGCCAAGGAAAAAAGAGTGTCGGCAGGTCCATTATAACGAATGCCACCAGATAAAGGCGCAGCCAACAACCTTTCGGTCCAATGCGCATTTCCGGATGGCAGTTCCGTCAAGTCAATATGCAGCCGACCCACCGCCGCACCCAGCCGCCGAATGATAAAACGCGCATTGCCCCCAGTAGACAACAATTTCCCTGCCATGCTGATATCTACTGGCTGTGATCGCGACCCCAAATTAGCTTGGACAAAGCGACTTATTTCCAACCGCATATCGACATTCGGGAACGCAGACGTGGTTGACGCCTGAGACCAATCCAGACTGCCGCTCGCCCGTCCGCCAAGTCCAAGACCAGGTAAGAAGGGGTCCAGTACCGCCATATCGACCTTGTCGATGCGCGCATGAAGCGCAAGGGCATCACCATAGCGCCCCGCAATGCGCAAGCGGCCATCCGCGATGTTGATAGTGCTCGGCAAAATGTCAAAACTGTTGCGGCGCGGAACAATAGGCATAGCGCCATCGGTTTCGAAATTTACGCCATTGGCGCGGCCCTTGGTGGCAATCCGCCATAATTGCGGCGTGAAATCGGTATGAACAGAAAAGCGAAAAGGCACCTCATTTCGGCCTTCGGCTAGCATTTGCGCCGTGCCGGACCCTGCCTTATAACTCACCTTCACGCGCGCTGCGGCTATCGAAATGTTGCGCACCAATGCGCTTTCAATTTGCGCATCAGCAATGATCTGCGGGCTATCATATAATATGATATCGGCGTTCATCATACCGCGCCCGATTACAAATTTTTGTGCCCCGGAAAGCAACGCATTGAATGCGCTGGCCTCGATGCGGGCGCGCTGAAACGCGCCTTGCGCCGACAGTGTGATAGTTCCGTCAAAGCCTGAACCGTTAGCCGTCAATGCCCCCACAAAAGGTCCTGACGAGGCTTTTCGGATGCGGCCCGTCACGCCAATGCCGGCAAAATTACCGCGCAGAATATCAATAGACAGCGGGCCATTTCCCGACAGCACGTCGACATCGCCACTCATCGGCCCATAATCGGTGGAACCCGTCATTGCGATGGCATAGCCACGCGGACTGCGCGTCACGACGCCAACGACATTCGACATACCAATGCCGAGGCCGGGATTGGTTGCCGTAATGCGATATTCTGGACGGTCGAATGTACCCGTCATGGCCATCTGTATGGGGCCATATTGCTTGGAATAGCCTTGACCATTGAACAGGACGCGCCCACCGCTGGTGCCATATGTACCGCTGCCACTGTGGAGCTGGAACAAAGGCGATACCAAGCTGGCGCGGGTGATCTGCAATATGCCATTATTGCTATAACGAATGCCGGCATTGACGAACATTTGACCGCCAAGGAAATTTTGGAAAGCTTGGCTGAATAGATGTGTCGAATGGGTCTTAACGGTGCCGACCAAAGCATAGCCACGGCCACGCATTGTTGTCACATCGACATTGGCCTCGACGTTAAACAGGCCGACCGAGTTGACCTGAAATCCATCAACCCTTCCGCTTAACGCCGTGGTATAAACGCCTCTGTTCATATCCCCTAGCAGCAAAGCCTTGGCATTGATTCGCTCGGAACGGACTTTTAAATTGTCGGAAAGCAGCCGTCCGTCGGCGATGCCAATATCGCCATTAACGCGAACATTGGTCAGCAAGCCGCCAGCGATTTGGTTAACACCCGTGACTCGGCGTGCCTTGGCGTTAACTGGGATAATGAAACGATCCGCCTTTCCTTGCATGTCGCCGGTGACGGTTACATCCTCAAATATTGTGGCGCCGAAGGCCAACCGATTTGCACTGGCGGAATAAGCGACCGTCGGTCCACCAAAGGCGCCATTGAATAATGCCTTGCCGCGGATATTCGTCCCACGGACATTCGCCCCGATGATAGCCGGACGAAGAATGCGAAAATCCATCGCCAAGTCATCAAAGCTGCCTATGCCCAAATCGGCTACCCCGTCGGTGTCCACCTCGACTGCCGCAGAACGGATATTAGCGCGAATTTTCGCAACACGATCAGCAAAGGTCGCGGCCATATCCACATTGGCAACCGGCGATAAAGCCCGCATGAACACATTATCGGCGAAGACTTTGGCTGGTGCGGCCGTGCCTTTCATCGCAAATGTCCCTTCACGCGCCGTAATGGCAAGGTCCGCAATATTCTCAGATGCCAATTGCGCAGTCAGGGCGCCATCCCATTTTCGCCAGTCCCCGCGGCCGCTTAGGTTCGCTTTCATCGCAACTTCACGACCCGCCAGTCCAGCGAATAGACCCTTGGCAGGTGCATTCAACTGCACATCGATATCGAAGCGATTATCCTCAGGCACAGCATCGAGTTTCACAACAATGCGGTCACCGCGCAAACTGCCTGCGGTTGCGTCAATGATCGCACGCCTATCGGCGATCTGTAGCTTGCCCGACAAGGAAGCGACATGCTCCTCACCCGTCATGGCCTTCGCAAAGACAATGCGGTCCACCTGCAGCCTTTGAATGTGTATATCAAGATCAGGGAGCAACGGGTCGCCACGGTCGGGGACCGCACGAAAGGCAGGCAAACGCGCTATGTTCAACTCTTGCGCCGTCAGGGCATGGACAGCAACACCGCGGCTAAAATAAGATAAGGGGTTCCAGTCGAGCCGGAGGGCTGGAGCGCGCGCAAATTCTCCCTTGGGATCTCGAAAGCGAACGTCGGACAGTGTCGCATCACCATATATCGACCCGTCAATCTTCGCGATGCGAATGTTGAGGCCATTTTCAAATTCAAATGCAGCAATCTGCCGTGCAAGAAAAATGCGTCCGGAGGGCGTGTCGAGCCAAACCATAGCGCCAGCCAATAGGGTCAGCAGCAACATCGCGACAGCAGCGACGCCTATGGCAATCCGCCGCCAAGCCATTAAAATGCCTGCCCAATCGACACATACACGCTAAAACGAGAGTCACCCGGACGACGGTTCAACGGCGTTGCGAGGTCAAGCCGAACAGGACCAAAATTGGTATAGAAGCGGCCACCAAGACCAACGCCAACGCGCCAGTCGGCAAATTTGGGGATGCTCGATTCATAAGCTTGTCCCGCATCGACAAAGCCCACCACGCCGAAGTTTCCAAAGCGATAGCGTCCCTCCAGCGCAAATTCGTTCACACTTCGGCCACCGATGGGGTCATTGTTCGGGTCCAATGGACCGAGCCGCTGATACCCAAACCCCCGAACAGAGCCACCACCGCCACCATAGAACCGGCGCGATGGCGCCAAATTATCACGCGCAATGCCCGAAATAGTTGCAACCCGCGCACGCGCAGCCAACACGATATTGTCCTGCACCGGATGGTAATAAGATGCATCCAATATGGCGCGCATATACATTTGTTTGCCTGTACCTAAAGATACCTCAGGCGATATGCGTAAGTTCATGCGATAGCCCCGCACAGGATCAAGCAAGTCGTTTGATCGGTCAAAACCGACCTGCCCCGGCAAAGCGGCGACATAAAACATACGCCGGTCGCGCACGCCGCGGGCCGATTCAAACGCATCTTCGGATGTTCCCAAGATTTCCGCGCCCATCGACCACGTAAACTTTTTTTGCCAAATTGGGGTTGAAACAAGCGCCATCGTCATGGTCAGCCGGCCCGTATATGCCTCAAACGCATCATAATTGCTGTGTAGCGCCGACAAGGATATCTCAATATTGCGATCACGCCGTCCGGCATTGCCGCGGTCAAAAGCAACGCTTGCTGCCTGCTCTTGCGTGCCAAGCAAACTTGCCACGCGCAATGCACCTTCGGGGGGGAACAGGTTTCGGTGCGTCCAACTGCCCTCCGCACGCAAACCTTGCCCCGTTCCATAGCCCGCACTTGCCGCCAAGCTGCGTGGCGGTGCGGCCTCTTGGCGGACGCGCAAATCGGCATAAGGCGTTCCGTCCGATGCGACGCCTTCACTCGGAACCGCTTCGACCGAAACAGTAGAAAGCAATCCTGTGGCAATCAACGCAGCGCGAAGGTCATCTACTTTGCGGCTGTCATAGAGATCGCCGGTCTTAAAGCGCCGCAATATCGCGACATGATTGGCGTCAAATGTTGCTATGCCCTCAGTGCGCAATTGCCCGAAATAGCTACGTGCGCCGGGGTCCACCGGTAGCGTGTAATCCCCAATGCCCGAGCCGCTATCTAACAATATGTCGCGCTGGCCAATATTGGCGAAAGGATAACCATTTTGCGGCAATTCGACAGAAAGCTTCGCTTCGGCAGCCAATATGACATCCGCAACGATCGCATCACCCGTTTTGGGTGCGAAGTTACGGCTGATAAGATTGGCAGGCTCCACCATTGGGGCCGCAAAAGCGATATGCCCTAGATAATAACGGCGACCTGGAAGGACCGTCAGAACAATATTGACCAACCCACCGTCTGTTGCCGATGTGTCTATCTTCACCTGAACATCGGCATCAAAAAAGCCCTGCCCGTTCAAAATATCTAACAACAATTGCCGATCCGCACGCGCATATTGGCCAATTTCCGCGCGACTATCTGCACGACCGCCTTTGTCCTTAAGTGATGAAAGGTCATAAAAAAGCGACCGGACATCATTCCAGGCCGCCGCTTCAACCACAATGCCGTCTGCGTCCTTAGCCAGCTCTGTCGTTCTCGTTGTATCTAATCCATCAAGGCGCAAAACATAGCGCACGGCGCCCGCTTCGTTTTCTGCGGTCTGCGTTGGCACAGGCGGGGGTTCTGCATCAAAATTCTCGATAGGTGGCAAGGGGGCGTCCAATAGCGGATCGGCAACGCCCTGCCTCGCCTGTTGCGCCGTAGGTGCGACTAGATCAGAATTTTCCTGCTCGGCATTCCAAGCTTCGATGCTTTCCAATGGCGCATCATCCAATGACGGGATGGCCGCATCAAATTCAGTATCGGTAATAATCGGCGCGCGTGTCGCAGCATTAGCCTCAGTATCCGCCGGATTTTGGGCAACCAACGGCGCTGCTACGCTGCTCAAATACAAAATGGCAATTGTTCGGATCAAACAGACATTCCCCATCACCAACGCCCCCTTATGCAAAAAGGTTCGGATTGGTTCGAAAGCATTCGATAGTGCGAAAGGCAAGGGTTGCAAACAAGAACGCAACATGGCGTGCAAATGGTGCCCGGAAGAGGACTCGAACCTCCACGCCGTTGCCAGCGCCAGCACCTGAAGCTGGTGCGTCTACCAATTCCGCCATCCGGGCACGAGACACGCAGGCTTTGCCGCATGTCGGGTAGGCGCGCTCCTTTAAGCGATCAGGTGATATTGTCAATCTCTGCGCCGCCCGCGCGCAGGATTAAATGTGGCTGTTGCCAGCGCCATGCGCAGGTCGGTCTTGAAAGCTGCCGAGCGGTGGTGCAAAGCGCGCGCAGGATTTCACGCGGCGTGACGGAGCATATATGCAAGGCAAGTTGATAACGGTTTTTGGTGGCAGTGGGTTTTTGGGCCGCTACGTCGCGCAAGCGCTGCTTGGTCAAGGCGCGCGGCTGCGTATTGCGAGCCGCAATGCCAAAGCTGCCAATCATATCAAGCCGCTAGGTAATTTGGGTCAAGTGCAATTGATGGCAGCAGACATCCGCAAACCCGCCAGCGTCAAGCGCGCGGTGATGGGTGCAGATGCTGTCGTCAATCTGGTTGGCAGCTTTGGCAATATGGACGCCGTTCAGAATATGGGCGCAGGCATTGTGGCACAGGCCGCAGCGGACGCGGGCGTTGGCGCTTTGGTCCATATCTCCGCAATTGGCGCAGACCCGCATAGCGATGCCGAATATGGCCAAAGCAAAGCAAAAGGCGAAGCTGCGGTTCATAGCGCGTTTCCATCGGCTGTCATCTTGCGACCATCGATTGTGTTCGGCCGCGAAGACCAGTTCATCAATCGCTTTGCCGGACTGATCCGCATGCTCCCCATTGTACCTGTGATTGGTGCGGCCACAAAATTTCAGCCGGTATTTGCCGGAGATGTCGCCAAGGCTGTTGCCGCTGCTTTGGCTCATCAGGATGGCCGTGTACTCGAGCTCGGTGGGCCGGAGATCTTCTCCATGATGGAACTGAACCGCTGGATCGCCAAGGCTATTGGTCATGACCCCTTGTTCATGAAAGTCCCCGATAGCGCCGCAAAGATTCTTGCCAAGGGAACTGGCTGGATGCCCGGTGCGCCGATTACCAGCGACCAGCTTAAAATGCTGGGCCGCGACAATGTGGTGACAGGCACTGACGGGCTATCGGCCTATGGCATCGTGCCAACGCCCTTAGATGTCATGGCCGCCGATTGGTTGAACATATACCGCAAGCATGGCCGCTTTGGCAGCAGTTCCAAAGCATGAGCGATACAATGATCGCATTGCTCCTCGGCTTTATTGAGGGGTTAACCGAATTTTTGCCGGTATCTTCAACTGGGCACCTTATATTGGCGGGCGAGCTGGTTGGCTTTACCGACAATAGCTCCATCGCCTTTAAAATCGCGATCCAGCTTGGTGCGATTTTGGCGGTCTTATTCGTATATTGGCGGCGATTGTGGGCGGTTGGCACCGGTCTGCTAAAGCGAGAGGCTGCCCCCATCGCATTCACGCGCAATATCCTATTGGGCTTTGTCCCTGCTTTGGTGATTGGCGTGGTGGC
>JACCDK010575120.1_pt1 | contig 12216 bp, 12 predicted proteins | sample 7445871 | NCBI WGS metagenome assembly JACCDK01 (sample SAMN15323436, study PRJNA562643) | freshwater metagenome | isolation source: river surface water | place: USA:Blue River Watershed | collected 2017-08-15
ACAGTGGTTAGGAAGACCTTGACCACGTTCTTCATTACGCGAGTCAAGGAGCCTTTTCATGGATGTATCACTACTGGTCTGGTCACTTACAGTCGGAGCAATTCTTCTTCTGATCATTGTTGACCTCCTCACCGTCAGCGCCAAACCTCATGAGGTTAAATTTAAAGAAGCCGCAGGATGGTCTATTTTCTATATCGGAATTGCTATCGCCTTCGGTATGTGGGTCTGGAGCCAATACGGTAGCCAGAAGGGCACCGAATACTTCGCGGCTTACTTGGTAGAAAAATCTCTCTCCGTGGATAACCTCTTTGTCTTCGTCATTATCTTGGCGCAATTTGCAGTCCCTGGTATCTATCACCAGAGAGTCTTGCTTATTGGAGTTGTCCTAGCTCTGGTTTTGCGCGCCATATTTATCGCAGTTGGTGCGGCAGCGCTCGCTGCATTTGCCTTTACCTTTGTTATCTTCGGAGCGATTCTCATCTGGACAGGAATTGGACTTTTCAAGCATTGGGATGAAGATCCAGAACCTAGCGACAACAAATTGGTCAAACTTATGCGTAAGCGTATTGCCATGGTCGATGAATACCACGGCACCAAACTTTTTATTCGTCAAAATGGAAAACGTTACGCAACTCCTATGTTTATGGTGATGGTTGCCATCGCATCAACTGACTTACTCTTTGCACTCGACTCGATTCCTGCGACCTTTGGAGTTACCTCTGAGACCTTCTTAGTCTTCTCAGCCAACGCCTTCGCTCTCTTGGGTCTGCGTGCTCTGTACTTCCTCGTGAAGGGACTTTTAGACAGATTGGTCTATCTCTCACTCGGCTTATCGGTAATTTTGATGTTTATCGGCGTCAAGTTGATTCTGACTTATCTTCACGAGGAATTCACCTCTATTCCTAAGATTCCTACCTCGATAAGCCTCGGCGTTATCGGTATCATTCTTGTTATCTCGACTATCGCAAGTTTGGTGAAGACGAAACAAGATCCGTCTTCCAAAGCGCACGCGGGTCGAATCACAGGAAGCGATCATGAAGATGAAAAGCGAGATCAGTAAGGGGTGGAAGCTTCTTCCATCCCCTATTCGTAAAACCATAGTTTCGGTATTTGGTTCAACCTTTATCGTTATTGGTCTTTTGCTTTCGGTTCTTCCGGGACCATTCACAATTCCACTTGTGATTCTTGGGTTGCTTATTCTTGGTATTGAGTTTGCCTGGGCACAGCGCACCCTTGAAAAAGTCAAGGCGCAAGGTTCAAAACTCAATCCGAAACGATTATTTAAGAAGTAACGTCCTTCTTTGCAAATCTGAGAATCGCTAGAGCATAGAAGAGAATTCCGGCCATTGCGCAGTAAGAAGCGCCTCGGATCATTTGCGACCAGTCAATAGTGATCGAGAGCGCATCAAACCAACTAAATGCATAGTGCACTGGTAGCCATTCACGAATTACTCCGAGCGCCGTAATTGCATCCAAAATATTGAGCAAGATTGAAATTCCAACTGCAACACCTACTGCACCCAGTGGGGCATCGGTGCGAACGCTTAGATAAAAGGCAAGGCCGGCAACAAACAGTAGCGAAATCGCTAAATAACCAGTCATGACTCCAATGCGCGATAACGCAGTGGTATTTTCAAATGTTGCGCCCAGTGGCGTTTGAAGTGGCTTCATACCAAAGGCAATGGAACCAACAACCCAAGCAGAAATTGGAACAAGTAATACCGCGATTAATGAAAGGGTAAGACTCACCTTTATTTTCTGAATCAATAAACGAGCACGTGGTACGGGAGATGCCAGCAGATATCTCAGAGTTGACCAAGATGCTTCGCTAGCAACTGTGTCACCGTTGAAGAGTGCAATAACTGTCACCAAAAGAAATGGAGTGGAGAAGTAGATCATTGTGGTGGTGAAATTAGCAGCGCCCAGTGTGGCCAATCCAATGAGATCAGTAGTTCCCGAACCAAGCCGAGTTGGACCTCCACTGTTTCCTGATGGACCAAATTTCACCGCGATTGCCACAAGAATTGGTAGAGAAAGAACGAATGCATAAGCGAATGCGGTGCGCTTGCGCTTGAGTTGTCGGTAGAGCTCTACGCGATATGGAAGCGTTTTTGAGGCTTGGTAAGTCATGACGTGGCCTTTCCGATGACTAGATCATCGCCAATGAGTTCAAGGAAGATTTCCTCCAGGCTACGCGACTGACGATTCTTAGTAAGAATTTTCTTCATTGGGCCGAAGGCAATTAGCTTTCCGCGATGCATCAGAACTACGTGGGTACAAGTTTGCTGAACTTCTGCTAACAAGTGAGAAGAAACTATGACTGTGCGACCTGTCTTCGCATAATCTTTGAGAACTTGTCGCATCTCTGCAATTTGTTGCGGATCAAGGCCATTAGTTGGTTCATCAAGAACCAATAAGTCAGGCATACCCAACATTGCTTGAGCAATCGCTAGCCGTTGTCTCATTCCTTGACTATAAGAACGAACTTTCTTATCTAGCGCTGTGCCAAGTTTTGTAATTGCAATGACATCTTCTAAATAAGTCTCGCCAGTTCGGCCAATAGATTTCCAATAAAGATCAAGATTCTCACGACCTGATAGGTGCGGTAAGAAACCTGGACCTTCTACAAAGCTGCCTAGATTTGCTAGCGCAGGAGAACCGGGATAGACAGCCTTGCCATTCATGTAGATGGAGCCTTCGGTAGGGAAGATGAGGCCCATCAACATCCGTAACGTTGTTGTCTTTCCTGCACCATTTGGACCTAAAAGTCCTACAACTTGCCCGCGGCTTACAGTAAATGAGAGATCATCGACGGCGCGATAACCATCCTTATAAGTTTTAGAAAGGTTTTCCACCTGAACGAGGAACTCTTCGCTTCGCTCTTCTGTTGAAGGTGTTGGTCGGCGTAGGTAAACGATGGAGACAGCAGAAATGAGGGTTAAGAGAGCCAAAATTGGCCAGATCCAGTTTGCGCTCGAACCGCTAGATGGCGTTGCCGCAATTACTGGATACTCAAGAGGGGAGAGAGCGGTAACGGAATAGAAAGCAGGCTCTTTTGGAAGTTCGTATCCCTGATCCGTGCTTGATATACCAACCGAAATTCGGTCACCAATTGCCGCATCAATAATTGCCGCTGGCAAGGAAACGGTGAAGTCACGGCCTTCCGGTGGAATATTGGTAAGACGAATTGGAGCAACGATTCCATTGGGTTGCGAAATTGCTCCGCTTGGGGATTTTGTCACTAACGAGAAGAATAAAGTTGCATTTCCAGTCGTACTCGTGACTCGTACTTTTATTTGAGATGATCCGACAATCGAAATTGGCTTTTTTAATTCCGCGCTATCTAAGAACCCACTTTGACCCGGTATGAATGCTGGGCTAAATCCTGCGATATTTGATGCCACTGTTGCCGCCAAACTTCCGGCAGAGCCGATACCAGGAAGAGCTGAGATTGCGCTAGGAATGCCACCTACTGGATATGAAAGTGCTGCTGGTTGAGCTAGTAGTGGAAGTTTCTCTTTTGTTGCTTCAAATGGAAGTGTTTGTGAAGAGAAGGATTTTGGAATAACCGTGGAATCCTGAAGTGAAATTGAGCCATTTGTTTTGGTGAACTGGAACGCTGGAAAATCTATCTCTTTATTGAAGAGGTACTTATCAAACCAACGGGAGTATTGCTCTTGCAAATATTTGGTCTCATCAGCGCCACCATCGTGGCCAGCTGCATGCCAAATCATCGCTAATGGCACACCATTTTTCTTCAGAGTTACCCCAGTTTGTGTGCTTTCATTGAGCGGAAAGAGAGAATCAGCTTGGCCTTGCGAAATTAAGGTGGGAGCTTTTATCGATGCTAAATAAGTTGCTGGGGATACTGAGCGAAGTAGATTCTTCTCAGCCTCAGTTGGTTTGCCGTTACTCACTGCGCTCTTGTAAGCAGCGCACCACTGATCGGTAAGTGAACCGCACTCACCCAAGTAAGCGCTCTGCAGAGTTGCGAGAGCGAAAAATGTTCCCGTCCAGATCTTTTTAAATGGGCCAGCCTCAGGAATATCTATAGATGATTGCGGAAAGAGCGCCTGATTGAGATCGTTCCAGGTGATATCAGCAACTACCGCATCGATGCGGTTATCTTGTGAAGCAGTCAGTAGCGCCGCTGCTCCACCATATGACCCGCCGGAGATTCCCACCATTGGATCACCACTTTTTTTCCGCAGCACCTCTTTGCGATTACTCAATTCTGAAATTAATTTCTGAATATCAGTAATTTCACCTGAGAGTGCATTCATAGAAATTTGCCCGGTGGATTTTCCAAAACCTCGAGCGGTCCACGTCATCACAACGTAACCACGCTTTGAAAATTCCCGTGCTTGCGTTGCGACGGAGTCTTTTGATCCGCCGAAGCCATGAGCCAAAAGAATTGCTGGGGCAGGAGTTTTATCAGGAAGATAGATCGTGGTGTCCACAAATACACCAGGGGCAGTTTGAATTGATTTGGTTGTGATTTCAGCCGCTTCAGAGTGAACTGGGGAGAGCGGAAGGATTAATAGCGCAGCAGCCACTGCCCGAAATTTCATGACGTAAAGGTATTGCCAATCTCAACATGCTGCACCGCGAAAGCTTAGGTATTCTCAAACTATGGTGAATGGATTGAAATTTCGTCTAACAATTGTGGGTCTGGTCACTGTTGCGATTTCAGCACTTACTGTTGCGCCACAAGCAGGTGCTGTGAAATCGAAATTTTATGTGGCCAAAATGGTGAAGGCGCATTTGCCTGTGGCACCAAACAACGGAACCGATGATTACCGCTGCTTTTTGTTGGACCCAAAGGTAACTGAAGATTCCATCATTAAATCTGTGGAATTTGTTCCGCAGAAGAAGAATTATGTCCATCATGCAATTATGTTTCGAGTGACTCAAGCAGATGTTCCTGAAGCGATAGCTGCGGATAAAAACGGTAAAGGCTGGCCCTGCTTTGGTGGATCAGGCCTGGGCTCTATGTTTTCATCTTTTCTCACTTCACCTTGGTTAAGTTCTTGGGCTCCAGGGCGAGGTAAAGATGTTTCGCCGAAGGGTTATGGAATTCCTTTTAAAAAAGGTGAAAAACTTGTTCTGCAAGTTCACTATAACTTGCTAGCTGCCAATGGTGGAAAAATTGAAACTGATCAATCAAAGATTATTATTGAAGCCATACCTGCTAAGGGTGCAACAGTGAAGCAGTTGCAGGTAGAACTTTTCCCGGCCCCCGTTGAACTGGCTTGCCCTGCTGGAGTAACTGGACCTTTATGTGATCGCAAGAATTCTTTGCTTGATCTGGCTGCTCGCACTAGTACAACTAGCGCCTTTGAGGCCGCTGGCATCAATGTTCTTTGCAAAAATGATCCCTTTAATCCAAAGCCAAGTTTGATATCCCGCTGTGACAAAGTGATGGATAAGAACCTCACTGTCATTGCCGCTGCACCACATATGCATCTACTTGGTCGTTCACTACGACTGATTCTCAATCCGGGAACGCCGAGTGAAACGATCCTTCTCAACCGTCAAAATTATGACTTTGATGACCAATCAGCGACCGTCTTGAAAAAACCAGTCAAAGTTCAAGCGGGTGACACCATCAGAGTTGAATGCACCTTTGACCCAACACTGCGCCAGAAATTGCCCGCACTCAAGAATTTAGAGCCTCGCTACATCACGTGGGGTGAGGGCTCCTCAGATGAGATGTGTTTAGGAGTTATCGCTGCAACAGCGTAGCAATCAGGCCATCTGTAGCGCGCTCAATCATTTCCAACACCTCTTGGTATGCGGCGATAGTTTCACCCCAAGGGTCTGGGACCTGCAGTAAATCTGCTTCTGGCGAAGTCGGATCAATGTGCGCAAGATCAGGATCAAATGACCTAAGCATAAAAACTTTGGCCTTATCTGATTCGTTACGAGCACCATTCAATATATTTGCGCGATTCGTAAGATCCATGGGCAAAATTAGATCTACTTCATCGAAGAAATTTAATCGAAACTTACGAGAGGTGTGTTGGTATTCATAACCGGCTGCCTCCCAAGTTTTTCGAGATAAATGGTGTGCATCTTCACCATCGTGCCAGCCTGAAGTTCCGCTGCTTGTCACGAGAAAGCGAGGCGAGGTTCGGCCAATTGTTTTGTTGTGCAGTACAGCAGCAGCCATAGGAGATCTGCAGATGTTTCCCAAGCAGACCATTTCGACTCGGATTAAGTCACTATTGCGTAATTGATTTAAGTAATCTCTCTGCACAAGTAGACCATACCCAAGATTTATCGCTATCTCCTATTATTCGAGTTATGAATAGTGCGGTCGAGGTTGAAGAACTTACGGAAGATCAATGGCAGCGTTATCGCGATATCCGTTTAGCCGCGCTGGACAGTGATGGACATGCTTTTGGCGGAAGTTTGGAAATAGAGGCGCTTTTTTCAGAGGATGAGTGGCGCGCCAAGGCTCGTCAGTATGTGGCAATAGTGGCAATCGTTGCCGGTGAAGATGTTGGGATGATGACTGTTGAGAATCTACATGGTGATTTTGGTGCTACGTGTTGGATTGGTAGTTGTTGGGTTGACCCTGATTATCGCCAGCATGGTGCACTTCGCAAACTCTTCTCGTATCTAGATCAGCACGCTCCAACTCGAAAATGGAGCACGCAAGGATTAGGCGTCTGGATAGACAATACTGTTGCAATTCGAGCTTATGAAAAACTTGGTTTTGTCGCCAAAGGTGAACCGCAAAAAAGTACTCGCAAGCCAGGGCTCTTTTATCAGCGCATGATTAGAGAGGCTACAAAGTAGCTACTCTGCAATATTTTGCAATTGAATTCGGTATTGACGCTTTCCAGATTCTAAAACGTAAGAGTCGTAGAGTTTGCGAGCGGTTGCATTATCTTCATCAGTATTCCAATAAAGTCTCGAGCACTTCATTTCGAGGGCATACTCTTTTACATAGTCAATGAGTGCACGTCCTGCGCCATTACCCCGTACTGCTGGATCGACGAAGAGGTCTTCGAGATAGCAATGTCCATTCGCAGACCAAGTTGAGTTCTGCAAGTTGTAAGTAGTAAAACCAATTACGACACCATCGGCTTCTGCGACTGCACAGCGCATATTGAAATCTGGATCCATAATTCGGGTCCAGGTTCGTTCGGTCTGTTCCGGTGCAACTGCAGTCTTATAAAAATCTAGGTAACCCTGCCAAAGGATTAGCCAGCGCTCTTTATCGCTCTCTTTAATTGGCCGGATAGTTACACCTAATTGGCTGGTCATGTACTAAGACTAGTGCGCACCGATACTCTTGACCCATGAGCACACGCGAATATGCAGTAATTACCGGAGCAAGTAGTGGGATTGGAGCCGCAACTGCACGACTACTAGCCGAAAATGGTTATCACGTAATAGCTGCAGCACGACGAAGAGAGAAGTTAAACGAAGTTGCAAAGAGCCACCCAGAAATCGAAGCGATGGATCTTGATGTCACCGATCAGAAGAGCGTTGACGCACTCGCTGCACACTTAGCGAGTAAACCGGTTGCAGTTCTCATTAATTGTGCAGGTGGAGCGTTTGACTTTGATCCAGTGACTGATTCAGATCCTGAGATTTGGAAGAAGACATTTGATGTGAACGTGGTGGGTTCTGTTCGTATGGTGAAGGCGCTAACCCCACTGATGGAAAACCACGGGCGAGGACATATCGTCATGATTTCTTCTACTGCAGGACATCGTGCTTATGAAAATGGCGGTAGCTACGTGGCATCGAAATTCGCCGAAACATCGCTTGCTGAAACGCTTCGACTTGAACTTAACGGTAAACCTATTCGCGTTACGGAAATCGCACCGGGTATGGTCAAAACAGATGAATTTGCAAAGGTTCGATTTAACGGCGATTCAGAACGTGCCGCAAAAGTTTATGAAGGAGTCACTCGGCCACTCACGGCAGAAGATGTAGCCGAATCAATTCGTTGGTCTGTCATGTTGCCAGATCATTTCAATATAGATTCAATGACTATTCGGCCGTTAGCTCAAGCAGCGCAACATAAGGTGTATCGTCAACCGTTGTGAGTCAGGCAGGGCAAATTTCTCGAGCACGTCTCGGAGTCACTCTCTCATTTCTCACCCACGGATTTATCTCCTCAACCTTCTTTGCGCGAATTCCTGATTACAAATCACGATTGGAGCTTTCCAATACAGTTCTTGGTTTCTGTTTGCTCGCGTCCTCGGTGGGCGTCCTTGTTGCTCTAGGTCCCGTAGGAAAACTGGCGGCGAGAAGAGGAAGTTCAGCTGTTCTTACAAAGACTTCATACTTCCTAGTCGTTATCGCACCACTTGTGGGACTTTCTTATAACGCAATTTCCTTCGCCATGATGCTATTTATATTTGGCGTTGCTATCGCAGCCCAGGATGTTTGTATGAATACCCATGGCGTCACGCTGGAACAAAAATCTAATTCCCGTTACATGGGTCGCTTTCACGCCTTTTGGTCAGTAGGTGGATTGACTGGCGCTATTACAGGTGGCCTTGCTGCACAATTAAAACTTTCAGAATTTACCCATGCCCTCATCGCCAGCGTAATTGTTTTAGCAGTTGTTCTAAAAAACAATGAAAGGTATCTGTCTGGCGATGAAGATAAGCATGTATATGAAGAAGGTGTAAAGAAAAGGAGAAAGCCGCGGATTATTTACATCATGGGCTTGCTAGGGATAGCGGGATCTATCGGCGAAGGTTCAGCAGGTGATTGGGGAGGCGTGCTTGCGCGCGAAACTTTTGGTGCCTCCCAATTTGTAGGAACACTTCCTTTTATCGCGTATTCATTCACTATGGTTGTTGGAAGATTTTTTGGAGATCAACTAGCTACTAAATTTGGCGCAAGCAGGTTACTCAAAGTCGGTGGTCTGCTTGGCGGTGTGGGGCTCGCAGGTGGCCTGATTGTTGGTGGAACCGGCGGAATTATTGTGGGCTGGTTCCTTTTTGGATTAGCGCTTTCCACCGTAATTCCTCTGCTCTTTAGCGCGGCAGGCGCCATGGCCAATAAACGTTTTCAAGGAACTATTTCTCCCGCCGAAGCTGTCGCAATGATCTCTGGTATTTCTTACTTTGGATTTATTGTCGGCCCACCTTTGATGGGTTTCCTGGCAGATGTCATGACGCTGCGTTGGGCGATGTTGGTTCCGGCTGGACTTGCAATCATAATTTCCGCAAGTTCACGAATTTTTAAGAGCGAATAACAGTTCTAAATTGTGCCAACGTTGGATCAGTTGCATAAGCAATTCGTACTCCAGCAGCTCGAGATGCTTGTAATCCCGTGACAATCTGTTCTGTGAGAACTTCACCGGGTGCAACAACTGCAACACCCGGCGGATAAGGTGCAATCAAATCTGCAGAAATTCTTCCAATCGCTTGTTGAGCGCTGACCATCTCGGTCTTTGCAAAATACGCATCGCGCATAGATGTCGCCTTCTGCGGAACAACAGACCAGCTCAGGGCGGTAGCGCTTTCGCGGCGCTGTTCTTGACGTTTCTTCAGGATTGGAATGAGCGCATCGGCTAATCGATCGAAATCTGCTTCGCTATCCGCGATAGTTGCTAAGAAGACGATGGTGTCACGGTCGGCCATCTCAACGCGGATGCCCTTTTCCTGCAAGTCTTCTTCAATCTCAACACCGGAAGCCCCCAACTGCTGCACTCGTAGAACTAACTTTGAAGGCTCGAACCGTCCAGTTGGAAAGTCGCTTGGATAGAGAAAGATAGGTAGTGGAAATTCTGCCTGCACCATCTCCTTAAAGCGGTGAATATTGTCGAGCAACTGGCCAATTAATTCTTCACCTCGTTCCTGCAAAAGAGCGCGCACTCCATCAATTGATGCGAGAGGTGCACCCGCCGGAGAAGTTGTATGCGTTGTCTCAAAACTTTGTTCCAATCTTTCAACACTGAGCAGATTGGTGCGAGCGAGCAATAGGGCAGATGCGCTGTAACCCGGAAGTGCCTTATGTGTGCTGGTGATTAGCGCATCAGCACCTAATTGAAATGCATGCTTCGGCAGTTTGGGATGGAAACCAAAATGGCCTCCCCATGCTGCATCAAAGATAACCGGAACTTTTTTATTGTGAGCTGCTTTAATCAAAACCTGTAAATCAGAGATGGTCCCGAGATAACCGGGTTCGGTTAACAAAACCGCAATAGGTTCTTCCGCAAGCGCTCTTTCTAATTCTGCAATTCCTATTCCGATAGGTACCCCAGTTGCACCATCAATTTCGGGATTCATCCAGATAGGTTCGAGACCGGCAAGGACAAGAGCGCTCAGTACTGAGCGATGAGCAGTACGTGAGACTGCGACTTTGTCTCCAGGCTGTCCAAGCGCAAAAATGACTGCTTGATTTGCGTGGGTTGAACCACCAGTAGAGAAACGGGCGTAATCAGCGCCCCACAACTGCGCAGCTAACGACTCGGCTTGCTTGAGCGTCTGGTTTGTTAATTTGATTTCATCCAATCCACCATAGAGCGGAGTATCTGAATCAACAATTGCTCCTAGATCAGAATCTAGCGCGCTTGCTTTCTGCTTATGGCCAGGAATTGTGAACGGTGTTCGCGCCTGCTCAAAGTACGAAAGATAGGCATCTAACAGTGGTGCGTTCTTTCGCAGATTACCCATGTGGCAAGCCTAACTTGTACTTAGCCGATTGACGGCTCGCACAAACTTTGCAGGGGCTTAGAATTATCACCATGACAGCACAAGATCCTCTCCCGCAATCACGCCATCTGGCCACTGAGATTCCAGGGCCGCTATCGACTGCAGCGATGCAGCGACGTAAAGAGGCAGTGTCTGGGGGACTTGGAACTGCGCTACCGGTAATCGTCAAACGTGCACAAGATGCCATCATTGAAGATATCGATGGCAATCGCATTATCGACTTCGGTGCAGGAATCGGTGTAGTCAACGTCGGAAACTCTGCGCCACGCGTTGTGAAAGCAGTCCAAGATGCAGTCGCCACTTTTACACATACCAACTTCACTACCGCGCCATACATGGGATACATCGAAGTATGTGAAGCGCTTAACCGTTTAACCCCAGGTGACTTTAAAAAGAAATCTATCTTGCAAAATTCTGGCGCTGAAGCTGTTGAGAATGCCATCAAGATTGCGCGCCATTACACAAAGCGCGCAGCAGTCGTTGTTTTTGAGCACGCCTATCACGGACGTACTAACTTGACTATGGCTCTGACTGCTAAAAATATTCCTTATAAAGATGGATTTGGTCCATTTGCTAATGAGATCTATCGCATGCCCCTGCCTTATGCATATCGCTGGCTGGGAAATCCTGCGACCATCACGGAGGATGCACTTGAGTTAGTAACTCATAAGATTGAAAAAGAAATTGGCGCAAAGAATGTTGCCGCAATTTTAATTGAACCAGTCATTGGCGAAGGTGGATTCATGGTCCATCCAGAAGGCTTCATGCCAGGTCTGCAAGAGTTTGCAACCGAAAATGGAATTGTATTTATTGCCGATGAAGTTCAATCAGGTTTTGCTCGCACTGGAAAACTTTTTGCAGTCGAGCATGAGAATTTGGCTCCCGACATGATCATCACCGCAAAGGGAATCGCGGGAGGTTTACCTCTTGCAGCAGTAACGGCGCGCGCCGAAATCATGGATTCTTCTCATGTCGGTGGTCTTGGTGGAACTTATGGAGGAAATCCGATTGCTTGCGCGGCTGCACTTGCAGCTATAGAGACAATTGAAGAAGAGAAGCTGGTTGAGCGCGCAGCTCACATCGGAACAATTCTCTTCGAAACTCTCAATGCACTCAAAGCTAAGTACCCAGTTATTGGAGATGTCCGCGGTCGTGGCGCCATGGTGGCTATTGAATTGGTAAAGCCAGGTTCAAAGGATCCAAATCCAGAAGCAATGGCGAAAGTTGTTAAGTATTGCCATAGCCAAGGGCTACTCATCCTCACCGCTGGAACATATGGAAATGTGATTCGATTCTTGCCGCCGCTTGTCATTACTGATGAGCTTCTAAAAGATGGACTCTCTGTCCTAGCCGAGGGCTTCGCGCAACTCTAATAATCACCGCGCTTAATCACCCCACCAGGGGTGATTTGCCCTTCCGTTACGCATAAATCTGTATCACCCTAACCCCGTGCCAAAGAAAAAGGGTGATGAGGTTTTCGAGATTGCACAGGGCGTGACGCTCTCGCGCACTCTCATCCCTGTCC
>JACCDK010916917.1_pt1 | contig 12212 bp, 9 predicted proteins | sample 7445871 | NCBI WGS metagenome assembly JACCDK01 (sample SAMN15323436, study PRJNA562643) | freshwater metagenome | isolation source: river surface water | place: USA:Blue River Watershed | collected 2017-08-15
CATCTTTAATCGAAGTAGTTCTGATGTACCAGGATGGTTGTGCGTAATAAATGAGTGCTGTGTGACAACGCCAGCAATGTGGGTATTCGTGCTCATATGGCTGATGTTTGTAGAGCGCACCGCTTGCTTTGAGTTCCTTTACAAGTGGTTTATCTGCCTCCTTGAAGAAGAGACCACCGACAACAGGTGTATCAGGTAAGAACGTTCCATCTGGTGCAATTGGATTGACTACCGGAAGGCCGTAAGAGCGACAAACTTGCAAGTCATCGGCGCCAAATGCGGGGGATTGGTGAACAAGGCCGGTGCCATCTTCAGTTGTTACATAGGTCGCCAGAACCACAAAGTGTGAATCAGGAATTTCAATGTAATCGAAAGGCCGCTTGTAGGTGGCTCGTTCAAGCTCGCGGCCCTTAAATATTTTGAGGATTTCCTGATCTCCTGCAACCTTAGAGAGCAGTGGTTCTGCTACCACAAGAATCTCTGAAACTTCATCAACTGTCGTTTTAACTGCTACATAATCAACGTCAGGATGGACTGCAATTGCAGTATTAGATACAAGTGTCCATGGAGTTGTAGTCCACACTAAGAGCGATGCACCTAGCTCTGCAAGTTCTCCGGATGTGACAGGGAATCGCACAAAGACTGAAGGATCGACAACTGTTTCGTAGCCTTGTGAAAGTTCGTGATCTGAAAGTCCAGTTCCACATCGAGGGCAGTACGGTGCAACGCGGTGATCTTGAACTAGTAAGCCTTTCTTCCAAATCTCTTTGAGGCTCCACCAGACAGATTCAACATATTCTGGCGCCATCGTCCAGTAGGCCTGATCAAAATCAACCCAGAACCCCATGCGCTCTGTCATTGTTGTAAAAGCATCGACGTGGCGCGTTACGGATTCGCGACACTTATCGTTAAACGGTGCGATTCCGTACTTTTCAATGTCACCTTTACCGCTAAATCCAAGTTCTTTCTCTACTGCAATCTCAACTGGCAAACCGTGGCAATCCCAACCAGCTTTACGAGTTACATACTTTCCTTTCATCGTGTGGAAACGAGGAAAGACATCCTTAAATACTCGAGCTTCAATATGGTGGGTGCCTGGCATTCCATTGGCGGTAGGGGGACCTTCATAAAATGTCCAAGGAGTTCCTTGCGCACGTGATTCAGTGCTCTTCTCGAAGATTTTATTTTCAGACCAGAAACCAAGGATGGAACGCTCCATTGCTGGTAGGTCGATCTGCGCGTTCAATGCGCGAAATGGTGATGACATAAAAAATCCCCCAAGAAGTTATGAACTCTTGGAGGGACGAACTCGACATGAGTTCGCGGTACCACCCGCCTTATACCTACCGCTGGCGCGGCCGATATCTCTTTATTTCACTTGCTATCGGCCAGGTCTACCCCGTCTCAATTGAGGCGGATCTTCCAGCGTGCTCCCGAGGTGATGGCCTCTTCAACGCACTCTTCGCGCAAGGTATTGCAGGTCCAGAGTCTAAACCATGCGTGGCAGAGTTGGTTACGAGGAGAAAAACGCATAAGGTGCGCGGCGTGCCAGGTAAAAAGGTAGTGAAGAAAGCGGCGAAAAAAGCCCCCGCAAAGAAGGCTCCTGCCAAAAAAGCGGTAGCAAAGAAAGCCCCTGCAAAGAAATCTGCAGCCAAAAAAGCGGTAGCAAAGAAAGCTCCAGCAAAGAAAGCCGCTGTTAAGAAAGCGCCTGTTAAGAAAGTCGCAGCGAAGAAAACTATTCCTGTAAAGAAAGCTCCCGGCAGACCCTTTCCATCTAAGGTTGGAAAGACAACTCTTACAGTCGATGAGAAATCTCAGACTGTTTCAGTTGCAACAGTCATGGCACCAACTGCGGCACCTGTTGTTGAAGAGCGCCGCTTGGTAATGCCACCTCCACCGCGCCCAGTAAAGAGCGGAAAGAAGATTGCGCCACTTAAACCAATCAAAGCAGCGCCTACTCCAGTAGTTGCATCTGAAGGTGAAGCGCCATGGACTGCGGCAGAGCTAAAATCTATTAAGGCTGAGATTACAAAAGATTTAGAACGCCTTCGTAAGGAACTTGCAACAGTTGAAGCTGAGATGGATGATCTCATCGCAGACTCTGGTGAAGGTGCCGGCGATGACCAGGCAGATTCAGGAACGAAGACATTTGAACGCGAACACGAGATGTCTCTAGTGATTAACGCTCGCGATATGGTCTTGCAGACCGAACGAGCGCTAGAGCGTATTGAGAATAAGAGCTACGGACTCTGCGAGGATTGTGGATCTGCAATTGGTAAGGCACGTCTTCAGGTATTCCCACGCGCGACTCTCTGCATGATCTGCAAACAGAAAGAAGAGCGGCGCTAAAGTGCGCCGAATTTTCCTTACTGCTTGGACAATCTGGCTCTTTGATTTTGCAACAAAACAGTGGGCTATCTCAAATTTCGATTCACAGCCACAAAAAATAATTGGAAATCTGCTCTCATTTACCTTGGTGAGAAATTCGGGAGCGGCATTTAGCTTTGCAACAGGTTTCTCCATAATCTTCGCGCTCTTGGCGCTAGGTGTGGTTGCGACCGTCACCTATTACGCAAAGCGCATCACGTCGAAGGGTTGGCAAATCACTGGGGGATTGCTTCTGGGTGGTGTCATCGGAAATCTCACAGATCGCATCTTTCGTGAGCCAGGATGGCTGCGCGGGCATGTCATTGATTGGATTCAGCTTCCCCATTGGCCGGTATTTAACTTGGCAGATTCGGCAATCGTGATTGCAGCGGCTATCTCATTTACATTAACTATGCGAAATATCCCGCCAATAACACCGGTAAGGTAGTCGGTATGTCGAGAGAATTGAGAACGCTCAGCGTTCCCGAAGGCGTTGAAGGTGAACGAATCGATAGCGCGCTTACTCGCGTCCTTGGACTTTCTCGCACAGCAATCGTAAAACTCCTTGAAGATGGAGATATCAGAACCAATGGCCAAGCGATGCAGAAATCCGAGAGGGTTTTAGCTGGACAGGTTATTGAAGTATTAATGCCGGCTCCATTGAACCAAGATCCCATTCCTTTGACGCCCCTTGTGGGCCTCACCGTTGTCTACAACGATGATGACATTGTTGTGATCGATAAACCGGTCGGATGCGCAGCTCACCCAAGTCCAGGATGGATGGGTCCTACAGTTGTAGGTGCACTTCTCGCAGCTGGTTACACAATCTCAACGTCAGGACCGGCAGAACGTGCAGGTGTTGTTCATCGCCTCGATGCCGGAACATCAGGGTTGATGATTATCGCCAAGACCGATGCTGCATATCTGAAGTTGAAAGATATGTTCAGAAATCATGAAGTTGAGAAGACTTATCACGCTCTTGTTCAGGGACATATGGATCCATCTACGGGAACAATTGATGCCCCTATCGATCGCCACCCTAAGGAAGATCATCGCTTTGCAGTTGTTGCTACAGGTAAAGAGAGCATCACTCACTACGAGGTTATTGAGTACTACCGATCTGTCTCACTCGTAAAGGTAGAACTTGAAACCGGACGCACACATCAAATTCGCGTTCACTTCTCTGCACTTAGCCATCCACTTGTTGGGGATACGACATATGGCGCAGATCCTGTTCTGGGTAAGAAGATGGGGATGTCTCGACCTTGGCTTCATGCTTTAGAGCTTCGTTTTAACCATCCTGTTACAGGTATTCCGCTCACGCTTCGTGCGCCATATCCAGCCGACCTCCAAGCTTCTCTGGCGTTGCTATCCGAGGCGGTCCTGCCTTAGGCGCTAATGTTGCGCCACCATGTCATCTGAAGATTTTTCAGCTTCACGGGCATCGACGAAAGACTCTTTTGTACATCTGCATGTACATACTGAGTACTCGATGCTCGATGGTGCCGCGCGCGTCGGAGATCTTGTAAAAGAAGTTGCTCGCCAAGAAATGCCCGCGATTGCAATGACAGATCACGGAAATGTCTTTGGCGCATTTGATTTCTATAAGCAAGCAACAAAAGCTGGCGTAAAACCAATTATCGGAATTGAAGCTTATGTAGCCCCTGAATCTCGCTTTGATAAGAAACGTGTGCAGTGGGCCGATGGCGGAGAAGATGATGTCTCTGGTGGTGGCGCTTATACGCACATGACGATTCTCGCCGAGAATAATCACGGTCTATCGAATCTATTTAAACTCTCATCTCTTGCATCTCTCGAGGGCTATTACTACAAGCCACGCATGGATCGCGAACTTCTCTCACGTTATGCAGATGGATTGATTGCTACAACTGGATGTCCAGGTGGCGAGATTCAAACTCGCCTTCGAATGGGTAATTACAAAGAGGCGCTCCGGGCTGCAAGTGATTATCGAGATATCTTCGGTGCAAATAACTTCTTCCTTGAAGTAATGGATCACCAGATTGATATCGAAACTCGTGTTAAGGCTGATCTCCTTAAGTTGGGCAAAGAGCTGAAGCTTCCGCTTCTAGCTACCAATGATCTGCACTACACATTCCACGATGATGGAGCTGCGCACGAGGCGCTCCTCTGTGTCCAATCAGGATCGACTCTTGCCGATCCCAAGCGATTTAAATTTGATAACCATGAGTTCTATCTCAAGACGCCCGCCGAGATGCGTGAGCTATTTAAAGAGATTCCTGAATCTTGCGATAACACCTTATTGATTGCTGAACGCTGCAATGTAAAGCTTCGTGAAGACGAAAACCTAATGCCGGCCTTTGATGTACCTAAGGGCGAGACAGAAGATTCATGGCTCCGAAAGGAATCTGAGCGCGGACTCATTGAAAAGATGGGCGATCGCGCCACACCCGAACATTTCACTCGCTTGAATTACGAACTCGATGTCATGATCAAGATGGGATTTCCTGGCTACTTCCTTGTTGTCGCAGATCTCGTTGCACACGCGAAAAAAGTTGGAATTCGCGTTGGTCCAGGTCGTGGATCTGCGGCAGGCTCGCTTGTTGCTTATGCACTTGGCATTACTGGCCTTGATCCAATCGAACACGGACTTCTCTTTGAGCGATTCTTGAATCCAGAACGTATCTCGATGCCGGATATCGATCTCGACTTCGACGAACGTAGACGTTCAGAGATGATTCGATATGCAACAGAGAAGTACGGCGAAGATCGCGTCGCTCAAATCATTACCTACGGAACAATTAAATCTAAGCAATCGTTAAAGGATGCAACTCGCGTACTTGGTTATCCATATGCAATCGGCGAAAAGCTCACTAAAGCTCTTCCTCCTTCCGTCATGGGTAAAGACATCACACTTTCAGGTGTATTCGATAGTAAAGATCCTCGCCATGGAGAAGCCGGTGAATTCCGCAGCCTTTATGAGAGCGACCCAGATTCAAAGCGCGTTGTAGATCTAGCTAAAGGCCTTGAAGGGTTGAAGCGACAATGGGGAGTTCACGCAGCAGGCGTCATTCTCTCTCGTGAACCGTTGCTCGATGTTATTCCGATTCACCGTCGCGAAGCAGATGGCGCAATCATTACCCAATTTGATATGGGTGCATGTGAATCAACCGGCCTTCTGAAGATGGACTTCCTGGGTCTACGTAACCTCTCAGTTCTTGATGATGCCCTCCTTAATATCAAGGCAAATCAAAATATTGATATCGTTTTGGAAGATCTACCGCTTGCTGATCAGAAAACATTCGAACTTCTATCGCGCGGAGATACTCTCGGTGTATTCCAGCTCGACGGTGGACCAATGCGTGCACTTCTGCGGAGCATGTCTCCAGATTCATTTGCCGATATCTCTGCTGTGATTGCGCTGTATCGACCAGGTCCGATGGGCGAGAACGCACACAATAACTATGCCGATCGTAAGAATGGTCGCAAGCCGGTCGAACCAATTCACCCAGAACTTTCAGAGCCTCTACAAGAAATTCTTGGCGACACCTACGGACTCATTGTTTATCAAGAACAGGTAATGGCGATTGCCCAGAAAGTCGCTGGATTTACCTTGGGTCGTGCAGATCTTTTACGTAAAGCGATGGGTAAGAAGAATAAAGAGATTCTAGATAAGGAGTACATCCCCTTTGAAGCGGGAATGAAGGCAAATGGTTTCTCTGAAGCTGCCATCAAGCGCCTCTGGGAAGTTCTAATCCCATTCTCTGACTACGCATTTAACCGCGCACATAGTGCGGGGTATGGAGTTGTCTCATTCTGGACCGCATATCTGAAGGCCAACTTCCCAACTGAATACATGGCGGCTCTTCTTACAAGTGTGCGCGACGATAAAGATAAATCTGCGCTCTACCTCTCTGAATGCCGTCGCATGGGAATCAAAGTTCTGCCACCTGATGTCAATGAATCAGATGCTGAGTACACACCTCGTGGAAAAGATATCCGTTTTGGCCTTGCTGCAATTAGAAATGTTGGCGAGGGCGTTGTTGCATCAATTAAAGCTTCACGTACAGCAAAAGGTGCCTTCCAGTCATTTGGAGATTTCCTAGCAAAGGTAGATGCCAATGTCTGCAATAAGAGGACCATTGAATCTCTCGTGAAGGCTGGTGCATTTGACTCTCTCAATCACCCACGAAAAGGATTGATGGCAATTCACCTTGAAGCAATTGACTCGGTGATTGAAACCAAACGCGCAGAGGCGATCGGACAATTCGATTTATTCGGGGGAGACTCGGTCTCAACTGTCGTAGGGCTTGATATCGAAATCCCACAGACCGAATGGGATAAGTCCACACTTCTCACATTCGAGCGCGAGATGCTCGGACTCTATGTTTCAGATCATCCTCTCCTTGGCGTCGAACATGTTCTGCGTTCGCATACAGATATGTCCATCAGCCAATTACTCGATGACAGCCCTCCAGAAGGCGTCGTCACAATCGGCGGCCTAATAACCGGAATTCAACGGAAGGTCTCGCGTCAGGGAGCATCTTGGGCAGTCGTCAACGTTGAAGATCTTGAAGGTGCGATTGAAGTTCTCTTCTTCTCAAATACCTACAATCAATATGCGCTCTCACTGACTGAAGATCGTGTCGTCGTTGTCCGCGGACGTTTCTCAAGAACAGATGAACAAGTTCGATTTACGGCACTTGAGATGAAGATGCCAGATATCTCTGCTGCCCCAACAGGACCGCTATTAATCTCAGTTCCCGCATCGCAGATAACTCCACCGATTGTCGAGCGCATAAAAGAGATTCTCCGATCTCATCCCGGCAAACGCGAAGTACATTTGCAAGTTGTCGACCAGCAGAAGTCAACAACTCATAAAATTGACGCACTAGTAACTTCATCACCAAGTTTGAGCGCAGATCTCAAAGCGATTTTGGGTCCAGACTGTCTCGTTCGAGTTTAATCTCGTCTCGCCGTAACTCTCTAGCAAAGTAGAATAAAGAGGTGAGTCACGATGTGCGCCATCTCGATCTCCTTCCAGCAGTTGATGTGAAGGATGGTCGTGCTGTCCGTTTGGTACAGGGTGAACTCAACGCTGAGACTGCATATGGCAATCCACTTGAAGTCGCACTTGAGTTTCAAGCAGCAGGTGCGAAGTGGTTACACCTTGTCGACCTTGATGCGGCATTTGCTCGCGGAGAAAACGCCGCCTTGTTAGCAGAAGTTGTAGGAGCGCTTGATATAGATGTGCAACTCTCTGGCGGAATACGCGATGATCAATCTTTAGAGCGAGCACTTGCTACAGGTTGCCGCCGAATCAATCTCGCAACAACAGCCCTTGAAAACCCCGAATGGGTAGCCCGCATCATCGCCAAACATGGAGAGAAGATTGCGGTAAGTCTTGATGTTCGCGGAAATGTATTGGCTGCACGAGGTGGAGCACATGAAGGTGGCGATTTAAAGGAAACGCTAGAGATGCTCGAGCGCGAGGGATGTCAGCGGTACATAGTTACAGATGTAACAAAAGATGGAACTTTACAAGGACCGAACATCTCCCTTCTTCGCGAAGTCTGCGCGATGACCAACTCATCTGTTATCGCCTCAGGTGGAATATCAACTCTTGAAGATATAGCTGAACTTGCATCACTTGGTATCGAGGGAGCCATTGTTGGAAAGGCTCTGTATGCGGGCGCCTTCACTCTGCAGCAAGCACTCGAGCTAACTAAATCTCTTGCACAGAGCGGTGGGCAATAACGATGAAGTTAGAGGAATTTAGAGAGCACGCAAAGAGCAATAATGTAATTCCGGTTTATCGGAAGCTATTAGCTGATGGCGAGACTCCACTCAATATTTATAAGAAACTTGCAAAGAATAAAGCCGGAACTTTTCTTCTTGAATCCGCAGAACATGGGGGAGTCTGGTCTCGCTACTCGTTCATAGGTGCTCATAGCCAGACTTCGCTTACCGAAAGAGATGGTCTAGCGACTTGGTTAGGTACCCCACCTGCTGGAGTTCCAACTGGAATGGATCCACTGACCGCTCTTCGAAAGAGCGTTGCACATCTCAAGTCGCCAAAGATTGAAGGGTTGCCAACACTGACTGGTGGCCTTGTCGGATATATGGGCTATGACGCAGTGCGCCGTTTGGAGAAGTTACCTGAACTATCTTCACGGGACATTTCACTTCCAGAAATCACATTTATTCTCACTAGCGATCTAGCGGTCCTTGACCACAGCGATGGAACAATCATCTTGATTGCCAACGCAATTAACTGGGATGGTTCTAATGAGCGCATTGATGAGTCATATCTAGATGCACAATCACGCCTGGATCGAATGCAGAACGAGCTCATGCAGCCAATTACCGGGAATGTTTCTGAGATTCCAGCGCCAAGTAAACCTAACTTTGAAATCAATATGAAAGAGAGTGATTTTCTCTCCAAAGTTGATCTCGCTAAAGAAGAAATCCGAGCCGGTGAGGCATTTCAAATTGTCCTCTCGCAAAGATTTGCAATGGATGCAAAGGCTGATGCGCTCGATATCTATCGCATGCTCCGCCTCAATAATCCGAGCCCGTACATGTACCTCTTTAGATTTGAAGATGGCTTTGATGTCGTTGGATCAAGTCCAGAAGCCCTTGTAAAGGTTACGGATAGAGAAGTGATGGTTCATCCAATCGCTGGTACTCGAAAGCGTTCAGCATCAGTTGAAGAGGACATTCGCTTAGGGGAAGAACTCTTAGCTGATCCAAAAGAGCGCGCAGAGCATTTGATGTTGGTAGATCTTGGCCGAAATGATTTAGGCCGAATCTGTACAGCCGGAAGCGTTGAAGTTGTCGATTTCATGCATATTGAACGGTATTCACATGTAATGCATATTGTTTCAACAGTCATCGGAGAACTTGCCACAGATAAATCCCCGATCGATGCCCTCTTCTCGGTATTCCCAGCAGGAACTCTCTCTGGTGCACCAAAACCTCGCGCCATGGAGATTATCGAAACCCTCGAACCAACTCGTCGTGCGCTATATGGCGGCGCAATTGGCTACTTTGATTTCACAGGAAATATTGATGCATGTATTGCTATTCGAACAGCCTTAATTCATAAAGGGAAAGCATATGTTCAGGCAGGCGCTGGAATCGTCGCAGATTCTGATCCACGCTCTGAATATGAAGAGACTCTCAATAAGGCTGCAGCTGTTTTAGGCGCTATCGCTGCAGCTAACGAGATGAGCGATCAATGAAGTTATTTATCTCGCTCTTAGTTGTGGCTGTCATCGCAGTAACCCTAAGTCGCTCATTGAAGTTATCTTCCAAGTACGAACGCACTCCCAAGAATTCAACAGAGAAGAAACTCTCCGAGTGGAGCGCAATGGATCATGGAATCGACCCTACTGATGAAGCGAGGGATGAGAAATGACCGTCCTCGACTCGATCATTGAAGGAGTCCGTGAAGATCTCGCTTCTCGGCGCCTTCCACTCTCGCAGATTCATGAAGCAATGGAAAGAGCATCAACTCCGATAGATGCATATGCCTCGTTGTCACGAGACGAGATGAATGTAATTGCCGAAGTGAAGAGATCTTCACCAAGTAAAGGAGCTCTTGCAGAGATTGCAGACCCTGCAGCTCTTGCGGAGCAGTATCAAGAGGCAGGCGCAGGTGCAATCAGCGTCTTGACAGAGAGACGTCGCTTCGGGGGATCACTCGATGATTTAGATGCGGTCAAGAAAAGGGTATCTCTTCCAATACTGCGAAAAGATTTTATGGTTGATGAGTATCAATTTTTGGAAGCGCGCGCTCACAGCGCAGATATTGTCTTACTGATTGTTGCCGCCTTGTCGAAGTCTCAACTCAAGGATTTCTATGACTTGTCTTGCGAACTCGGAATGGCATCTTTGGTTGAAGTTCACACCGCGCAAGAACTTGAGAGCGCGATGGATATCTCGCCGAAGATGATTGGTGTTAACTCGAGAAACCTCAAGACTCTCGATGTCGACACACGAGCATTCCAAGAGCTCATCCCTCAGATTCCATCTGAGATTATTCGAGTCGCCGAATCAGGGATTTCATCTCGAAAAGATGTCGAAATCGCTGCTTCGGCCGGCGCAACGGTGATCCTGGTCGGAGAAGTTCTTGTGAAATCCGGTAATCCAATTTCCGCCATGCAGGAATTACTAGGTCGCCGGTAGTCTTTACGCATGACGACCGTTGAAGAGCTAGCCGGCCACTTCGGCCAATATGGCGGTCGATTTGTTCCTGAAGCACTAATCGGTGCGCTCGAAGAGTTAGATGCAGCGCGCATCAAGGCACAGACAGATCCATCATTTATCGCAGAACTTGCAGAGCTTCATCGCACTTACACAGGTCGCCCAAGCATCATTACAGAAGCTAAACGTTTCTCTGAATACTGTGGTGGCGCTCGAATTATTCTCAAGCGCGAAGATCTCAATCACACCGGTAGCCATAAGATCAATAATGTTTTAGGTCAAGCACTTCTTACAAAGCGCATGGGCAAGAAGAGAATCATCGCCGAAACTGGTGCTGGTCAACATGGCGTTGCATCTGCGACTGCGGCTGCACTCATGGGTCTTGAATGTGTCGTTTACATGGGCGAAGAAGATACAAAGCGCCAAGCTCTTAACGTAGCCAGAATGAAATTATTGGGAGCTGAAGTTGTACCCGTGACATCAGGCTCACGCACACTTAAAGATGCAATCAACGAAGCTATGCGCGACTGGGTCACTAATGTTGAGACCACACATTACTTGCTAGGAACAGTTGCTGGACCTCATCCATTCCCTTCAATGGTTCGCGACTTTCACAAAATTATCGGTGAAGAATCTCGCGAACAAGTATTAGCTCTCACCGGAAAGTTACCTGATGCAGTACTGGCCTGTGTTGGCGGCGGCTCTAATGCAATCGGAATCTTCCACCGTTTTATTGGCGATGAATCCGTGCGGCTTATTGGACTTGAGGCAGCAGGCGATGGCGTTGAAACTGGTCGACATGCCGCAACGATTACCGGCGGAACTCCCGGCGTTCTTCATGGAAATCGTACGTATGTATTACAAGATGAGAATGGGCAAACAATCGAATCTCATTCAATCTCTGCAGGTTTAGATTATCCGGGCGTTGGACCCGAACATGCTTATCTTCACGATATTGGACGTGCCGAATATCGCGCAATCACTGATGCGCAAGCGATGGAAGCTTTCTCACTCTTATCTAAGACTGAAGGAATAATTCCTGCGATTGAAACCGCGCATGCGCTAGCTGGGGCAATGCAGATAGGTCGCGAACTTGGACCAAACGCAACACTTCTACTCAATCTCTCTGGTCGTGGAGATAAAGATGTACAGACAGCTGCTAATTACTTTGGAATTCCTCTCTAAATGAGTACTCCGCTCGAAGAGCTCTTCATAAAGGTAAGAAGCGAAAATAGAGCAGCGCTCATTGGATATATCCCTGCTGGTTTTCCCACACAAGCAGGATGTAAGAAAGTGATTGATGCATTTATTGCAGGCGGGGTCGATGCGATTGAAATCGGTTTTCCTTATAGCGATCCAGTAATGGATGGGCCAACTATTCAAGCAGCTGCAGATCGCGCACTTTCGCAAGGTACTGGAGCTGCGGAAGTTTTTGATGCCCTCAAATATGCAACCGACAAGGGTGTCCCTTCCGTTGTTATGACTTACTGGAATCCCATCGAAAAATATGGCGTAGAGAAGTTTGCTCAGGCAATCCGTGACAATGGGGGATCTGGCGTGATTACTCCAGATCTCACAATTGAAGAATCTTCGCGTTGGAAGAGCGCCGTTGAAGAAAGCGAAATCAATCCCATCTATTTTGTCGCACCAAGTACAAC
>JACCDK012166122.1_pt1 | contig 12210 bp, 7 predicted proteins | sample 7445871 | NCBI WGS metagenome assembly JACCDK01 (sample SAMN15323436, study PRJNA562643) | freshwater metagenome | isolation source: river surface water | place: USA:Blue River Watershed | collected 2017-08-15
CCGAAGTAGTCGCCGGTGGTGTCGTAGCCGGTTTCCTTGTCGACGCCGCCCTTGGAGCGCAGGGTCTTGACGTCGAACAGGTGCATGTTGCGCATGTGCGCCTTCAGGCGCTCCGGGCTCTGGCCGGTGTAGCCGATGGTCCAGACCGACTTGTTGATCTCGCGCAGGATGTCTTCGACCACGGGCTCGTCCATGCCCTTGACCTTCTGCATCTTGTAGTTCTTGACCAGTTCCTTGCCGAAGCCGAGCTTGTCGGCCAGCTGGTACATGATCATGTGGTCGCTGCGGCTTTCCCACAGCGGGTCGATCACCTTCTCGCGCCACTGGATCGAGCGGTTGGAGGCAGTGCACGAACCGCTGGTCTCGAACTGGGTGGCCGCCGGCAGCAGATAGACAGCGCGATTCGGGTTGAGGTCTTCAGCCTTGCCCGGCATGGCGGCCATCGCCGCGGTGGCCGACGGATACGGGTCCACCACCACCAGCAGGTCCAGCTTGTCCATGGCCCGCTTCATCTCCAGGCCGCGGGTCTGGGAGTTGGGCGCATGGCCCCAGAAGAACACGCCACGCAGGTTGGAATCCTGGTCGATGTTCTCGTTCTTCTCGAGAATGCCGTCGATCCAGCGCGAGACGGTGATGCCGGGCTTGGTCATCATGCCGGCGCTGGCGAAACGGCCCTTGATCCAGTCGAACTCGACGCCCCAGGCGTTGGCAAAGTGCTTCCAGGAGCCTTCGGCCAGGCCGTAGTAGCCAGGCAGCGAATCAGGGTTGGGACCGACGTCGGTGGCGCCCTGCACGTTGTCGTGGCCACGGAAAATATTGGTGCCGCCGCCCGACACGCCCACGTTGCCCAGGGCCAGCTGCAGCAGGCAGGAGGCGCGGACCATGGCGTTGCCGATGGTGTGCTGGGTCTGACCCATGCACCACACGATGGTGCCGGGGCGGTTTTCGTGCATCTGCTTGGCCAAACCGAGCATGGTGGCCTCGGGCACGCCGCAGGCCTCTTCGACCTTGTCGGGCGTCCACTTGGCCAGCACGTCCTCGCGCACCTTGTCCATGCCCCAGACACGGTCAGCGAGGTACTTCTTGTCCTCCCAGCCGTTCTTGAAGATGTGGAACATCAGACCGAACAGGAAGGGGATGTCCGAGCCCGAGCGGATGCGAATGTGCTGGTCGGCGCGGGCCGCGGTGCGGGTGAAGCGCGGGTCGACCACGATCATCTTGGCGCCGTTCTCCTTGGCGTGCAGCATGTGCAGCATGGACACCGGATGGGCCTCGGCCGCATTGGAGCCGATGTACAACGCCAGCTTGGAGTTCTGCATGTCGTTGTACGAATTGGTCATCGCCCCGTAGCCCCAGGTGTTGGCAACGCCAGCAACCGTGGTGGAGTGGCAGATGCGCGCCTGGTGGTCGCAGTTGTTGCTACCAAAGAAGCTCACGAACTTGCGATGCAGGTAGGCCTGTTCGTTGTTGTGCTTTGACGATCCCACCCAGTAGATCGAATCGGGGCCACTGGCCTTGCGCAGTTCCTGCAGCTTGGCGGTGATCTCGGTCAAGGCGGTGTCCCAGCTGATACGCTGGTACTTGCCGTTCACGAGCTTCATGGGATAGCGCAGGCGGTATTCGCCATGACCGTGTTCACGCAAGGCCGCGCCCTTGGCGCAGTGCGCACCCAGGTTGATCGGCGAATCGAACACCGGCTCCTGGCGCACCCACACGCCGTTCTCGACGATGGCGTCGACCGCGCAGCCCACCGAGCAATGCGTGCAGACCGTGCGCTTGACCTCGATCTTGCCGGTGCCCACCGCGACACCGCCGGGGGTGGCGGCCTGCGACTTCTTCACCAGCGTGAGGCTGGATGCGGCCAGACCCACACCCACACCGAGACCGGAGCGGCGCAGGAAAGCGCGGCGGTCCATGGTGGGCAGGGCCTGCGACAGGCCGCGATGCAGGCTGTGAACGAACGGCGAACGGGCGCCTGCAGGGGCAGCGCCCGTTTTCTTTGTCAACAACATGGGGAACTCTCCGCCTGGTGAGCGTTAAACGAGGGTGGTCTTGTAGTACTGCCGAACGTGCTCGGACAGTTCGTAGCCGCCGCCGCGGGTGGGCGGGTCTTTCTTGACAACGGGAGCTTGCGCTTCTTGACGCACGGCAGGCAACAGGGTAGCTGCTGCGGCGACGGTACCCACAGTGGCAGCCCCTGCGAAAAGGCGGCGCCGGGACAGCGGGCGGGCGTTCTGGCTCATACGGTCTCCTGTAATGCTTTCATGCTTTCAATTGCATGAACGGGCCCGACTTTAGCCGGACGACTACCTGCGCGCAACCGAGTGAAACCCCTCAGCAACGCCACCCCACCGACGCCCGCGAATTTCGGGGCCAAACTGGGCGTTTTCATTGGAGGTTGCGGCGCAACATAACGGTCGTTTTGCACAGGTTTTCTGGGGAAAAGCGGCGCGCTGGCGAAGACCGCGGCGCATTGTCCGACAAAAACTGTCGGCTAATACTCAGTGCCCCGTCAAGCCAGCATGTCGAAGCCCTGCTGCTCCACCCCCAGGAAGGCCCGGGTGAAGTCGGCCAGGCGGGCATAGAAGCGGGCCCGGGGATGGGCCGCGAGGGCATCACACAGGGCGACCGCCCAGGGCTGCAGATGGTCGGCAAAGAAAGCGCGCTGGCGCGTGAGGTTGGACACCGCCACGTCGTCGCCGGCGATCAGGTAGCGCATCACCTCACACAGGTAGGCGATGTGGTCCTCGGTCTCGGGCATGGCCTCGTCGCGGGCCAGGCCCAGGGCGGCCAGGTCCTCGCGCAGGTGCGCCAGGGGACGTTCATTGAGAAAGCCGGTGAGGTAGTGCGACCCGAACAGATAGACCTCGGGCTTGCCGACGCCACCAAAGAGCGCGTCGTGTTCGGCGGCGATGTCGGTATCGGCCATCTCGCGGCACACGCCCACGAAGGCGCGCCAGGGCTCCTCCAGGAAACCACCGGCGGCTGGCGCCTCGGTGGGCGCCACGCGCAGCGCGCCGATCAGATCGGGCCCCGGCGCCGCGTAATAGAGCTGGGCCAGCAGGCCATAGACCTCGGCGCGGGCGGTCTCTTCGTCGAGGGCGGACGACGTCGGGGGCAAGGCGTCGCTCATAGGTCGTTGATCTTCGATTCGTTGGGATTGGAATACAGGTCGACCACGCGGCAATCACCGCACATCTTCAGTCGCTCGGCGGCAGCGCCCTGGAACATGGCGTGACCCGAGAGCTTGGCCATCATCGTCTCGATGGCCTTGAGCGTGCCAAAGGGCTTGCTACAGCGCACGCAGGCGAAGGGCGCCGATTCATGGAGCACGCGTGCCTGCTTGCGCTCGGGCGTGAGCAAGAGGCGCGGCTGCAGGGTGATGGCGTCCTCGGGGCAGGTGCTGGCGCACAAGCCGCATTGCACGCAGTTTTTCTCGATGAAACGCAGCTGCGGCCGATCGGGGTTGTCCTGCACGGCGCCGGCGGGGCAGGCGCTCACGCAACTCAGACAGAGCGTGCAGCGGTCCTTGTCGATGGCGAGGGTGCCCAGGGGCGCGCCGGCTGCGGGCAGCGCGATGGCCTCGGGCCGCGACTTCGCCGGCGGGGCCTGCTCCATCAAGTGGTCCAGGGCGAGTTCCAGCGTGGGGCGCTTGTCACCCGAGACTGCGAAGCGCGCGGCGGACGCAGGCACCGCACCCAGCGTGCGGGCCGTGCACTGCAGCGCCTCGTCCAGCGCCTGCGGCGCGTCGGCGCGCAACAGGCTGAAATGCGTGCCCGCATACCCTAGCCCCTGCAAGATGGCCTGGGCCACGGCCATCTGCTGCTCCAACATCGCCAGATACTGCGGCGCCTCTTCATGGGTCGCGAGCACCGCCACGTGGCGCGCGCCGCCCGCCACCGCCGAGAGCCACAGGTCGATGCCGGTGCTGGCGGTGTGCCACAGGGCCACCGGAATCATGTTGGCGGGCACGCCATGCGCGCGGCCCAGCCGAGCCTCGCGGCCCAGACGTTCGACCAGCGCGCGCCCGGCTTCCTGGCTATGCAGCAGCAGCACGGCGTCGCGACCGCCGGCACGTGCATACGTGGACAGCAGGGACTTGAGCTTCACGCCCTGTTCATTCGGACGCGGGTAGGTGTAGGTCAGCGCGCCGGTGGGACAGGCGGTGGTGCAGGCCCCGCAGCCCACGCACAGGTTGGGGTTGACCTTGATCTGCTGGCGCGACTTCTCCGAGCTGATGGCCTGTGCCGAACAGACATCGATGCAAGCGCTGCAGCCCACCGTCTCGTTGCGGCTGTGAGCGCACAGCTTCTGCTTGTACTGGAAGAACTTGGGCTTCTCGAATTCACCCACCCGCTCCCGCAGTTGCAGCAGGGCGGCCAGGCGCTCCTGCGGTGTGCGGGTGGGGGGAAGGTGCACATAGCCCTGCGGCTTGGCGTGCTGAAGGAAGGCCGGCTGCGCGCGCAGGTCCAGCACCAGGTCGAAGGGCTGGGTCTGGGCGCTGGGCTCGCGGCTGAAGTCGATCGCGCCGGCGGCATCACAGGCCTTCACGCAGGCGCGGTGGCCGGTGCAGGCGGCGAGGTCGATCTGGTAGTCCAGCCCGATCGCGCCCTCGGGGCAGGCGGCCAGGCAGGCATTGCAGCGCGTGCACAGGTCCAGGTCGATCGGGTTGTCCTGGGTCCACGCGAGCTCGAAGGCGCCCAGCCACCCGGTGAGGCGGTCGATGCGGCCCGAGAGCACGGGATGGCGGCGCTCCTGCGCGCCCGCGCCCCCCTGGGCAAAGAGCGTGACCTGCAGCACGTCAGACAGGCTGGCGGCCACCGTCTCGGCTTCATCGAGCGGGCCGATGATGACCAGGCGCCCCTGGCTGGTGTAGGTGACCGTGGCCACCGGCTCGGGCTCGGGCAGGCGCGCACTGGCGAGCAAGGCGGCCAGCTTGGGGCTGGCGCTGGCGGCGTCGCGGCTCCAGCCGCCGGTCTCGCGGATGTTGACGAAACGGATCGGAGCCCAGGGCACCGGTTGGTCTTGCGCAGCGGCGGCCTGCGCCTGCTGGTCGGCCAGGTCGGCGAAGAGGCGCTGCTCCTGGGTGCAGGCCACCACCAGCGGTTCGCCGCCCCGCGCGGCCTGCAAAAAGGCCCCCGCCTCGCGCCGGCACAGGGTGGTGTGCAGTGTCAGGTCTTCATCGAGCGCCTTCCCCAGGGCCTTGGGGTCCAGGGGCTGGGTCTTGTTGCAGTCGCAGATCAGGGTCGGCATCGGGGGCGCGTGCGGCGGGTTCGGTCGCGGAAAGGGAGGTGTCCTCGGGCGGCCCCGACTGTGCCACGAATTGCGGGTCGCTCTCGGGCAAGGGGTCACTGGCCGTTGCCGACTGGGCACGCGCGGGCTGGGCCGGTGGCGGGTCCTTGCGCACCAGCCCCAGGAACTCCGCGCTGGCCAACCCCTCCAGCATGCTTCGGGGCAAGGGGTCGGGCTTGCCGTAGTCGTCGATGTAGATGTCCAGGCCGTCCATCACGTTGAAGTGCGGGTCGGCGAACAGCTTCTTCATCGCGGCGTTGCGCACCTCGGGGGCAACCTGCGATCCGGTGTAGCGACTGAAATCGGAATCCGGCGTCAGGGCTTGCACGTCGTCCAGCGTGGGCGGCGCAGGCGCCGCGTCCGCAGCAGGTGGCACGGAGGGCACCGGGTCGGCACCGCGCGCCACGGTGGCGGGAGCGGGCGTGGGGCCTGCAGGGCCCGAAGGCGCGAGGGTCTCGGTCCGGGGCGCCGGCGGTTCGGGCGCTAGGGGCCGGCCTTCTTTCGCGTCGATCTTGCGACGCGACCAGCGGCCCAGGAATCCATCAGCCACGGTCACCCTCCCCGCCTTCCCGGGGGAAATTGCCACCGCCGGATCCGCCGCGCCCGGTCTTGCCCGTGCTGATGGAAGCCGGGTTGCCGAAGCGGTCTTGCAGGGGCTTGAAGCTGTCCGGGCGTTTGCGTCGCTTGGGTTCGGGCACGTAGTGGTCCTGGGCGAAGGTCCGCATCCACTCGACGATGTCCGGCGGCGCCGGCACCTGCTCCACGTGTTCCTGCGCATCGAGCCAGCGACCGGCATCGTGATAGCTCAGGGTGACGATCTCGGGACGGGCAATGGGCTCGTCGGCCACGGTCGCTTCGTCCTCCATCCGCCACATCACGAACCAGCCAGGTGCCGGGGTGGTGGCGTTGAGGTAGTAACCCTCGGCGTCATCGCGAAAGAGTTCGACGGTGAAGCCGGGGTGCAGCCAGTCCTCGGTCCGGTCGTCGCGGCGCAAGCAGCGCGGCCCCTGGCCGAACGCCGGTTCGTCGCGCACCACGTCGTGCAGCTGCCACCGATAAGGCTGCCAGCGGTTGTCGATGGCCTCACGGCGCATCACCACCGCCACCTGTACGCTCGGACGCGAGTTCATGATCGGTGCTTCTTCAGGCCTGCAGCCGCACGGCGCAGTATTTGAATTCGGGAATCTTGGCCACCGGATCGAGGGCCGCGTTCGTGAGCAGGTTGGCGGCCGCCTCGGCAAAAGCGAAGGGCAGGAACACCGTGCCATCGGGCGTGCCATCGTCACGACGCAGGTGGCAGCGGACCTCGCCACGGCGCGATTGCAGCCGCGCCATCTGACCGGCCACCAGGCCCAGACGCTGCAGTTCGCGGCCATTGAGGGACGCGGTGGCCACCGGCTCCAGGGCGTCGAGCACGACGCTGCGCCGGGTCATGCTGCCAGTGTGCCAGTGCTCCAGCTGCCTTCCGGTGATCAGCACCAGCGGGTAGTCCGCATCGGGTCGTTCGTTGGCCGGGACGATCTGCGCGGGCACCAGGTGCAAGCGCCCGTCGCCGGTAGGGAACTCCTCGGTGAAGACCACGGGCTGGCCCGGATCGTCCTCGGAAAGGCAGGGATAGGTGACCGCGCCCTCGCGCTCCAGGCGCGTCCAGGTGATGCCGGCGATGGCGCCGTGCATGGCCTGGCGCATTTCTTCGTAGACCGCTGCCACGCCGGCCTGCGGGCCCGGGTAGTGCCAGGCCAGGCCCATGCGCTGCGCCATCGCCTGGATCAAGGCGAGGTCGGGACGGGCATCACCCGGCGGATCGATCGCCTGCCGGCCCAATTGCACGGTGCGATCGGTGTTGGTGACGGTGCCGGTTTTCTCGGGCCAGGCGGTAGCGGGCAGGACCACGTCGGCCAGCCAGGCGGTCTCGGTCAGGAAGATGTCCTGCACCACCAGGTGCTCCAATGCAGCCAGTGCCGCGCGTGCGTGGTTCAGGTCCGGATCGCTCATGGCGGGGTTCTCGCCCTGCACATACATGCCGCGCACCTTGTGCGGGTCGGTGTCGGGCGCCAGGGCCTTGTCCATGATCTCGACCACCGTGTAGCCCGGGTGAGCGTCCAGACGGGTGCCCCAGAACTGCTCGAACCAGGCGTGCGCACCCGCGTGGTCCACCCGCTGGTAGTTGGGGAACATCATGGGAATGAGGCCGGCATCGCTGGCGCCCTGCACGTTGTTCTGGCCACGCAAGGGATGCAGGCCGCTGCCAGGCTTGCCGATCTGGCCAGCCACCGCGCACAAGGCGATCAGGCAGCGCGCGTTGTCGGTGCCGTGCACATGCTGACTCACGCCCATGCCCCAGAGGATCATGGCGGACTTCGCCTGCGCGAACGCCCGGGCGACTTCGCGGATCCGCTCGGCGGGCACACCGCAGACCGAGGCCATGGCCTCAGGCACGTAGGCGGCGACGCTGGCCTGCAGCGCCTCGAAGTTGCTCGCGCGTTGCGCGATGAACTCGCGATCGGCCAGGCCCTCTTCGATGATGGTGTGGATCATCGCGTTGAGCAGGGCCACGTCGGCGTCGGGCTTGAACTGCAAGGTCCGCCAGGCGTGGCGGCCGATGTCGGTCACGCGCGGGTCGGCCAGCACGATCTTGGTGCCACGTCGCGCCGCGTTCTTCATCCAGGTCGCGGCCACCGGGTGATTGGCGGTGGGGTTGGAGCCGATGATGATCACCAACTCGGCTTGCGCCACATCCCCCACCGGGTTGCTCACCGCACCGGAACCCACGCCCTCAAGCAGCGCCGATACGCTGGAGGCATGGCACAGGCGCGTGCAGTGGTCCACGTTGTTGCTGCCGAAACCGGTGCGCACCAGCTTCTGGAACAGGTAGGCCTCTTCGTTCGTGCCCTTGGCGGAACCGAAGCCGGCCAGGGCCTTGGGGCCATGGGTATCACGCAGCGTCTTCAGCCGGCCTGCGGCGAAATCCAGCGCCTCGTCCCAGGTGGCCTCGCGAAACACCTCGTGCCAGCGCGCGGGATCGCGCAGGACGTCGGCATCCTTGGCAACCCCGGGCTTGCGGATCAGGGGACGCGTGAGTCGATCCGGGTGGTGCGCGTAGTCGAAGCCAAAGCGCCCCTTCACGCACAGTCGCCCCTGGTTGGCCGGTCCATCGCGCCCCTCGACGCCGACGATGCGGTTGCCGCGCACCTGGTAGGTGAGTTGGCAGCCCACGCCGCAGAAAGGACAGACCGAGTCGACCTCGCGGTCCACCGCCTGAGAGCCCACCAGGGTCTTGGGCATGAGCGCGCCCGTGGGGCAGGCCTGCACACATTCGCCGCAGGCCACGCAGGTGCTGGCGCCCATGGGGTCGGCCAGGTCGAACACGATCTGGCTGTCGGCGCCACGGCGCGCATAGCCGATCACGTCATTCACCTGCGTCTCGCGGCAGGCGCGCACGCAGCGCGTGCACTGGATGCAGGCATCCAGGTTCACCGCCATCGCAGGGTGGGAGAGGTCGGGCGCGGGCGCTTCGCGGCGCAGGGCGGTCAGGGACGCACGGGGCGTCACGCCCAACTCGCGCGCCCAGGCGCTGAGTTCGCCGTGCTGACCTGGGATTTCGCCCACTTCCAGCGGATCGCCGGCGCCGTCGTTCCACTTGTGGCCCTGCGCAGGCAGGTCCGCCAGCAGCATCTCCAGCACCATCTTCTGACTGCGAGTGGCGCGGTCGCTGCGGGTCTGCACGTCCATGCCCGGGGTGACGGCGCGGCAGCAGCTGGGGGCCAGCACCCGCTCGCCCGCGACCTCGACGACGCAGGCGCGGCAATTGCCATCGGGGCGCAGGTGGTCGCTGTAGCACAGACGAGGAATGCGCACGCCCAGGCGGTCGGCCGCTTGCAGCACGGTCTCGCCCTGCACGGCCTGGACGTCCTGACCGTCCAGGCGAAACGACACGAGGGGAAGGTCAGGCGACTTCATCGGGGAAATAGGTCTGCACGCAGCGGATCGGATTCGGGGCGGCCTGACCCAGGCCACAGATGGAGGCATCCGCCATCACCTGCCCCAGATCGTTCAAGGTGTCATGGTCCCAGCGCAGCGCCTGCATCAGGCGTGCCGCCTTGTCGGTGCCCACGCGGCAAGGCGTGCATTGGCCACAGCTTTCATGGGCGAAGAAACGCATCATGTTCAGCGCGGCATCGCGGGCGCGGTCCTGGTGGCCCAGCACGATCACGGCGGCCGACCCGATGAAGCAGCCATGCGGTTGCAAGGTGTCGAAGTCCAGCGGCACATCCGCCAGACGCGCGGGCAGGATGCCGCCCGAAGCGCCACCGGGCAGATAGCCATACAGCGTATGCCCCGGCGCCATGCCACCGCAATATTCATCGACCAGCTCGCGCAGGGTGATGCCGGCGGGTGCGAGCTTGACGCCGGGTTCGCGCACGCGCCCGCTCACGCTGAAGGAGCGCAGGCCCTGGCGGCCGTGGCGACCCTGGGCGGCAAATACCTGCGGACCCTCTTGCAGCAGCGTGCACACCCAGTACAGGGTCTCGAAGTTGTGTTCCAGCGTGGGGCGGCCGAACAGGCCGACTTCGGCGATGTAGGGCGGGCGCAGGCGCGGCTCGCCGCGCTTGCCCTCAAGGCTCTCGATCATGGCCGACTCTTCGCCACAGATGTAGGCACCTGCACCCCGGCGCAGGTGGATCGCAGGCAGCGCACACGGCGGGTCGGCCTGCAGGCGCGCGAGTTCGGCGTGCAGCATGGCGCGGGCGTCGTGGTATTCGTCGCGCAGATAGATGTAGACGGCCTGCACACCCACCACATGGGCTGCAATCAGTAGCCCCTCCAGGAAGCGGTGCGGATCGCGCTCAAGGTAGTAGCGGTCCTTGAAAGTGCCGGGCTCGCCTTCGTCGATGTTGACGGCCATCAGGCGCGGCGCGGGCTGCGCGCGCACGATGCGCCACTTGCGACCGGCCGGAAAGCCCGCGCCGCCCAGGCCCCGCAGGCCGGCGTGTTCGAGTGTGGTGATGACGGACTCTGCATCGCGTTCACCGCGCGCCACCGACGCCGCCAGGGCATAGCCGCCCTGCGCGCGGTAGGCGTCATAGCCCAAGGCCTGGGGCACCGGCGACACGTCGGCGCCGGCCACCGCCTGCTGGATGCGGCCCGCGTCGGCAGGCGCCACCGCGCGCTGCCCCACCAGCGCCGCAGGCGCCTGCTCACAACGGCCGATGCAAGGCGCGGGAATCACGCGCACCTGCGAACCGAGCAGGGCCGGCAGCCGCTGCAACAGATCTTGCGCGCCAGCCATCTCGCAAGACAGCCCGTCGCACACACGCACCGTGAGCAGGGGGCCCGCTTCGCCATCGCGCAGGATCTCGAAGTGGTGATAGAAGCTCGCGACCTCGAACACCTCGGCCATCGGCAGGTTCATTTCCTGGGCCAGCGCCGCGAGGTGGCGCGGCTGCAGGCCGCGCCCATGGTCGTTCAAAAGGTGCAGATGCTCGATCAGCAGGTCGCGCGCATGACCCCCCTCGGGTCGGGGGCCGATCAGGGCCCGCACGTCCTGGAGGCTGGCCGCGTCGACCTGCCGGCCCTTGAGGTGGCCGGTACGCCCGCTGGCGCGATGAATCCGGACCGGCGCCTCTTGCATCAGGTGTCCTTGGAAACCGTGATGGTGGGGAACCGCGAAGAAAAGTCCTTGGCCTTGGCCGCGATCTTGATCGCCACCTGGCGGGCCATGGCCTTGTAGAGGCCGGCCACCTGACCGTCGGGATCGGCGACGACCGTGGGTTTGCCGCCATCGGCTTGCAGGCGGATAGCCATGTCCAGGGGCAGCGCACCCAGGTAGTCGATGCCGCGCTCGGCAGCATAGCGCTGGCCACCGCCCTCGCCGAAGATGTGTTCGACATGGCCGCACTTCGTGCAGACGTGCGCCGCCATGTTTTCCACCAGACCCAGGATCGGCACGCCCACCTTGTCGAACATGGCCACGCCCTTGCGCGCGTCCAGCAGCGCGATGTCCTGCGGGGTGGTCACGATGACCGCGCCCGTCATGGGCACGCGCTGCGAAAGCGTGAGCTGGATGTCGCCGGTGCCGGGCGGCATGTCGACGATCAGGTAATCGAGGTCGCGCCAGTTGGTCTGGCGCAGCAGCTGCTCCAGGGCCTGGGTGGCCATGGGGCCACGCCAGATCATGGCCTCATTGGGGTTGATCAGGAAGCCGATGGACATGACCTGCACGCCGTAGTTCTCCAGCGGGTCCATCGTCTTGCCGTCTTCGCTCTCGGGGCGCCCCTCGATCCCCATCATCATGGGTTGGCTGGGGCCGTAGATGTCGGCGTCGAGCAGGCCCACCGAAGCCCCCTCGGCCGCCAGGGCCAGGGCCAGGTTGGCAGCGGTGGTGCTCTTGCCCACGCCGCCCTTGCCCGAGGCCACAGCCACGATGTTCTTGACGCTGGGCAGCAGCTGCACCCCACGCTGAACGGCATGGGCGGTGACGCGGGTGGTGATGTTCACGGACACGTCGGTCACGCCCGACACACCGCGCGCCGCAGCCACCAGGGCCTGGCGCAAAGCCGCATGCTGGCTCTTGGCCGGGTAGCCCAGCTCGACGTCGAAAGCCGCCTTGCCCCCTTCGAACTTCAAGTTCTTCAGGGCCTTGGTGCTCACGAAATCCTGGCCGGTGTTCGGATCCTTGATGGCGCTCAGGGCGGTCAAAAGCGGTGCGGTGAGGTCGGTGGAAGCCATATCAGGAGGAAATCAATAACCGGCCAGTTTACCCAGCGGAACTAAAATGACAGGTTCCGAGCGAAAAAACCATGTCCAAGCGCAAGCTCTTCGTCACGACCGCCCTGCCCTACGCCAACGGCAAGTTCCATATCGGCCACATCATGGAGTACATCCAGGCCGACATCTGGGTGCGGTTCCAGCGCATGC
>JACCDK011957561.1_pt1 | contig 12204 bp, 22 predicted proteins | sample 7445871 | NCBI WGS metagenome assembly JACCDK01 (sample SAMN15323436, study PRJNA562643) | freshwater metagenome | isolation source: river surface water | place: USA:Blue River Watershed | collected 2017-08-15
CGGAAGATGAGTGTCAGCGGGCAAGTCGAGAGAAATAATTTGCCCACGTGAATGCACACCTGCATCAGTGCGACCTGCAGTGCTGATCACTACTGGTGCACGTAAGACTGTTTTCATTGCGTGAATGAGAACATCTTCCACTGCTTCTGATTCGCCATTCGATGCGAAGCCATGAAAGAAAGCGCCATGGTACGCCACACGCAAACGAGCCCGCCTAATGGCGGGCTCGTGCGTTTCGTTAATGACCGGTTCCATGACCGGGTTGAACTCAGACCAGTTCGATGCGCGCCATTGGCGCAGCGTCACCCTGGCGTGTTCCGAGCTTCAAGATGCGGGTGTATCCACCGTTGCGTGCCATGTACTTTGGTGCAACTTCGTTGACCAACTTCGCTGTCATTTCCTTGTCACCGAGGTAACCCTGGATCTGACGGATGCGGTGAACGCGCATTGGGCTGTCTTCCTGAGCCTTCTTGGCCTTGGTGATCAGCTTCTCGGCGATAGGGCGAAGAGCCTTTGCCTTTGCTTCCGTGGTGGTGATGCCTTCAGCTGCGAACAGTGAAGCTGCCATGTTTGCCATGAGCAGGCGCTGGTGCGCTGCACTACCGCCGAAGCGGGGGGCGCGACGTGGTGTTGCCATTGTGATGCTCCTTAGATTCCGTTACTTACGCGCGCAGTGAGAGACCGCGCTCGTCGAGCTTCTGAATGATCTCGTCGAGGCTCTTCTGGCCGAAGTTTGTGATGTTGAGAAGGTCGTCGGTGCTCTTGAGAAGCAACTCGCCGATTGTGTTGATTTGACCGCGCTTGAGGCAGTTACGTGGACGCTCGCTGAGGTCGAGGTCTTCGATTGGAAGATCAAGGTCAGGCACGCCAACGTTTGCACCGATTGGCTCAGAAAGCTCAAGTGCTTGTGGCTCTTCAGACAATGTTGCGATGAGGTCAACCAATGAACGCAATGTTGCTGCAGCGGATGCAAGCGACTCGCGTGGAGAGATAGAACCATCGGTTTCGATGTCGACGATGAGCTTGTCGTAGTTGGTGCTCTGTGCAACACGTGTTGGTTCAACATCGAAGTTGACACGGCGCACTGGCGAAAAGATTGCATCGATGGGGATAACACCAATGACGCGGCTCTCTGCATCACGCTCTGTTGAAAGGTAACCACGACCGCGCTCGATGGTGATGTCGAGACCAAGTGAGGCACCTGCGTTCAACGTTGCAAGGTGCAGCGATGGGTTGAGGATCTGCACGTCTGCGGTTGTCTGAATGTCACCAGCGGTGAACGTTGCAGGACCGGAGATGTCGACGCGAAGAACAACTGGCTCGTCGTTCTGCGATACAACCACAACGTCCTTCAAGTTCATGATGAACTCTGTGACGTCTTCTGTCATGCCCTTGATGGTGGTGAACTCGTGTTCCACGCCATCGAACTTGACGGTGGTGATTGCTGCACCAGGAATGGACGACAGCAATGTACGGCGCAACGAGTTACCAATGGTGTGGCCGAAGCCTGGCTCGAGTGGGCCGACAGCAAAGCGCTGACGTGTTGGATGATCTTCGCCGATTGCCTCGACGGAAGGACGCTGAATAACAAGCATGATGCTCTCCTCTGGAAAGGCTTTCGATTACTTCGAGTAAAGCTCGACGATGAGCTGCTCGCGGACGGGGACGTCGATGTGCTCGCGCTGTGGAAGATCGCGGACGGTGACTTGCTTGTCTCCACCTTCGAGCCAGCCGACGAGTGAACGATCAAGAGTGTCGATGTTGTGTTGGATCTGAATCATCTCTTTTGCCTTTGGCGAAAGTGCGATGACCTGACCACGCTTCACGCGGTACGACGCAATGTCAACGCGCTTTCCATCAACAAGGATGAGACCGTGGTTCACGAACTGACGTGCCTGTGGGCGTGTTGAACCCCAACCTGCACGGAACACAATGTTGTCGAGACGAAGCTCAAGAAGACGCAAAAGGTTTTCGCCGGTTGGACCTGCAAGACGGTTTGCTTCTTCGTATGTGTTGCGGAACTGACGCTCGAGCACACCGTAGATGTACTTAGCCTTCTGCTTTTCCTGCAACTGAGCGAGGTATTCCGAACCAGCGTTACGACGACGTGTACGGCCGTGTGCACCTGGTGGGAATGGACGACGATCAAGAGCCTTTGAGCCCTTTTCGTTTTCGAAAATGTTGGTGTTCAGACGGCGCGAGATACGCACCTTTGGTCCTGTATAACGGGCCATGATTAGCTCCTACGACGCTTTGGCTGACGGCAACCATTGTGTGGAACGGGGGTGACGTCCTTGATGCCTGATACTTCGATACCCAAGTTCTGGATTGAACGCAATGCAGTGTCGCGACCAGAACCTGGTCCCTTTACATGCACTTCGGCGCGACGAAGACCATGCTCCATAGCTGCCTTGCCAGCCTTCTCTGCAGCTTGCTGTGCAGCGAAAGGTGTCGACTTACGTGAACCCTTGAAACCGAGTTGACCTGACGATGCCCATGAAATGACATTGCCGTCGACATCGGTGATGGAAACGATTGTGTTGTTGAACGAGCTCTTGATGTGAACAACGCCAGTTGTGACGTTCTTACGCTCGCGCTTACGTGGACGACGTCCACCTGCCTGTGCCTTAGCCATGGCCTACTACCTCACTGCCTTCTTCTTGTTGGCAACTGTCTTCTTTGGTCCCTTACGTGTGCGCGCATTTGTGTGCGTGCGCTGGCCACGTACTGGAAGACCCTTGCGGTGACGAACACCTTGCAAGCAACCAATTTCGATCTTGCGCTTGATGTCTTGCTGCACGTCGCGGCGCAAGTCACCTTCAACAGTGATGTTCTGATCAACCCATGCGCGGATGCGATTCACTTCGTCTTCTGTGAGATCGCGAACGCGGGTGTTGCGGTTAAGACCTGTTGCATCACAAATCTTTTGTGATGTTGGTCGACCAATGCCGAAGATGTATGTCAACGAAATTTCCAAACGCTTTTCGCGTGGAATGTCGACGCCAGCAATACGTGCCATGTTTACGTTTCCTTCGTAGCTCTCTTAGCCCTGGCGCTGCTTGTGCCGGGGGTTTTCGCAAATGACCATTACTCGTCCATGACGACGAATGACCTTGCACTTTTCACAGATTTTTTTGACGCTTGGGCGTACTTTCATTGCGATCTCACTTGAAGCGATATGTAATACGACCGCGGGTGAGGTCGTATGGGGTGAGTTCCACCTGAACCTTGTCGCCAGGAAGAATGCGGATGTAGTGCATGCGCATCTTTCCTGAGATGTGCGCCAGCACCTTGTGGCCGTTCTCTAATTCGACACGGAACATTGCGTTCGGTAGCGATTCGAGAATCGTGCCTTCCAGCACGATCGCATCTTCCTTTGGCTTGGCCAGAATGGGCTCCTTGGTTGGGGTGGACATGTTGCTCCAATAGCAGAATTGCTATAGGGGCGAGTGGCAATGCTATCGGCGCATTTCACACACGCCAAGCAGCAGTTAGAGCCTTTGTTCGATCGCTTTCGTCAATCGGTCAAAGACCTCGTCGGGGCTGCCAAGCCCGTCGACAGTGACTAAACGGCCACTTGAGCCGTAATAGTCAATGAGAGGTTGGGTCTGGGTCTCATAGAGGTCCAGACGGCGATTAATGGCGTCGGGGGTGTCGTCGTCACGCTGGACTACGTCTCCCCCGCAGTTCTCACAGGTCCACTGGCCGGTTTCCGAGCCGGTGGCCTGATAGTTGGCACCGCAATCACGGCATACGCGGCGGGCCGACAGGCGCTCGAGCACCAGAGAACGAGGCACGTCGAGGTCGATCACCATGTCGAGCGGGCGCTCAGAGGTGATGCCATCGAGAGATTCGGCTTGAGCGACAGTGCGTGGGAAGCCGTCGAGGATGTAGCCACGGTCGCGGGCATCGTCGACTTCGAGACGTTCGGCCACGATGCCGATCATGATGTCGTCGCTCACCAGGCCGCCCGCATCGATGATGGCCTTGGCCATCTTGCCGAGCTCGGTTCCTTCGCGAACAGCAGCTCGCAGCATGTCACCAGTGGAGATATGAGGAACCACGAAATGACGAGAAAGGCGAACACACTGTGTGCCCTTGCCCGCTCCTTGGCGACCCAACAGCACCATACGTGCACCAGGAATCATTGCTACCTCAGACCACCCATCAGGGTTGACCACTGCCCAATGGGGCGAGTGGTCACTTCAAGAAACCCTCGTAGTTGCGGAGCATGAGTTGACTATCGATTTGACGCATGAGTTCAAGCGCAACACCAACAGCAATCAACACAGTTGTTCCGGCGAATGGGAATGACTGAACATCTCCGACCCACAAAATGATGTACGGAAGAATTGCAATGAATGCAACGAACAATGCACCAGGCAACGTGATTCGGTTCACTGCCTTCGCAAGGAAGCGCTCGGTTTGTGGTCCGGGACGAATGCCAGGAATGAAGCCACCTTGCTTACGCAATTGATCAGCCTGACGAATGGGGTCAAACGCAATCGAGTTATAGAAGTATGCGAACGCGACAATCAACAAGAAGAAGCCTGAGATGTACACCATGTTCTGGCTATTGACCAAGTAATCGTTCACGAAGCCGGCCACAGAACCGCGCCACCCTTCTGCACTACCCAAAATGTTCGACAAGAGAACTGGCAACAGCAGAACAGATGAAGCGAAGATGATGGGAACAACACCCGCTTGGTTGACCTTGAGCGGGATGTATGTGCTCTGGCCACCTGTCATGCGGCGTCCGACAACGCGCTTAGCGAACTGAACAGGAATACGACGTTGGCCGAGTTCGACACGAACGACCGCGGCCAAAATACCCAATGAAACCAATACCAACAGCGCAAACACGATGAACTTCTTGCTCTGCAAAATTGAGTAGTAGTTGTATGGCAAACCAGAAACAACCGAAGCAAAAATAAGCACTGACATTCCGTTTGAAATGCCTCGCTGGCTAATGAGTTCGCCCACCCACATAAGCAATGCCGTGCCGGCGACCAGTGATGGAATCACGAGCAATGCGCGTGGCATGAACGGATCGAGCAACACAACATCGGGAGCTTGCGCGGCTGCACCAAAGAATGCAGAACCATTTCCTTGGCCGAAAATGAATGTAAGACCTGAACCTTGCAACACTGCAATTGCAATTGCGACGTAACGAGTCCACTGAGTGATCTTGCGCTGACCAACAGCACCCATTTCTTGCCACTCTTGCAACTTTGGAATCACAACGTTCAACACCTGCATGATGATGCTTGCGGTGATGTAGGGCATGATGCCGAGCGCAAAAATAGAGAACGAACCGAAGGCTCCACCTGAGAACAAGTTGAGGAAGCCGAGTGCTCCCTGTGACTTCGATGCTTCACGCAATTGCGCGACTGCACCTGCGTCGATTCCTGGGACGCGAAGTGATGCACCAAAGCGATACACCATGATCATTGCAAGCGTGAAGAACAACTTCTTGCGAAGATCCTCGACCTTGAAGATGTTCTTCAGGTTTGAGAACACGTGGTACTCCTTGTCGCCGACGAATTAGTTACAACTAATCGTGGTTAGCGGTTGGTGAATTGGTTGCCCTTAGCTGCAGGACGAACCTTGAACGGAAGCGGCAAGATTGTTACTGAGCCACCGGCTGCAACGATTGCCTGTTCAGCGGTCTTTGACACTGCGTGTGCAGACACCTTGACAGCAATCTTGATTTCACCACGACCAAGAACCTTGATGAAGGTTCCCTTGTGAGCAGCACCCTTTTCCACGAGGATTTCTGGGTTGACTTCTGACAAGCCGAGTTCGTTGATGGCATCGAGGTTGACGGCGTAGTACTCAACGCGGAATGGGTTATTGAAACCCTTCAACTTTGGTACGCGCTGCTTCAGTGGCATCTGTCCACCTTCGAAGCCGCGAGCAACTTTGCCACGACCACGTGCTTGCTGACCCTTAGTACCGGCACCTGCGGTCTTACCGCCCTTACCGCCGATACCACGGCCAACGCGCTTCTTGCGCTTTACGGCGCCTGGTGCTGGTGCGAGTTCGTCTACGCGCATGATCAGTTGTTCTCCTGAACTTCAATGAGGTGAGGAACGCGAGCAATCATGCCGCGGATCTCTGGACGATCGGGAAGCGTGTTTGTATCACCGATCTTGCTAAGGCCAAGTGCGCGAAGTGTTCCGCGTGACTTTGGCTTTGCGCCGATCTTTGAACGCTTGAGTGTGACTGTGATGGTGTTAGCCATGATTAGTGAGCCTCTCCAGCAGCGATCGCATTCTTACGATCGGTGTATGCCTTCAACATGCCCTTTGGCACGAATGAATCGGCAGGAATTCCGCGACGCTTTGCAACTTCGTCTGGGCGCTGCAATTGACGCAAGCCCTCGATGGTTGCACGAGCAACGTTGATTGCGTTTGCTGAGCCAAGTGACTTAGCAAGAACGTCGTGAACGCCAGCTTCTTCGAGAATGATGCGAGCTGCACCAACGGCGATAACACCAGTACCAGGAGCAGCAGGCTTCAAAAGCACGCGGCCTGCGCCGGTGATTCCGAGAATTGGGTGTGTGATGGTGGAACCAGCAAGAGCAACATCGAACAGGTTGCGCTTTGCTTCTTCGGTTCCCTTTTGGATTGCCAAAGGAACTTCCTTTGCCTTTCCGTAACCAAGACCAACACGACCGTTGCCATCACCAACAACAACAAGTGCAGTGAATGAGAAACGACGTCCACCCTTCACAACCTTGGCAACGCGGTTGATGTGAATCACACGTGATTCACGAAGCGCACCTGGCTCTGGTGGTGTTGTTGAGTTTGAGAATGAATTGTTGAAGTTGCTCATCAGAATTCCAGTCCTGCGTCACGTGCGGCCTGTGCCGCTGCAGCAACGCGACCGTGGTATGCATAGCCACCGCGGTCGAAAACGACCGTGTTGACACCTGCAGCCTTAGCGCGCTGTGCGATCAATGTTCCGACTTGTGTTGCAGCTGCGACAGTTGCGCCACTTTCCTTGCGCATGTCAGCTTCGACTGATGACGCTGCTGCGATCGTGAGACCGAGATCGTCGTTGATGAGCTGCATGTTGAAGTGCTTGTTTGTGCGGTGCACAGCGAGACGTGGACGCTCTGCTGTTCCGTGAATCTTCTTACGAACGCGACGGTGACGACGAAGGCGTGACTCGCGACGAATCTTTGCGATGTTTGGCATGTGAGTTCCTTAACTACCGAATCACTTCTTGCCGGTCTTGCCGGCTTTGCGAACGATGTGCTCACCGAGGTAACGCACACCCTTGCCCTTGTAAGGCTCTGGCTTACGGATTGCGCGGATGTTGGCCGCAACTTGTCCGACGAGTTCTTTGTCGATGCCCTTCACGATGACGCGAGTCTGCACTGGAATTTCAAACGAAATTCCGGCAGGTGCGGGCACCATGACTGGGTGTGAGAAACCGAGTGCGAGGCGCAAGTCGGAACCTGCAGCTTCGGCGCGGTAACCAACGCCAACAATTTCGAGTTCCTTTGCGAAACCATCGGTAACACCAATGACCATGTTGCTCACGAGTGTGCGTGAGAGGCCATGAAGTGAACGGTTTTGACGCTCGTCGTTTGGACGCTCGACCAAGATGGTGTTCTCTTCTTGACGGACAATGATGTCGCCAGGAATATCGCGAGAAAGAGTTCCCTTTGGTCCCTTCACAGTGACGTTGCGACCAGAGATGGTGACTTCAACGCCTGCTGGAACGGTGATGGGGGCTTTGCCAATACGTGACATGTTCGTTTCCTACTTTCGTCCCGGGGTCACCACACGAAGCACAGAACTTCGCCGCCGACCTTGCGCTTGCGCGCTTCGCGATCGGTGAGGAGCCCTTGGCTGGTGGACAGAACTGCGACACCAAGGCCACCCAACACGCGTGGGACTTCCTTGGAGTTGCGATACACGCGCAAGCCAGGAGTGGACACACGTGTGAGTCCGCTGATGGTGCGGTGACGGTCGATGGAGTACTTCATCTGAATGGTCAACTGATTGCCAGGACCCTTTGTTGAAGGGGCAACAGTGAAATCATCGATGTAGCCCTCCTTCTTCAAAACTTCAGCGAGTGCAACTTTTTGCTTCGATGATGGCATCACGACGGTTTCCTTCAACGCAGTGTTTGCGTTGCGGATACGTGTGAGCATGTCGGCGATGGGATCGGTCATCATTGTGGTTACCTCACCAGCTCGCCTTGGTCACGCCTGGGATTTCTCCCGCATGAGCCATTTCTCGGAGACATACGCGGCACAAACCGAACTTGCGGTATACCGAACGTGCACGGCCGCACTTGCGGCAACGTGTGTACGCACGGACCTTGAACTTCGGCTTTGCGTTTGCCTTGTTGATCATTGATTGCTTTGCCATGGTTATCTACCTGACTACTTCTTCTTGCCACGGACAGGACCGCGACCCTTGGGCTTCTTCTTGGCGGGAGCTCCGCCTTCGTTGCCGCGCTTGAATGGGAAACCGAATGCATCGAGCAGTGCACGACCTTGTGCATCGCTGGTTGCTGTTGTCACGATTGTGATGTCCATTCCTTGTGGGGAATCGATCTTGTCGTAATCAATTTCAGGGAACATTGTTTGCTCATTGAGACCGAACGTGTAGTTGCCACGGCCGTCCCATGAGTGAGCTGGAAGTCCGCGGAAGTCACGAATACGTGGAATCGCGATGGACAACAAACGGTCGTAGAACTCCCACATGCGGTCACCGCGAAGTGTGACCTTGCAACCAATTGCTTGGTTCTCGCGAAGCTTGAAGCTTGCGATGGAGTCACGTGACTTGGTGACGATGGGCTTCTGACCGGCGATCTTGGTGAGGTCTGCAACTGCACCATCGAGAAGTGATGGCTGCTGTGTTGCGCGACCAACACCCATGTTGATCACGATCTTCTCAAGCTTGGGAACTTGCATGACGTTGGTGAGACCAAGCTGTGCCATAAGCGCCTGCTTGATTTCAGCCTCGTAGCGAGCCTTGAGACGTGGAGTGGTTGCGGTTGTCATCAGACTTCCTCTCCTGACTTCTTTGCAACGCGCACCTTGGTGCCGTCTGCCTTGATCTTGTAACCAATACGAGTTGGCTTGCCCTTGACAACGAGCATCACGTTTGATGCGTCGATTGGCATTGGCTTTTCAATGATCTCTGAGCCTTGTGTTGCGCTGCGAGCCTTTGTGTGGCGCTTTGCAATGTTGCGGCCCTCGATCACGACTTTGTTTGCCTTTGGCAAAACCTGAATGATTTCGCCTTGGCTACCGGCTTCTTTGCCAGTGATGATCTGGACGGTGTCGCCCTTCTTGAACTTCATGGTTAGAGCACCTCCGGTGCAAGCGAAACAATTCGCATGAACTTCTTGTCGCGGAGCTCACGGCCAACTGGTCCGAAGATACGGGTGCCACGTGGTGTGAGGTCTTCTTTAATAAGCACAGCTGCGTTCTCGTCGAAGCGGATATAGCTGCCGTCTGGACGACGCTTTTCCTTCTTGACGCGCACAACTACGCAACGAACAACTTCGCCCTTCTTTACTGCTGCGCCAGGAATTGCGTCCTTGACTGTTGCAATAAAGACGTCACCGATAGATGCGTAACGACGACGCGTTCCACCGAGAACCTTGATAACGAGTACTTCTTTTGCACCGCTGTTGTCTGCAACGCGGAGGCGGGACTCTTGCTGAATCACTTTGCACGCTCCAAAATTTCAACGAGACGCCAGCGCTTGAGCTTTGACATCGGACGTGTTTCCATAACGCGCACGCGGTCGCCAACATTTGCGTCGTTGGTTGCATCGTGTGCGTAGAGCTTCTTGGTACGAAGAACGAACTTGTCGTACTTCGCGTGGCGTACGCGCTCGACGACTGCGATCACGACTGTCTGGTTCATCTTGTTAGAGACGACGAGACCTTCGCGAACCTTGCGTGAGTTGCGCTCTTCGGTGGTGGTTTCTACTGTCATGTGACTACTCACTTCCCAGCTGCCTCAGCGGCGACAATTTCGCGCTGACGAATAAGGGTGTTGATACGAGCGATCTGACGACGAACCTTCTTCAACTCGCTGTGTGCGTCGAGCTGACCGGTTGCGTTGCGGAATCGCAGATTGAGTGCTTCTTGCTTGCTTGCACGGAGTTCGGCCACGAGGGCTGCGAGATCCATGTCGCGAAGTTCTGAAATTGAACGTGCCATTTTCTATTCCTTCGAATCAGATCGGCTCATCGCGAGAAATAACGCGAGCCTTGATAGGGAGTTTTTGCACGGCGCGCTCAAGAGCAGCACGAGCAGTTTCCTCATTGGGGTAGGACAATTCGAAGAGGATGCGACCTGGCTTGACAACTGCTACCCAGAACTCTGGGTTGCCCTTGCCCGAACCCATGCGGGTTTCTGCAGGCTTCTTCGTGACTGGCTTGTCAGGGAAGATGTTGATCCACACCTTGCCACCACGCTTGATGTGACGTGTCATGGCAATACGTGCTGCTTCGATCTGACGGGCGGTGATCCAACCTGGCTCGAGAGCCTGGATGCCGTATTCGCCGAATGCAAGTGCGTTGCCGCCCTTTGACACGCCGGTCATACGACCACGCTGTTGCTTACGGTGCTTGACCTTACGAGGCATCAACATGATTAGTCCTCCCCACGGAGCTTCGGTGTCTCATGCGAATCCTGCATGCGACGCTCGATCGCCTCTTCCTCTTCGAGCAAGCGCTCGAACTCAGGATCAGCAGGCTTCACGAGTGGTGCTACTTCTTCAATAACTTCTGGAGCAGCTGAACGTGGACCAGCTGACGAAACAACCTTGCGAGCCTGTGCTTCTGGAGCAGCCTGGCCTGAGGTGTCGCCTACTGCCATTGCAGCTTCACGAGAAATCTTGTCTTGTGTTGTGGTCTTGTATGGAACGATGTCGCCCTTGTAGAGCCACACCTTGACGCCAACGCGACCAGATGATGTGCGTGCTTCGCGGAAGCCGTAATCGATGTCGGCACGAAGTGTGTGCAAGGGCACGCGACCTTCGCGGTACCACTCGGTACGTGACATTTCGGCGCCGCCAAGACGACCTGAACACTGAACACGAATGCCAAGTGCGCCGTACTTCTGTGCGTTCTGCACAGCGCGCTTCATTGCACGACGGAATGCGATGCGGTTAACCAACTGGTCAGCAACGCCCTGTGCGATGAGAGCAGCGTCGAGTTCGGCCTGCTTGATTTCAACAATGTTCAACTGCAAGCGGTTGTTGCCGGTGATTTGTGCAAGGCCAGCACGAAGCTCGTCTGCCTTTGCACCTTTACGACCGATAACAATGCCGGGACGTGCGGTGTGCACGTCGATACGAAGCTTGTCGCGTGTGCGCTCTACTTCGACACGGCTAACTGCTGCGTCTTCGAGTGTGGTCATGAGGTACTCACGGATCTTCCAATCCTCTGTGAGATAGTCCTTGTACTCACGCTCGCTGAACCAGCGGCTCTTCCAGTCTGTGGTTACTCCGAGACGGAATCCGTACGGATTGATCTTCTGACCCATCAGTTGCCTTCTTCGTTCGTGTCAGTGACTTCTTCGGCTGGTGCTTCAGCTGCTGGAGCTTCTGCTTCAGGTGCAGCCTTACGGCTTGCGGCAACACGTGCGCGACGGTTGCTTGTTGGTGCACCCTTTGCCATGGTCTTTGCTTCGCGTACTGCGAGTGCATCGTCGCTCATGCGATCAACGATGATTGTTATGTGGCAAGTGCGCTTAAAGATTTTGCCTGCACGACCCTTCGCGCGAGGACGGAAACGCTTGAGCGTTGGGCCCTCATCTGCGAAACATGCCTTAACGAAGAGTTCGTCTGCGTCGAGGTTGTCGTTGGTGATCGCGTTAGCAACTGCTGATGCAAGAACCTTGCGAACAACACGTGCTGCTTCACGATCGGTGAACTGCAAAATTTCATCTGCACTGCGAACATCGAGACCGCGAATGAGGTTCAACACAACGCGAACCTTCGAAGCCGATGAACGGTGGTATTTGTTAACTGCGCGGCTGCCACTCTTTGAGCCGGCGACGCGGTTTGCTTCGTTGAGCTTTGGTCCAGTCATGACTTATCGCTTCGCGTTCTTCTCTTGTCCGGCGTGGTAGCGGAACGTGCGGGTAGGTGAGAACTCGCCGAGTTTGTGGCCAACCATCGACTCGGTGCAGTAAACGGGAACGTGCTTACGACCATCGTGC
>JACCDK010467895.1_pt1 | contig 12203 bp, 11 predicted proteins | sample 7445871 | NCBI WGS metagenome assembly JACCDK01 (sample SAMN15323436, study PRJNA562643) | freshwater metagenome | isolation source: river surface water | place: USA:Blue River Watershed | collected 2017-08-15
ATGGATTAAGAGTAGTTCGCCTTCTGGAAGACTGCCAGGAACATCGAATCACAGTGGTGGCGATGCCCCCAGAGTGAGAGCGCTCCTTCACGAACCGCACCGTTGAGGTTCGGTGGCAGATATCCAGCGATATCGATCAGAGTGAGTTCGGGATGTTTCTTCAAGATCTGGCGAACCTGTCCAGTAGTTTCAGCAAAGTGTGGTGAGCACGTTGCATAACCAAAGAAACCTGCGGGATTGAGTACCGAGATTGCGGCATCGCTGAGCTCCATCTGTAATTGGAGTAGAGGCGCTAGGTCCTTCAGCGTTCTTCGCCAACGAACTTCAGGTCGCCTACGAAGAGCACCCAAGCCGGTACAAGGAACATCGGCAAGAATCGCATCGAAGGTTCGACCATGCTGTGCGATATCTCTGCCATCTCCTGTGATTACTCCAAATTTACCGATGACATTCTTGACCAATTTTGCGCGGGGTTCAGAGATTTCGTTTGCCACAAAATCGCGTCCTGAAACTTCGCAGATATGTGAGAGTAGAGCCGCTTTACCGCCAGGCCCGGCACAGAGATCGAGAGTGCTTTCAGCGCGTGAAGTAATCGTTGCAAAGATATCTGCAACAAGCTGTGATCCTTCATCTTGTACGCCGGCTTTACGATGGCGAATGAGCTCGAGAGACCCGGGAGCGCCGTTGTAACGAGCACCGTATGGTGAGTAATCGGTAGCAACTGCGCCCAGTTGAACAAGTTCTTCTTGGGTTGATGCACCGGGCCACGATACGAGCGTTGGTTGAGCAGGTGTGTTATTCGAGAGTAGCTCTGCCTCAACCAGATTTATATCTTTAAGGAGATCAAGATAGGCAGAGACAATCCACTCTGGATGTGAATACTCAATGGCCAATCGCTCGACCTCATCCTTCATAGATTTTACGGGCTCAAGCCATTGATCTAACTCTTTGGAGCTGGCCTTACGCATCAAGGCATTGATGAAACTTCCCTTCGACTCCCCCAACTGCTTGCGGGCAACATCTACAGTCGCAGATACAGCAGCATGGATTGGTGTGCGCATCGAAAATATCTGATGAGCTCCCATTCTCGCCAAGTCAACGATGTCGTCATCAACTTGGTTCCAGGCGCGATCACTGATCTGAGAGAAGATGAAGTCATATAGCCCTTGCATGCGCAGGGTTCCATAGACGAGTTCGGTGGTGAAGCCACGATCGCGTTCATCCATTGTCGAAGCACTCAGCGCCTGTGGAAGGAGAAGGTTTGAATAACCATTACGGCGGTTTACTTCAGAGATGATGTCAAAGGCTAGAAGACGGGCTGCATCGGGCCGCGGCTTGGTAAATTTCTTCGGCGGAAAATTACTCACAACGCTCACCTTCGAGAAGACGCGCACCATTTGCCCACGATGAAGCGGCGATAGAGCCTTTACCAGCGCTGGTAATCGTCCCAATCTCTAGCGCAGAAGTACCCGTACCGATGAATACCTTTCGGTCTCGAAGTGCAATCTCTCCTGGTTCGAGCGAAAAGGTGCTCAATACCGGAGCGGAAATCTTTATTACAGAACCCCGAAATTGTGTCCATGCGCCAGGGTTGGAGGTGAAGGCGCGAATCTTGGCGCTGACAGTTTCGGCATCGAGGCTCCAATCTATGCGGGCCTCCTCACGTGATAACTTGAAAGCACGGGTCGCTCCCTCGCTGCTCTGTGGGACGGGGCGCTCACCTCGTGAAATCTTATCGAGGCTCTCTAAGACTGCACCGACTCCGACTTCGCCCAACTCGACCAACAGCTCATCGCTGGTGATATCTGAGTCGAGCGCAAAACGGTGCACCGTATAGATCGGACCTGTATCCATACCTGCATCAAGTTGAAAGACAGTGACGCCTGTAACCGAGTCTTGCGCTTCTATGGCGCGTTGTACCGGTGCGGCACCTCTCCATCGAGGGAGAAGGGAGAAGTGGAGATTGAGAAATCCATATCGAGGAATCTCAAGGATAGATTCGGGTAAGAGAACTCCATACCCAATTGTGATTACGCAATCAAGATCGCGTACCGCATCGGCGATATCTGCCGTTGATTCAGGTCTTAATAGTTCGACCTTATTTGCAATCGCCCACTGAGAGACTGGAGTCGCCGTCATCACCTTTCCGCGACCAGCTGGTCGATCCGGTTGAGAAATGACGCGAACAAGAACGTGTGGACTGTTTACCAACGCAATTAGCGTAGGTATCGCCACCTCCGGCGATGCAGCTACCGCAATGCGCACTAATTGCCACGTCCAGAGGGAATATTCATCGGGTTATGTGGCGAGACCTTCACTTGCGGATTAAGACCAAGATCCCTTGCCATACCAAACCACTCCGACTCACGAATTTCTTTCATCGCTGCTTTGCGATCTTCTGGCGAGAGGCGATCGATAAATAAGACACCATCGAGATGGTCTGTCTCATGTTGAAGTGCACGCGCCAGAAGTTCTGTGCCTTCAACAATAATCGGATCGCCATGCATGTTAAATCCTTTAGCGACCGCGCGAAACGCTCGAGGCGTTGGATAAACAAGATCAGGGAAGCTAAGGCAACCCTCATCGCCCTCCTGAATCTCTTGGCTCAAATCGAGAGAAGGGTTAATCAAGTGACCAAGTGCGCCATCGACATCCCAGACAAAGACTCGCAGTGGAACTCCGATCTGGGGCGCCGCCAATCCAGCGCCTGGAGCATCGAGCATCGTCTCAGTGAGGTCTTTGACTAGTCCGCGTAGCTCTTTATCAAAGTCGATAACTGGAGTGGCCGGTGTGACCAAAACAGGATCCCCAAAGTGGCGAATTTCTTTGATTGACATATCGCAAGTCTATCTAATGAGAGAGTGAATACGGGTCAATTCGTAGCGAGGGCAAAACCTTCTTTGACACACTTCGTCTACGCATAAATTCATGGATAGTCCTGATGAGATCTTCTCCCTCTGTGATATCAACGGTGAGAATGAGAGAAGCCTTCTCCCCTGAAGATATCGGTCCAAGAATCTTCGCCGTCTTTGGAATCCGTCCTTCATCTTTGGCGACGAGCAAAGCGTTATGTAAGCGAGTGACTTCGGCCTGCTCCATTGTTAATTTGGCCACTCGAACATATGGTGGAAGCTGGAGCGATTTACGCTCCTCTAATTCGCGGTGAATGGCCATAGAAGGATTCCAAGTGGCAATTGCGGTTGTAATCGAGTGACCCTCGTCTTGAATAAAGATCACCAAACCATCCGTACTTGCTAAGGCCGCATGAGAGAAGAACATCTCTCTTACGCGCTCGTTAGCACGCATATCTGGCTGGTTGAGGAAGCGATTACCTTCAAGGAAGACAACAGCGGAATATCCTGTCGTTGTTACTGGAGCCATTCCAGCCGTGGCAACAACGATTCCTGATTCGACAACCGAATTGATGGGATGCTCTGATGTTGCAATAACTGATTTCACCCCAGGAAAGAGGAGCCCTAACTCGTGTTGATGGCGATCTGCACCGCGAGATTGAATCGACATCCGCTCAGAATGGCACCATGCGCAACGCCACTCCGCAATCTTGGTAAGACAGTGATTGCAGGTTATTGGTGCTGAAGGTGAGAGCTGTTCATGTGCTCCACCACAGGTACACCTTGAGAGGGTACGGCACTTTGCACAGCGAATAGCTTGTGCGTACCCCTTTAAAGGGGCGACAAAGAGAACCGGCCCTGAATTTAACGCTTTCTTGATTGGAGCAAGGGCACGAGAGGGAAGAAGCTCTCCAAAGTCAGCTGCATATATACCGACTCTCACTTTTCCGCGAGAGCGCTTGTAATCTATCCACTTCTCATCGATGAGACGAGAAACTTCGCTGCTCGGACTGTAACCAACAAGAATCAAATCAAAGCTCTGAATACGAGCGCGCAAGAAAGATATATCTCTTACATTCCAGCCTGGCGCTCGTTTCTCAAAGAAATTCTCTGAACCTTCGTTGTAGATCATAATGGTTTGAAGTTGTGAAACAGGAGTGAATATCGAAGAACGGGTTCCAATCACCACAGAAATTGCGCCTAGCCTTGCCTTGAGAAAGTTTGAATATAGCTCCGATTTTGGCAGGCTCGAATCAATAACAACATGTGAAACACCCAGGAGATTGAGCTCGTGCGAAAGGCGTGTGACTTCAGATGTATCAGGTAAGACCGTCAGAACGCCACCCTTTCGAGAACGTTCTTCTATCTTCATAGCCATTAACTGACTTCTATCCTTAAATGGTGGAAGCTGAAAGTATTCACGGGTTGATGAGCCGGAAGTTTGCGCGCAGCAATCTTCAAGAGATGCAAGCGCCTTCTCAACGGCAACTGCGCGATCAGGAACCGCGGATCTAATGAGATCAAAGGGGTGGGCCGCATAGCGAAGCGCCGCCGCGCTAATGAGTGCGATTATCTCTGGGGTAAGAAGTGGAACTCCCCCGATAACCTTTGAAATATTCTTAAGTCCAGATAGAGAATCAGGCGCAATAATCTCAATCACCAATGCCGTGACTTCGCGACCATGAAATGGAACCTGGATAAGGGATCCGATCTTGACCTGATGTGCAAGGTTGCCTGGAATCAAGTACGAAAATGGTGTGTCAAGGTGATAAACCGAGGCATCAACCCACACCTGTGCAACAGTCAATTCACCAATCGGTGGCGAGACCGTCTTTGGGGCACGCTCCTGCTTGAGAGTGAGCTTCCCCTGCGCCATCAGAATAGGTTAACGATATCGATACGAAAGAGGCGATTACTTCACTGCAGCTTGAAGAGCTGCAACGCGGTCGGTCTTCTCCCATGTGAAATCAGGTAGCTCGCGACCGAAGTGGCGATATGAAGCGGTCTGAGAATAGATCGGACGTAAGAGGTTAAGGTCACGAATAATCGCAGCCGGACGAAGATCAAAGACAGCGGTCACTGCCTCTTGAATCTTCGAAATGGCAACAGTTTCGGTGCCGAAAGTTTCAACGAATACGCCTACTGGCTGCGCCTTGCCGATTGCATATGCAACCTGAACTTCGCAACGTCGGGCAAGACCGGCGGCGACCACATTCTTTGCCACCCAACGCATCGCATAGGCAGCTGATCGATCTACCTTTGAGGGATCTTTACCAGAGAATGCGCCTCCACCATGGCGCGCCATTCCTCCATAGGTATCTACGATGATCTTGCGACCAGTAAGACCGGCATCGCCCATTGGTCCACCAACAACGAAACGGCCAGTTGGATTGATGAGTGTGCGGAGATCCTTGCGAGGTAGATCCACTTTCTCGAGAATCGGATCAATGACGTACTTGATAATTTCGGGGGTAAGTTGCTTTGCTACATCAATTTCCTCTGCATGCTGACTAGAGATAACGACTGTATCGAGCGCTACTGCGCGATCGCCATCGTATTCGATAGTCACTTGTGTCTTGCCATCGGGGCGAAGATAAGGCAATTGTCCCGACTTACGAACAAGTGATAACTGTTGCGAAAGCTGATGTGCAAGATAGATAGGAAGAGGCATGAGTTCTTTCGTATCATCACAGGCGTAACCAAACATAAGGCCCTGATCGCCAGCACCCTGTAGATCCAATGGGTCACTTGCGGAAGAGACTCGATGCTCGAAGGCATCATTGACGCCCTGTGCAATGTCTGGCGATTGTTGACCGATAGAGATTGAAACGCCACAGCTATTGCCGTCAAAGCCCTTCACTGAAGAGTCATATCCGATTCCGATAACGGTATCTCGAACGATTCCCATTACATCGGCGTAGCCGGATGTCGTGACCTCACCGGCCACATGAACCTGGCCAGTGGTGATGAGGGTTTCTACTGCTACTCGACTCGTAGAGTCTTGAGTAAGAAGTGAGTCAAGGATGGCATCAGAGATTTGATCTGCGATCTTATCTGGATGACCTTCGGTTACTGATTCAGAGGTAAAGAGGCGCTTGGACATTGGGTCAGCCTAACTTATGCGATTTGGAGATTGCCTGATTGATGAGGGCATGGGCGAGATTTTCTTTCGAGATATCAGTACATTCCTCAAGCACTCCGGTTGAATCGATAATCAAGCCAGAGGTGAGTTCAGAACCAAATATTGCTCCATGGGAGACATCATTGAGGTAGATAAGGGCAGCGCCCTTTCTTGCCATCTTCTCCTGCGCTGCTGCAGTAGATCTCTGATCTGTTTCGGCAGCAAATGCAACGACAACTTTCTGCAAACCATCAGCAGGAAGCGATGCGAGGAGATCAGGATTTTCTACAAGGGTGATCGATGTGAGATCACCCTTCTTAATCTTCTCTCCTGCGCTCTTTGCTGGACGAACATCAGATATCGCAGCAGCCATGAAAAGGATGTCAGTATTAATAAATTGCTCCTGAAGTGACCTCTGCATCTCTTCAACCGATTCAATATCTATTCGATTGATTAATGGGTGTGAAGGCAAATCGCTATTAGCCATAATTAAAGTAACTTCGGCGCCTCGCGATAACGCTGCCTCTGCTATCGCCAGACCTTGCTTGCCCGTTGATTTGTTGCCGATAAAACGAACCGGGTCAATCGCCTCACGAGTTCCGCCGCCTGTTACCAAAACCTTCACTTTCGCGAGATCACGTTCGCGCAGCGTCTTGCCTGTGAATTGCTCGATGATCTCAGCGGTATCTGGGAAGCGGCCTTTACCAACGTCGCCACTTGTAAGCGCACCTTCAATAGGCTCCATCACATCGATCCCGCGAGAACGGAGAGTACGCACATTCTCTTGTGTAGCTGCGTTGAACCACATGTTGGGGTGCATCGCAGGAACAAGCAAAATTGGTGCACTCGATGCGAGAATACAATTAGTTAGTAGATCATCGGCTCGACCCGCAGCTATTCGTGCGATCAGATCAGCCGTTGCCGGTGCAATGACAATCGCTTCAGCAACCTTTGCGAGTGAGACATGGCGAACCTGATCTACCGATTCAAATACCTGGGTGGTAACAGGACGCCCTGAGAGAGCTTCCCAGGTTGCGCTTCCTACAAAGTTGAGGCTAGAAGGCGTTGGAACAACGGTGACAGCAAAGCCACGCTCTTGTAAACGGCGAAGAAGATCACATGCCTTATAAGCAGCAATGCCGCCTCCGACTCCGAGAATAATCTCGCGAGCTGGGGCGGACATGGCTTTACTGAGAAGAATTAAGCGTTTGTCTCAAGATTTTCGATGGTCAGAAGACCTTCGTTGATCTCACGGAGCGCGATGGAGAGTGGCTTCTCGTGGACATATGTATCAACAAGTGGACCGACATACTCGAGGAGACCTTCGTTGAGCTGTGAGTAGTACGCATTGATCTGACGAGCGCGCTTTGCTGCATAGAGCACGAGGGCGTACTTTGAACCGCTCTTGTCGAGTAGTTCGTCGATTGGTGGGTTGGTGATTCCGTCGACGTGTCCGCTCATGGGTGCTCCTTCATTAGTCCAGCAATGGTCTATCTCAAGTGTAGAAATACGCTCTTACGAGGTTGCCAATCTTATCAGGGCTTGGACCACCTCATCGACCTGAGTATTGATGATCACGGTATCGAAGAGGGAGGCTGCTGCGAGCTCCTCCTGAGCGAGGGCGAGGCGTGCGGCCCTTCTCTCTGGCGAGTCGGTGCCACGTCCCTCAAGGCGAGAGACGAGCTCCTCCCATGATGGTGGTTCGAGGAAGATGAGATGGGCCTCGGATGAGTGGGCACGGACCTGTTTCGCGCCTGCGATCTCGATCTCAAGTAAGACGTGAGTTCCGTCGGCAAGAGCCTTCTCAACGGCGCTTCGCGGTGTCCCATATCTATTTCCGGCGAATTCGGCCCATTCAAGGAATTGACCTTGTGCAATTGCTTGATCAAATTCTTCGTTGGTGAGGTAGAAGTAATCAACCCCAGGAGTCTCATTAAATCGAGGCTCTCTCGTGGTTGCAGATACGCTCACCCAAAATCCCGGAACTTCGCGAAGAGCTTTAGCGACAGTGCTCTTTCCGACTCCCCCAGGTCCCGAGAGGACGAGAAGCTTTCCACGACTCTGTGAAGATGGAATCTCAAACTCCTTTAATAAAGAACTTCTCTGATGGCGACCAAGGCCCTGAACTCGACGAGTCGGAGAAATCTCATATCTCTCCATCAGCGCTTGGGCACGAATCTTGCCATATCCAGGAAGCGATTCCAGTAATTCAGCAACGCGCATCTTTGCCAATACGGGATTACCTTCAGCGAGATTAAGAAAATCCGCAAAGGAGAGAAGCCCCTTATGGATATCTGACTTAGCGCGAGCACGTTCTTGTCGCGCTAACTTTGCAATTTCAAGCGCCCGCGTGCGCTCCTCATCCGATAGACGAGGAGGCTGTGTCATAGCGCAATACTACCTAGTGATCTCTTCCGCGATTGCACGAGCGGCAGATGTCATGGCTGCTGCTCCTTGGCTCCACGCACCGGTGATCGGACGGCCAATGACAACGTAATTGGCGCCGGCTTCAATCGCCCTCTGAGGGGTCATCGTGCGAACTTGATCATCAGTTCCTGCACTTCCTGCTGGTCGAACGCCAGGTGTAATGATAATTGGCTTGGGTCCGACAGATGAGCGAATTGCTGAAATCTCTAGCGGCGAAGAGACAATCGCACGCGCTCCAGCCCGTACTGATAAGTCAGCGAGAGCCACTGCGCTTTCGAGAGCGTGGTTAGCATATCCAATCTCGAATAAATCTTCTTCAGAGAGTGAGGTCAAGATTGTCACAGCGGTAATATCGATATGAGGAACAGCTGCTACCGCTGCCTTTACCATGGCACTTCCACCGGAGGCGTGGACTGTGAGAAATCGTGGATTGATATCTGAAATCGCATGTGCCGCAGATGAGACGGTGTTGGGAATATCGTGCAATTTCAAGTCAAGGAAAATCTCGACTCCAAAATCATTCTTAATCTTAGAAACACCTTCGCTACCAAAGGTGAGAAAGAATTCAAGCCCTAATTTATAGACTGCAACGCTATCTCTCGTTGCCTCTACCCATCTTTGTGCGGTATCAAAATCTCGAGTATCAACGGCGAGAATAATCGGTGCGGTCATAATGAGCTCCTTCTATCGGTGGGCATAACCAACAGCTTGTGAGAGCGAGGTAAAACCACGCTGTGCTAATAGTTCGCGTAGTTCGCTTTGAATTTTGATCAACGCTGTCGGGTTGCCAAAACTCGCCGTTCCAACTGAAACACCAGATGCGCCAGCGAGGATCATTTCGAGCGCATCGCGACCGGATGAGACTCCCCCCATGCCAAGAATTGGTAGGTGAGGCAGCGCTTCTCGAACTTGATAGATGGCGCGAACTGCAACTGGTCGTATCGCAGGTCCGGAGAGACCTCCGGTCTTTCCTCCAAGATGTGGCTTCATAGTCTCCAGGTTGATCACCATTCCAAGCACGGTATTGATCAACGCTACGCCGTCAGCGCCAGCATCAGCGACGCTCTTTGCAACGGCAGCAATATTTGTCACATCTGGTGTGAGTTTGGCAAGGATTGGAATCTCGCCACCGATAACTTTGCGCACTCCATCGATAACTCGAGCCGAGGTATCGCAATCAGTTGCGAAAACCAATCCTCTATTCTCGACGTTGGGGCAAGAAATATTCACTTCAATCGCTGAGATACCTGAGGTTGACCGAAGTTTGCGTGCAAGGACTGCATACTCTTCAACAGTTTCACCTGCAATTGAAACGATGACTCGAGAACCCTGGCTGAGCAACCATGGAACATCATTTGCCAAGAATGCATCAATGCCAGGACCTTGCAAGCCGATTGAATTGAGCATGCCTGAAGGTGTCTCCGCCATACGAGGCGTAGGTCGACCATGTCGTGGCTTATTCATTACCGACTTGGTGACAACAGCGCCGATATCTTTCAGTGGAAAAAATTGTGCAAGTTCTTTACCACTAGAGGCGCAACCGCTAGCCGTAAATACTGGTGATGGGAACCAGGCATTGCCGAGAGTTGTCGAAAGATCTATTGCCGCGCTCACTAAAAACCCTCCGTGCTCTTGCCTACGAGATCCCAGCAGACAGAAGAACCATCCATCACCGGACCATCGATACACGAGCGCTTCATAGAAATCTTGCCGTCGCTATCTTTGACTGGGAGAACGCATGTCATACAAATGCCAATACCGCAGGCCATTGACTCCTCGACGGATGCCTGATGGATGACTCCGTGGGAATTTGCAATCTCTGTAATCGCCTTCAGCATCGCCATTGGACCGCAGGAGTAGATAATCTCAACGCCGCGTTCCTCGATGATAGAAGCGAGCTGCGAGGTAACTCTCCCTGATTCGCCCATCGAACCATCTTCGGTAAATATCTTCAGCGAATTTACCGAGCGTTTTCCCTCCATCGGTGCATAAATCTTGCTGCCATTGCTTGCACCGAGAATCATGTCGACTCGACATCCTCGAGATTTCAGCAGATCTGCTAAACCAAATAGAGGCGCAGAGCCATAACCGCCACCGATGAGAAGAGCATTTGCAGGTTCAGTAGGAACGCCGAAAGCCTTGCCCAGTGGAGTTACTACATCTACTTCAGCTCCCTCGCCCTGTGCGCAGAGCCACTTAGAGCCCGTTCCGTGAGGAGCAACAATCAACTCAACTGTGCCACCAAATTGAGCGCTCTCCGAAGTTCTGGAAATTGCGAAGGCGCGACGAAGTACCATCCGAGATGTATCTCCGCCTACCTGGATAGCGATGAAATTGCCGGGACGACAATGTCGAACTACTTCCCCAACGCTGAGAATAATCTGATGATATGCACCGACTCGCTTATTCGAAATGACAGTTGCCGTTACTTGCGCCGCTGCTTTATTGATCGCGCTCATGCCAGCCACTCTTGAATCGACTTTACCCCGAGATCGCCTTGTCGAAGAGTTCGAATTCCTTCAACAGCTGCATTAAATCCAGGGGTCGTTGTGATGATAGGAATACTTCGCTGTACTGCAGCGGTGCGAATTGCCCAACCATCTGCTCTTGTGCCACGTCCAACTGGAGTGTTGATCACGAGGTCAATTTCTCCTGAGTTGAGGATATCTACGATTGTTGGTTCACCGAGTGGACCACGCCCTTCAGAATTCTTGCGAACAGCAGAGGTAACAACGCCATGGCCTGCCATGAAGAGCGATGTTCCGGACGTTGTAAGAACCTTAAATCCAAGTTCAACGAGGGCTCGCGCAGAATCGATCCCAGCGCTCTTATCTTTATCGGCAAGTGAGAGGAATACTGTTCCGCTCTTTGGGAGCGGCCCGAAGGAGCTAATTTGGCTCTTTGCATAAGCTCCGCCGAAGCTCGATGAAATTCCCATAACCTCACCGGTTGAACGCATCTCAGGCCCGAGTACCGCATCTACCCCACGCCCGTCCGTGCGACGGAATCGATTCCAAGGAAGAACAGCCTCCTTGACGCTAATTCCGCGAGCAATATGAATATCTGAATCCGGTAGCAAGCCCTCTGACTTCAACTCTGCAATTGTGCTACCAACGGCAATTCTTGCTGCAGCCTTTGCCAGAGGGACACCAGTTGCCTTGCTGACGAAGGGAACGGTGCGGGATGCACGAGGGTTCGCCTCAAGCACATAGAGGATGTTTCCAGCCATTGCGAATTGGATATTAATCAAGCCGCGAACACCTACACCTTCAGCGATGGCGAGAGTCGCACGACGAACCTCATCGCGCGAAGCATCTGAAATTGTCATAGCCGGAAGAACACATGCGGAGTCTCCAGAGTGAATACCAGCCTCTTCAATGTGCTCCATGATTCCGCCGAGGAAGAGCTCGGTACCGTCATAGAGGGCATCAACGTCAAGTTCGATGGCTGAGTCGAGAAATCTATCGACCAAGACCGGATGATCTGGAGTGATATCAGTAGCTCTAGGGATGAAGCCAGATAGCGACTCATCATCATATACAATCTCCATACCGCGTCCACCGAGAACAAATGAAGGGCGAACGAGAACTGGATAACCGATTCTCTGGGCGATGGCTATCGCTTCAGACTCGGATGAAGCCATTCCAAACTCTGGAGCGGTGAGGTTCTTTGATTTAAGCACATCACCAAAAGCACCACGCTCCTCAGCCAGATTAATTGCATCCGGACTTGTACCGAGAATATTGACTCCTGCCGCCTTTAATCCAGCTGCAAGGCCGAGTGGCGTCTGGCCACCCAGTTGG
>JACCDK010292246.1_pt1 | contig 12197 bp, 10 predicted proteins | sample 7445871 | NCBI WGS metagenome assembly JACCDK01 (sample SAMN15323436, study PRJNA562643) | freshwater metagenome | isolation source: river surface water | place: USA:Blue River Watershed | collected 2017-08-15
AAGCCGATGTTGTCGTATCGATGACCTCTCGGTCCACCTGGTCGGGGCCAAGGTGACGCAATTTCACAAAGAGCAAACAACCCGACTGACTGAAGGGCGCATGCGCAGCGCCCGGTGGGTTCATGCTGTAGGTGCCCGCCGGATAATCGCCAGCCTCGTCACTGAAAACCCCGTCCAACACAAAAATTTCCTCGCCCCCGTCGTGGGTGTGTGATTGAAATTGTGAACCGGGTTGATACCGAACGATGGAAGTGGCTTTGGCCACTTCACCGCCCTGGCGCTCCAACATGCGCCGCTCTACACCCGCTTCAGGGCTGGCGATCCAAGGCAAGTCGTGGTGATGAACCACGACCCTGATGCTGTGATCGGCGTTGATGTTCATGGATGGGTGATTGGATATTTAAAGGGTTCTAAGCATAACAAGCCGCGCAGATGCAGGCTTGAAAACAAAACCCTTGCCAGTGTCAACAGGGGTTTGGTGAATAGTGGTCCTATCAGGCTTTGAATCTGGGGGCATCCATTAATTAAGTCTTGTAGAGATCTCTTTAGCGGCACGCTGGATGAGCGGTGTGATTTTTATGATGTCAATGACAGCCATGCGCTGCACTGTGGTCACGAGCGAGAGCGAACCCAGCAGTGTGCCATCAGCCTGATGCAAAGGCACTGCAATAGCTGCGAGATTTGCCTCGAGTTCGCCAATGGAGAAGTAATAGCCATTCTTTCGAATACGATTGAAATAGCGTCGAAAATCTGGCCAATCTTTCGGCAGATCTACCGCAGCAATTTCAACTTGGTGTGTGTCGAATAATTTTCGCAATTGCCCTGTTGGCAACCCAGCCAAAATAACTTTTGGCGCAGCACCTTTGAACAGTGGACGCGGTCGACCTCTTCCATAACTCAGGTTAGCTGGGTTAGAGCCAAATTCACGATAGGTGTCTAGCAGTTGATCGCCATGCAGGCCAGAGATCACGCAGTCAAATCCCGTTTGCGCCACCAACTCTTTCATAAAGGGAATACCACACTTCAAAATGGGGTCTGCCTGACGTATCAAATGATCAAGCATCACAATACGTGGACCCAAAGTGAACTTTGCGTCAATGCCACGCCGCAACAGCCCTGCATCGCTGAGCGTTTTCAGGTACCGGTAACTGGTGGGCAATGAAACACCCAATGCTTCACTGATGTCTTCAGCACTCCAGTGAAGACATTGATCGGTGAACAAGTCCAGCAAGCTCAGCATGCGAGCCAGACTTGAATCAGATTTATCGTTCATGAATTACAAAAAATTCAATGCGCAATGGTTTTCGCAGCGGGCAACAAGGTACTGATGCGGTCTAGCGCCAAACTTGTTTCAGCCAATCCCATGATGTATCGATCAGGGCGTAACAAAACGGCACGCACTGCATGCTGATCAAACCAAGCACGCACCTCAGGATCCATATAGGACAATTGCACAGTACCTTGCGCTTTCCAAATCTCACGCGTTCTATCCGAGACACCTTCAAGCACAGAAGGATCGCCAATCACAGCAAAGTTCAGGCCCAGCAACGTGTCTAACAAACGTCCATTGGCCAACATGGGCTGCGGAAAAATCTGCGCAGCTGGTGCGTTCTCACCACGCCATGCGCCTAGGCCAAGACGTGGTGTTGGAAAGTGAAAAATTTCTGGTTGACCTGCTTTGAACTTGGCATCGCGTTCACGGGCCGCTTGAGGATCTGTTGTTTGAATGATGTCGCCCAATTTGACAGCCAAATCAATAAATGCCCGAACATGTGGAGCCCTCTCGCTGGCGTATGTATCTAACAAATCGTCGTGCGCGCGGCCACGAAGAACCGCCTCGAGTTTCCAGGCCAAATTTGAGGCATCGCGAATGGCTGCGCACATACCCTGCCCCAAAAAGGGTGGTGTCTGGTGCGCCGAGTCGCCAGCCAAAAACAAACGACCCTTGCGCCATTTTTCTGCAATCACAGAATGAAAGGTATAGATCACTGCCCGCTCAATATCTGCTTGCTCTGGTGTCACCCATTTGCCAGCCAACTTCCAAAGCTTTTCAGGCTGGACCATTTCTTCGGGCTTATCACCTGGCATCAACATGATCTCCCAACGTCGCCGATTGCCGGTCACATTGCAATAAGTCATTGGTCGCTCAGGGTCGCAATGTTGCACGGTATGGTCAGGCAGAGAAGGGACTACTTGTTTCAGACGCACATCAAAGACAAGCCACGGTTGATGCAATCCCAAGTCCATCATCGTCGTTCCGATAGCTTTGCGAGTCAAAGATCGGGCACCGTCACAACCGATCACATAACGTGCCTTCGTGGTGTGCATTGCACCACTTTGAATATCTTTGTACAGCAAAGTTGCATGCTCTGAGCCGTCCATGATTTCCGTTATCTCATGGCTCAACAGAGCATGCACATTCGGATATCGCTGAACACCACTGCGCAGCACAGCTTCAAGTTCAGGCTGATGGAAATAGTGGTTGGTTGCGCAACCGTGCGGGCCGCGAGCAGCAGTTCCCGCACGAATCAGCAAGGTTTCGCCTACTGCATTGTTGAAATACATTCCCTTAAGGCCAGGGCGTGAAATAGCCTCGACCTCTCTGCGCAGTCCAGCAGTTTCAAATACACGCATGACTTCACCATCAAAGTGAATGGCGCGCGGCAATGGATAAAGCTCTGCGTCACGTTCAAGCACCAACACGGACAGTCCATACTGCCCAAGTAAATTGGCCAACGTCACGCCGGCAGGGCCATAGCCAATGATGGCGACCTCATACGCTGTTTGCGTCATGCTTCATAGCCCATCAACTTCTCCATTTCAGACAGCCATTGAGTACGACTGCGAAATTTAGGGCGACTGCGTGCAAGCTTTTCGGCAGCGGCCATCACCGCCTCGTCACTTTGGTCCAGGTCAATGGCTTCGCGCAGTGGTTGCTCGCAGTACCAGGGTGTGTCCAAAAAGACTTCGAGTCGATTGCCCTCCGGATCGCGAAAGTAAATGGAGACCGCATTGCCATGCGTTGCAGTCACAAAATCTGTCACGTCTGGGTCTGCTTTTACCCGCTCACTGACTGCACGCAAGGTTTGCAAATCATTCACGCGCAGCGAAATCTGATTGATGACACTGAATGCCTGGTCTAGGGGCCGCCCTGTTGCCAACACGATTTGATGGTGTTCAGAAGGATCACGACTTAAAAACACCAACTCAACCTTACCCAACAAGCCACGGTCTGTTTCAAAGAAGCACATCACATCGCGGTAGAACCGAGCCATTCTTTCCAAGTCATGGACGTATATACCCATGTGGCTAAAAACCAGCGAATTGCGTTGACCCAAAGGCTGAGACATGCTCAATCTCCATTTATGAGAATTTATTTAATTTTAAATGACTAAAATTAAATTTTTTTTAATGGTTTATCCTATTATGAGAATACATTCAATTTATCATAATTTCACCTGACGCAGCAACTTGACCATTTTCAACAAAGGAGACACCCATGAACCAGACCAAAAGACGCGTGGGCCTTGCTACGCTGTTGCTGGCATTGATCAGCACATTGCCTGCCATGGCACAGGAGTACCCCAACAAGCCCATCAAAATCATTGCGCCATTTGCAGCAGGAACTGGCCCAGATGCAAACACGCGTGAAATTGCGCAAGAACTCGCCAAAGTGCTCGGGCAGTCAGTGGTTGTCGAAAATCGTCCTGGAGCCTCCACCATGATTGGTATGGAGGCTGGTGCAAAGGCCGCCCCCGATGGCTATACATTGGTCATGGGCTCGACCTCATCCATGTCGATACTGCCGTATACATACGGTGCAAAGGTTCCTTACAAAGTTGAGCGAGACTTTGTACCCATTAGCGTGGTTGGACTGCTCAATACTGCGCTCACCGCACACCCCAATCTGCCCGAGAAGAATGCCAAAGAACTGATCGAACGTCTGAAAAAACAGCCTGGCTCGGTCATCGCAGCAACATCAGGTGTTGGAAGTTACTCACACCTTGCGGGTGAATGGTTCGCATCAAATGCTGGTGTCAAGATTGATTTCGTCCCCTACAACACCACAAGTCCGTATGCAGATCTTGTTGCTGGTCAGATCAACGTCATCTTCGATGCACTGCCCGCCGCAATTGGCAACGTGCGAGCTGGTAAGTTGAAAATTTTGGCCCTGACGGGGAAAACACGGCATCCCAACTTTCCAGACATTCCCACCTTTGCAGAAGCTGGTTTGCCTGATTACAGCCCCACTGCTTGGATAGGGCTATTTGCCCCATCTGGAACGCCAGCCCCGGTCATCGCCAAATTAAGCGAAGCAATGCAAAAAGCTGCGGCTCAAAACCCTGAACTCATCGCACGCTGGCGAGCTTTTGGTGGCGACCTCAAAGCACAGACACCTGCTGAATTCGCAGCTTTCCTCAAGCAAGATGACGCGTTGTGGGGAGCAGCTATCCGAAGGGCAGGCGTGAAACTAGATTAAGCATGACAAATACAAACTTGGAGATCGCGCTCGATGGGCACAGTCTCCAAGCCCATCTAATGATCGCACCACATTTCAGCCGTTAATTTCCAACAATCTGTAATCAACGCATTCGACGATTTCGACCCACCTGCTATCGACACCACCAAAAAACAGATGGTTGGAAAAAAAAACCTTGCTATCGATAACAAGGGTTTTAAAGGTGGTAGGCCCACTAGGACTTGACCCTGGGACCAAAGAATTATGAGCAACTTCGAGAAATTAAACCAATTAAAAATCAATAGGTTACTCGTGAAGCAAGGGGGTGTGGAAGCAATGCTGTTACACACTGAACAAAAAAATTCAAAAAATTATTCAGGCTTGAATCCAGCACCTTTTAACAACTCGGCATTTTCTGCAATGTATCGACTTGTGTATTTTTTAAACTCATCTACTGACTCAATCACAGGCTCAATTCCAAGTTGTTCAAAGGCTCCTGCCTTTGACAATTGACGAACGGCTTCATTTGCAGCTTTGTTTAAGAATTGAACTCTGTCGTCTGGCGTGGCCTTTGGCGCCCAAATGCCATACCAAGATTCTGCAACGAATTTTGGATATCCACTCTCAACAGCTGTAGGCACATTGGGCATGACAGAACTTCTCTTGGAGGAAGTTACAACTACGGGCTTAACTTTGCCTGATTTAGCAAGTGACTGCAAAGAAATAATTGAGTCAATCAATATTTGAGAATGTCCACCGGCTACATCTGTCAGCGCTGGTGCTGTACCTTTGTAGGCTGTCATAGTTAGGTTTAGGTTGCCTTCCTTGGCAAACATCAAAGTAGCTAAATGACTAGCCGCTCCCAATGCTGGCAAGCCAGCTGTCCATTTGTCTGGATTTTGCTTGGCGGCTTCCATCACCTCTTTCAATTTGGTTTGAGGTAATGTTGGCGATATCACCATCAAGAGTGGCGCTTCACCGACCCGCGCAACATACGCAAAATCAGTCATAGGGTCATAGGGAGCATTCGCGATGACCAGTTTTGTCAATGACTGGGTAGATGCTGAAAATAGTAATGTCTGACCATCAGGGCTTGCGTTTTGTACAAACTTACCACCAATGGTTCCACTTGCACCTGGTTTGTTTTCAACCACCACTGAAACATTTAAATTTGTTTGCATTTGTTTGGCAATCAATCGTGCAGCATTGTCGACGCCTCCGCCGGCGGCAAAGGGAACGATCAATTTAATGTTGCCATCGGGGAATTTAGATTGGGCTGAAACCAATCCTGTTGCTGCAAGCAGTGCGATTGACAAGATATTTTTTGTCCATGAAATCATATTTATCTCCATTTGAAATTTATATCAACGCTAATTAACACCTGATTAATCTCTGTAGCCTTTGCCCCAAGAGGATGAACCTCCAAACAAAGGAGCATCTGGTGCAGGACCATGCAACTTGGCATAAGACTCTATTGTTTTCGTCATACGGGGCAACAACCAATCTGTAATGGCCATATCAATTTCGTATTCCTCAAGACGGCGCAATATGTTTCGAACAGCCTGATCTTGCTTAGCAATTGGGCCAGGTTCAAGCAAAAATTTAACAACTTCATCTTGACCTAGTCGTTCGCTCTCAGCCCATAAATAGTCTGCAATGTCCAACTCAAAATCTTCAAGGGTGACGCTCAAACCACTCATGGTGCAGGAACACCCAAGTGCAACATGCTGCCCTGCAAGTCGGTTCCAAAGCACCGACAGGTAGGCAGCTTGTTGCTGAGATGCTGTCATTTCAATCAGTTCAGGCAAGGTTTTTACTTCTTAACTGTTGTGTCTCAGTCTGAAGCACTTCACAACTATCAGACAATACGACGCCATACAATTTTTCTGCAGCTACACGACTTACGTAGCCTTCGCGAACATCAAAAGCAACAGCTTGCTCATCGCGCTTGAATGGACTTCCAAACCCGCCGCCACCGCCAGAGAGCATCTTGTAAGCATCACCGCGCTCTAACCGCACATTAAAAACCTTGGCGTTGGGCAAATCAGAACTCCATTCACCTTTGTGTCGGATGGCGATGCCATTACCTGCAGCTTCGCCACCGCCTTCAAGACCCCAAGGTTTGCAATGCATTCTGTCTATTCGGGTAGTGACTGAAAAAGGTGATAGCGCTTGCACCACCATCTCTGCACCTAAACCGCCACGGAACTCGCCAGCACCTGCGCTGTCCTCGCGAATTTTGTAGCTTTCAACCAGCACTGGATATTTTGCTTCCAGTTGCTCTGTCGGACTGTTGTGAGTGTCGCCGTCATTGATACATACCGTCACAGAAACACCGTCCTCCCTTGATTTAGCACCCCAACCACCGCCCAAGGGCCCAATGCCCACAATGAACAAGCGGCCATCTTCCGGTGAAATGCCATGAATATTTGGAAACACCAAATCTGCATGGTGGCCAGCGATCGCTCGATGGGGAATAGCAGGGGCCAAAGCCTTAAAGATCGTATCAATGACGGTCATGGGAAACGTCATCCAAACCCGCATTGGGTACGGACGCTCTGCGCTGATCACTGTACCCATGGGCATTATGACCTTCAATGGTCTGAAGCTGCCATCGTTGACAGGATAGTCAGTGGGTGTCGTTAAGCACTTGTAGGCAACTTGCGCGCAAGCAATACCTGTTGTAAATCCAGAGTTGTAAAAGCCTTTAACTTGTTTGCTGACATCGGACAAGTCAACTTCCATCTCGTCGCCTTTAACAGTCACTTTGACACGAATTGGAATGCGTTTACCAATTTCTAACCCATCGTCATCCATGTAGGACTCTGCTTCATAAACGCCGTCGGGGATTGACAAAGTATTTTGACGCGCAAGTGCTTCTGAAGCATCCATAATTTGCAAGATAGATGCTTGTACATCAGCATTACCATAGCGCTGCACGAGCTCTAAGAAACGGCGCTCACCTGTCGTAACGGCCGTAATCTGGGCTCGTAAGTCACCCAGTGCGCGCTCTGGCATGCGAACGTTCATGGCAATAATGTCAACCAAGTCTTGATTCACTTTGCCAGCAGATTGGTATTTCACAATAGGGATCTGAATACCCTCTGAGAAAATGTCAGTCGTAATCTGCCCCAAACTACCACCCACATCAAGCCAATGTGCCATGCAACATGTGAAGCCAATTAGTTCACCTTCATGAAAAATTGGCATCGTGAAAGTAAAGTGATTCAAGTGGCTGCCTGTTGTGTAGGCATCATTGGTCACCAGAATGTCGCCTGGGTGAATGTTTTCGTATCCAAAATGACGAATTTTTGACTTGACCGTTTCTGACATACCCCGAATGAACATTGGCAAACCCAGGCCAATTGAAACGGTGTCACCATCTTTCGTAAATAGCCCCACCGTGAAATCCAATGCCTCATAAATGATCAGGTTGTAAGCTGTGCGCATGAGGTTTGTTTTCATTTCCTCTGTGACAGCAAAAAGACCGTTTCGGATGATTTCGACAATGACTGGATCGACAACATGTGCGTTGTCTTTTTGTGCATTTAAATTGCTCATGAGCGATCGCTCCCAATTGAAATTTGAAGATTACCCAAAGAATCTACTTTGACACTGTCGCCTGGCTGAACCACAGTCGTAGACGCATGCTCTTCCACAAGTGCTGGGCCTTCAAATTGATTGCCGCTTTTGAGTAAATCGCGTCGATAAACTGGCGTATTCACAAACTGCCCAGCACTTCTGAAATACACAGGTTTGTGTGCTCGTATGGCCTTTTCATCAGGCGTAATCAAGCCTTCTGAGACTTCATTGCGCGGTGGCTTTTTCATTCGACCCAAAACTGTGACCCGAAGACTAACGATGTCAGCAGCCTCTTTCGGTGCTGAAGTCCCATAACGAACTTTATGTACATCGTCGAAATGTTTCTTAATGGCTGCACGATCTTTGTTCATAAAAAACTCATTGGGCAGATCGACAGTGACAGCATGCTCTTGACCAAAATATCGCATGTCTGCAGCGCGTTCAAAAACGATTTCTTCAGGTCGAATTTGCGAAGCACCAATTGCCGCGCGACCCTCATCTTCCATTTCTTTATAGTACGCTTCAATCTCATCGAAAGACAGACTGTCCAAACGACGAAACACCGAACGTACATAGTCATATCGCAAATCACTGAACAACATGCCATAAGCTGAAAAATAACCTGGCGCATGGGGGATCAAAACTTTGCGAATTCCGATTTCACGCGCTATGGCAGAAGCATGGAGTGGACCCGCACCACCATAAACGACCATCGTAAAGCTGCCCGCATCCAAGCCGCGCTCAGTGGTCACCGCTTTAACTGCATGCGACATTTGTGTGACTGCAATTCGCAAAATTCCATCAGCCGCTTTCGTCGCATCCAAACCCAAAGGTTTTGCAATTTTTTCTTCCATGGCCTGTTTGGCACGGTCCAAATAAAGTGGCATTTCACCACCCAAAAAATTGTGCTCGTCTAAACGACCCAAAATAAGATTGGCGTCGGTCACTGTTGGCTCTGTACCATCCCGCCCATAGCAAACAGGCCCGGGCATACTGCCGGCAGATCTTGGCCCTACTCGCAATGAATTACCAAGTTCAACTCGTGCAATAGATCCGCCTCCAGTTCCCACCTCAAAGATATCCATCATTGGGATTTGAATGGGCAAGGCTTTCTCATAACCGCCAATCAGTGCACTTCCCGTTGTCAGAGGTCGTCCTTCGCTGATCACACCGGCTTTGGCAGTGGTTCCCCCCATGTCAAAAGCAATTGAGTCAGGCATACCCAATTGCGCACAAATAGCTTGTGCACCAATGACACCCGCAGCGGGTCCGGATTCGAGCATCCGAACGCAATCACGGCGTGCATGCTCAACTGGGAACAAGCCCCCCGTTGACTGAACAGCATAGAAATCACCCTCAAAGCCGTTGGCACTTAAGTGACTTTCTAACTCACCCAAATACTCAGACACACGAGGACCAACGTATGAATTTGCAACGGCAGTTGATACTCGCTCAAACTCTCGGTATTCCTGCGATAACTCATGAGAGGCAGTCACAAATGCACCAGGAATTTCTTCTTGGAGAATGGCCTTGACTCGGCGCTCATGGTCTGGATTGCGATAAGAGTGAAGCAACAAAACAGCAACTGCTTCAATGTGCTTCGCTTTCAGTTCACGTGCTAGCTCGCGAACGGCCTTTTCGTCCAAGGGTTTGTGCAATGAACCGTCCGCACGCAGTCTCTCAGAAACTTCGTAGCGCAATGATCGCGGAACCAACGGTTCATGCTTTGAGAAAAACAAGTTGTAAGCATCTGGTCGGTTGACGCGTCCAATTTCGTAAATGTCTCTGAAGCCTTCAGTAATTAGTAATGCTGTTTTAGCACCATTTCTCTCAAGCAAAGTGTTGATAGCAATGGTTGAGCCGTGCAAGAACAAGTAACCATTACTCAAATCAATACCCGCACCATCCAAAGTATTCTGAATGCCAGTAACCAATTCGCCATGCGTTGAAAGTGCTTTACCAAATGAGATAGCACCAGTTGCCTCATCAAAACAAGCCAAGTCTGTGAATGTTCCACCGATGTCGACGGCAATTCGCAATGAATTTTTATTGACTGTCATTGTTATTCCTTATGCAGCAGCAGATACAACATTGCGCAAAGTGCCCAAGCCTGTGATTTCAACTTCGATCACATCGCCCACTTTCATGTAAAGCGGTGGCTCTCTGCGATCACCTACACCACCCGGTGTGCCTGTGGCAATCACATCGCCGGGATTCAGATTTGTAAATCCAGAGATATATTCAATAATGACAGGCAAGGTGTAAATCAAATCAGCAATTGACGCATGTTGCATGACTTCACCATTCAAACGTGTTTCTAGGGTCAATTGATTGACATCTGGAATCTCTTTGCGTGTCGCCATGAATGGGCCCAAAGGGCCAGTGAGAGGGAAGTTCTTGCCTGGAATCCATTGGTGTGTGTGGCGCTGCCAATCGCGTGCTGTCCCATCATTGAAGCAGGCATAGCCCGCAATGTGCTCAAAGGCTTGCGCCTGATTGATATTGCGCCCGCCCTGACCAATGATGACGGCCAATTCACCCTCAAAATCAAAACGTTTTGTCTCATTTGGATGTGGCAACGGCGCGTTGTGCGCGCTCAAACTGTCTACAAAACGCGTAAAGATTGCCGGGTACTCGCTGTCGGTTCGCTTTGTTTCAGCAACATGCGTTTTGTAATTCAAACCAACGCAGAAAATTTTGCTTGGATTGGGAATGACTGGCAAAAGATTTGCCTCAGATGATGTCACTATTTTTCCGCTCTGCCGAGTCACCGACTCCATCTCATCCAATTGATGCGCTGCAATGACTGACTTTAAATCTGGGTACTGCGATTGGAAAGTTTCGGGTACTTGAACCCAATGACTTTCGTCTTTCCAGATGCCATAAGTCTGCTGACCCGCTATTTCAAAACTGACAAAACTCATTTTTTACCTTAGGAACACCGCACTCACTTTCGAGTGCATTTGAAGATTTGCCGCTAGTCTAGAAATTTAAGACATATCTGTATAGAATCAATTCAATGATTTCAGATATGCTTCTTTTGGCATATCAAAAGGCACATATGCACATCAATGACATTCGCCTCTTTCTAGAAGTAGCTGAACAAGGCAGCTTTACCAAAGTCGCTGTAAACCGAAACACAGTTCAGTCTCACATCAGTCGGCAAATCAGTGAATTTGAAACAAAGTGCGGCGGCTCATTGTTCAGGCGCACCGGACGTGGTGTCGTTTTGACTGAATTTGGCCAACATGTCCAACTGCGCGTGAGAGGCTGGCTTAAAGACAGCGAAGAAATGTTTGCAGACATTAAGCAGGCATCCAGCGTGCCAATGGGCGAAGTCAAGATAGGTGTTTTACCTTCTGCGGCACACCCATTGATGACGCATATTTTCAAAAGATTGCACCATGACTATCCAAAGATTAAATTGAACATACGGGAAGGGCAAGGAAGCGAGTTAGATGCATTACTAGACACCGGTGCTGTAGATATGGCTATTTTGTTTCGATACAAAAAACCAACTGGCAATGATGAGACACTTTTAGCAACAGCAAGCACCTACCTTGTCTCTTCACCAGGGCTATCGCTGACCTATCTTGATACTGTTGACTTCAAACGACTTGAAGGTTTGCCATTAGTCTTACCAAGACGCCCATCGCATTGGCGGTCCATTTTGGATGAAACTGCAAAGAGCAAAGGATTCAGTTTGCTATCCGAGGTAGAGGCCGATTCCCTTCGTGTACAAAAAGAAATCATCGCATCTAACCCTCACATGTATGCCCTACTCGGACCGTTTTCGATCGACGATGAACTCAAGATAGGAAAACTACAAGCTGCTAAAGTGATTGGCCCAGATCTCAAACGATACGTGACGCTTGCTCTTCCAAAACAAGGACACTTTACTGAAGTAAGTCGTACCGTTGCAAAGTTAATCAAAGACACTGTCGCTGACTGGGATGGGCAACTTAATCGCCCTAAAACCAATCAAGCCTTGAAATAAACTTAAAAGTAGTTATTGAAAATGGTGGGCCCACCAGGACTTGAACCTGGGACCAAAGGATTATGAGTCCTCTGCTCTAACCAACTGAGCTATAGGCCCGCACTGGGATTCTAATGGCGTGCCATTCAGCGATTGTTCGCAAGCTTGGTGCGCCACAAC
>JACCDK010772679.1_pt1 | contig 12190 bp, 11 predicted proteins | sample 7445871 | NCBI WGS metagenome assembly JACCDK01 (sample SAMN15323436, study PRJNA562643) | freshwater metagenome | isolation source: river surface water | place: USA:Blue River Watershed | collected 2017-08-15
GCATTGTTTGTTTTCCAAACACCACCAGAGGCTGTTGCTACATAATATTCACTGGAGTTCTGTGGATTTACTGCAAAGTCGGCAATACGCCCAGAGGTTACTGCCGGTCCGATGGAGCGAAAACGCAAGGCAGAAAAAGTTGCACTTGTAAAATTATTGTTATCGCTTGGAGCAGAAGATTTTTTCTGAGCAAAAGCATCGCTAGTGAGTAAAATAGAAAATAGAAAAAAGGATAGAATAGATTTTTTCATATTGTTAAGCTTGATTTTTTTCAATATAGAGGTTTTTTTTTAGGTCACAAAGTTCCTCTAAGTACGCACAGAGTTTTACAACAAATCTTTGTGCTACTTTGTGTGTACTTTGTGCTACTCTGTGAGCTAAACTTTTTTTTATTCCGAAAAATAATTAATATTATACAACAGAATCACCCCAATATGAAAACAAAACTCCTCCTTCTCCTCACACTTATCGGCTCTTTCATGCTAGGAGTAGCATTTAGCAACATCAACCTAAAACAAAAAAATTCGGAACCTATGAAACGGGTCACAGGTATTGGCGGTATATTTTTTAAATGCAAAAATCCAAAATTAGTAAGAGAATGGTATCAAAAACATTTAGGGTTAAATACCAATGAGTATGGTGCAGTTTTTGAGTGGTATCAGGGAGCAGATAGTACTCAAAAGGGGTTTAGTCAATGGAGTCCATTTAACGAAAAAACCAAATACTTTGAGCCATCGATCAAGGAATTTATGATTAATTATAGGGTGAAAAATTTAAAAAGTATGGTAGAACTACTTAAACAAGAAGGGGTGACTATATTAGATACGATAGAGACATATGAATACGGTAAATTTATTCATATCATAGACATTGAGGGAAATAAAATAGAACTTTGGGAACCAAATGATGTGGCGTTTGAAAAGATAGGTAAGAATATAGGTGCTGTTACGGTAAAGTAAATTATTGATATTATTTTATTTGTTCTATATTATTACTATCTTGATGATTATTTATTTTTATGTTATATAAAACTTACACTCCTTTTGTACTCATGGCAATTATATTGCTAAGTGCTTGTAATAAAGATGAAATAACAAATACAAACCCAATCAATACATCTGTAAATGGTTTGGTACAAAAAGGTCCATTTGTAAATGGTACAGCCATCGATTTATTTGAATTGAATGCGAATTTAGCATCCACGGGTAAGATATTTAGCTCACAAATTGTAGACAATTTAGGCTCGTTTCAATTTAATTCAGTTTCACTAAATAATACTATTGTATCGCTACGTGCTAATGGTTTTTACTACAATGAAGTAAGTGGAACTACTTCCACTTCGCCCATTACACTTTTTGCGTTGGCTGATATATCAAATCAATCGACATTAAACGTAAACGTTCTCTCACATGTAGAGAAGTCGAGGGTCGAATATTTAACTTCGCAAGGCATGAGTTTCCTACAAGCAAAACGCCAAGCAATGCAAGAGATATTAGCTATTTTCTTTTTCAATAAAAACGACATGGTTAATTTTGAGAACTTAAATATTGCTCAAACGGGTGAAGATAACGCCATTTTACTAGCTGCCTCCATCATATTACAAGGTTACCGAACAGAAGCAGAACTTACTGAATTGTTAGCAAATATTAGCAGTGATTTGAGAAATGACGGTGTTTTAAACGACCCATCCTTGGGTTCTCAATTAGCTAACGATGCTGCTTTCTTAGATTATGCTGCAATTCGAACGAACTTAATAAATCGTTACGCTAGTCTTGGAGTGAGTGCAACGATCCCTAACTTCGAAAAATATGTCACACAATTTGTAGATAGCAATACATATACAATTAATAAAAGTATTAATTACCCAGAGACTACCTCTTTCGGAACAAATGTGTTGTTTTTAAACAAACTTATAGCTACAGGTTCTGAAACCATGAGTTTTTCGGCTGATGTTCCTCGTGGTATGAAGTTGAAAGTTAAAATTTTAGGAAGGGGTTTTGGTTACTCTCCATTTAGTGTAAATAATTGGACCGTTTCAACCTTTGATAATCAAACGGTCAGTCAAACCTATGAAGTGACGGAGTCTGGTAAAAATTCAGATTTAAAGTTTAGTATTTTTGGTGATGATACCTTGAGTGTAGAATACTATGAAAATGGTGCTATTTTACCTACTAGAACCAAACAACTAATTATTTCTAGATGAAAAAATTACTTTTCCTAATGTGAAGGATAACATTGTAAATATGTATACGATGGCTGACAATATGGTGGTAGAATTTCTTTCTATCGGCACAACTCCTGATGGATCTAAATTTCGATTACCAATATGTACTGTATTCGAAATAAAAAATGAAAAAATTTCAAAAGGATTTAACTTATTACGATAATTAGTAGCTGGTATTTAACATTTAGTATTTAGAAAGCATCAATAATTCGTATCCCGATAGCTATCGTGACGTAATTTGTAATTCGTAATTCATTTATTCAATGTTACTGAAAGAGCTTTACTCCCCGCAATTTTATCGTCAATTCTCAGAGGTTTTATCTGAAGTTTTACCTGAATTTGATAAAAAGAATTTCATCAATGCCATCTTTTGCAAAGAATGGGAATCATTGGAACTCAAGCAAAGAATGAAGCATACGAGCACTGTACTGCATTCTGTGCTACCATCAGACTATAAAAAAATAGCTAAAATATTAAAGGAATTAGCAAGTGCTTTGCAAAAATCAGCATTGCACCGACATAGTTTAGAGCTCTTGTTTATACCTGATTACGTTGAGCGATATGGAATAAATCATTATGAATTATCGGTAAAATTATTAGAATACATTACACCATTGAGCTCTTGTGAATTCGCTGTTCGACCCTTCTTAATAAAATACCATGAGCCGATGCTGAAACAAATGTTGGCATGGGCTTCTCACAAAAATGAACATGTCCGTCGATTAGCGTCTGAGGGTGCTCGACCGCGCTTACCTTGGGCAATGGCACTACCTGCTTTGAAAAAAGATCCTAGTTCGCTACTACCGATTCTTGAGAAGTTGAAAAATGATCCGAGTGAGTACGTTCGAAGGAGTGTAGCAAATAATTTAAATGATATCACAAAAGATCATCCTCAAATAGTATTAGACATTGCTAAACATTGGATAGCGAAATCGAAAGAAACTGACGCTATTCTGAAGCATGCTTGTCGAACCCTTTTAAAACAAGGTAACACCACAGCACTGCAATTATTTGGTATTGTACATCATCATAAAATTGTATTGCAAAAGTTTACACTCACCAAAAAAAGTATCAAGATAGGAGAGTACCTTCCTTTCGAAATTTCTTTAGTAAATACTGATAAAAAAAGTCACGCACTTCGTATCGAATATGCTATCTATTATTTACGACAAAATAAAACGCATAATAAAAAAGTATTTAAGATTTCTGAACGTACCATCGAGGCTGGAGAAGTGTTGCAATTAAAACGCAAACAAAGTTTTAAAGTAATTACCACACGCCAATTCTATAAGGGTACTCAATACATTTCTATCATTGTAAATGGTAAAGAGTTGGATAAGCAGAACTTTACTCTAATTCATAATTAATAATTCATAATTTAACATTCAGTATTCATCATTCACTATTTATTAGTGTTTGATAAATAAAATATTCAACTAGGTTTCATTATGTTTTTCATACATCTTTGTTGATATAAAGGTTGATAAAAATGAATATAAAAAATAAAACAATATTAATTACAGGCGGTAGCAGTGGTATAGGCTTAGAGTTTGTAAGGCAACTTAATCAAATGGGGGTGAATTTGATTATTACAGGAAGGAATGAAGAAAAATTAGCCGAAGTAAAGGCCATATATCCAAATGTAAAAACGATCGTTAATGATATTAGTCAGAATAAAGATATACTTGGTTTATATCAATTAATAATACAGGAGCATACAGCGATTGATATGATTATTAACAACGCTGGTATCATGCATAAATTTAGTTTACAACAAGAAGACCTTACATTAGAAGAACTAGTTTCGGAAATCGAGGTGAATTTAAATGGTATTATAAAATTAAATCATTTATTAATTCCACATCTGAAAACCAAAAAAGAAGCAGCTATTGTGAACATCAGTTCGGGACTAGCTTTTGTGCCCTTTCTAGCTTCACCAATATATAGTGTAGCAAAGGCGGGTCTGCATGTATATTCAAAATTGTTACGATTGGAACTAAAGGATACTTCCGTAAAAGTATTTGAAATTGCACCACCTACTACAGATACTACTTTAATTAATAAATTTAAAGATCCTAAGAGCAAATTAAATATAATGAGTACTACTAATTTAGTAGGTCAAGCACTTAAAGCTATTGAAAACAATAAGTATGAGCTGAAACCTGGTGGTGCAGGATTTTTGTATTGGTTAGGAAGAATTGCACCTGGGTTTGCAATGAAAATGGTAAATGGAACGCGGAATTAACAATTAACAATTAACAATTACTCCGACCATCTGTAACTATCGAGTTCTAGTCCTGCGAGATCGAGGGTTCGATCGACTACGGTTGATGCTAGCTCTTCGAAGCTCTTTGGTAAGGAATAAAAGGAAGGATTTGCTGGGCAAATAATACCACCTGCTTCTGTTACCGTTTTCATGTTATTGATATGAATTAAACTGAACGGAGTGTCGCGCACCATTAAGATTAGTCTTCTGCGTTCCTTTAATATTACATCTGCTGCACGAGTCATAAGGTCGTTTGAGACTCCAGAGGCTATACGAGCCAGAGTACCCATGCTACATGGTGCGATAATCATCGTGTCATATTTTGCCGAACCCGAAGCAAATGGGGCCATAAAATCGTTTTTATCGTAAAAGTCGAACTGGTATTTATTATAATTGTTGTTGTGTAATTCAAATTCCCAAACCTGCTTTGCATTGTCGGACATTACTACACCTACTTTTTCGAATTGATGTTGAATTGTTGTAAGCTTGTCGAGTAACACTTTTGCATATACTGAGCCACTAGCACCTGTAATTCCTACAATTATTTTACGTTTCATCTTTGTTAAACTAAATTTTAGGCAAGATGTTTGCTGTATAAATCTAAAATAAAAAAAGGGTCGAAAGATTACTCTGTTCGACCCTACATCTACCTATGAAAAACATACCCTTTCGGGCAAATCAAAACTAATAAGAAAAAGCTAAATTGCAAATATATTGTTACATTAATATTAGTTATTGGAAATGAGGAGAATACAATTAAAAATATATGGTTTTTTTATCATTGCTATATTCTTTTTTAGCAGCTATAAGCCTAAGAGTATGCCTAATACACTTCACTGGATTACGTTTGAACAAGCGGTAGCGCTACAGGCAAAAGCACCCAAGAAAGTACTTGTTGATGTATATACCGATTGGTGTGGTTGGTGTAAAAAAATGGATAAACATACGTATACAGATGAAAATGTAATTAAAAATTTAAGTGAAAATTATTATTTGGTTCGACTAAACGCCGAGCAAAAAGAAGATATATTGTATAAAGACAAAATTTTTAAATACAAATCGGAATACAAAGCAAATGAGCTTGCGGTTAGTTTGTTAAACGGTCAAATGAGCTACCCTTCAACCGTGTTTCTGGATGAGAACATGAATATGTTAACAATAGTACCCGGTTATTTAACTCCCAAAGATTTAAACCCCATATTAAAGTATTTTGGCGAGAACATATATAAACAAAAGAGTTGGAAAGAATTTGAATCAGAAAATAAGCAGTAAATTTTAATAATTTACCTTTCCACAGGTGTTGATATACAATCTTGTTTTCGCTCTTGTTTAATTGCCAAAAAGCAATAAATTTGATATAAACACTCCCTTATTTTTGGGCTTGACATCGAATTAATTGTAAAATATATACATTAAACTTGAGACCTACCGACACCAATAACCCTGAATACTACCACAAGGTGGTGGATTGCCAATATGCTTGTCCGGCACATACTCCAGTTCCTGAGTACATTCGTTTAATTGCTGCCCAGAAATACACCGAAGCTTATATGGTGAATTGGGAATCGAACGTTTTTCCTGGGATTTTAGGTCGCACTTGCGATCGCCCCTGCGAACCAGCTTGTCGCCGAGGACGAGTAGATGAAGAACCTGTGGCTATTTGTCGTTTAAAACGTGTGGCCGCGGATAACAAGGATGACGTAAAATCGCTTATGCCGAAAGCACCATTCCCTTCGAATGGAAAGCGAGTAGCATTAATTGGCGGAGGTCCTGCCTCTTTAACAGTAGCTCGAGATTTAGCGCCCCTAGGTTACGAAATTCATTTATTCGATGATCAAGATCGAGGTGGTGGAATGATGCGCAGTCAGATTCCTTCCTTCCGCCTACCTGAGCAAGTAATTAACGAGGAGGTGGGTTTTATTTTAGACATGGGTATACATACGCATTTCAAAACTCGTGTGAACAGTTTAAAAGAAATACTGAATCAAAATTACGACGCCGTATTTGTTGGAACAGGAGCGCCTAAAGGTAGAGATTTATACGACTTGCCAGGCCGCAAAGAAGCTGATGCAAATATACATATTGGTATTGAATGGCTTGCCAGTGTTGCGTTTGAGCACACCGATAAAATTGGAAAGAAAGTAATCGTACTAGGTGGTGGTAATACAGCCATGGACTGTTGTAGAACATCACGTCGTTTAGGTGGAACCGAAGTGAAAGTAGTGGTTCGTAGTCCGTTTAATGAAATGCGTGCTTCGCCATGGGAAATTGAAGATGCGATGCACGAAGATATTCCGATTATCGATTGCCATGTGCCAAAAAGTTTTGTGGTAGAAAATGGAAAGTTAAAAGGCATGACTTTCGAAAAAGTAGTAGCTAAGTATAATGCTGATGGAAGTAGAGAGCTAGTAAATGCAGGAGAACCCGATGTGTTCATGGAAGCAGATGATGTGTTAATTGCCATTGGCCAATCGACAAGTTTTACTTGGATAGAACGTGATTTGGGTTTAGAGTTTAACAAACAAAGCATGCCAGTGGTTGATGAGCTTACTTTTCAATCGACTCTACCAAATGTATTTTTTGGTGGTGATGCTGCTTTTGGACCGAAGAACGTAATTACAGCGGTTGCACAAGGTCACCAAGCAGCTATTTCTATCGATTTATTCTGTAATGGTGATTCATTAACAAACCGTCCATCACCCTTTGTCAATTTAGTGAGTCAAAAAATGGGTATCCATGAATGGAGTTATGATAGTTTTGTAGAAACAGATAGTCGATATACCGTTCCCTTGGTAGACAAAGAATTAGCCTTAAGTAATCGTAAAGTGGAAGTAGAGTTAGGTTTCGACCATTTACACGGTTATAAAGAGGCACAACGTTGTTTAAACTGCGATGTGCAAACCGTATTCACCGAAAATAAATGTATTGAATGCGATGCATGTGTGGATATTTGTCCAACTTCCTGCATTACTTTCACCTATAATGAAGACGATGAAAGCGCATTAAGAAATAAATTAAACATGCCAGCGAATAATCATGAGCAAGCTATTTTAGTTTCCGATGTATTAGCAGGTACGAAAAAAGTGATGGTGAAAGATGAAGACGTTTGTTTGCATTGCGGATTATGCGCAGAACGTTGTCCAACTTCAGCTTGGGATATGCAAAAATTCTTTTATAGTGTTACAAAAGCAGGGAATCAATGTCAGATCGCAGTAAAATAAATGATTTTGTTGTTCGCTTTGCGAACGTAAATGGTACAGGTTCGGCTTCTGCAAACTTATTATTTGCAAAAGCTATTTTTAGAATGGGAATCTACGTTACGCCTAAAAATATTTTTCCTTCAAACATCCAAGGATTACCAACGTGGTACGATGTACGGGTGAGCGAAAAAGGTTACTTAGGTAGGAGAGAAGGAGTAGATTTGATGGTTTGTGTAAACCCACAAAGCATGCGTAAAGATGTAAACAGCGTAAAACCCGGTGGATACTTTTTATACGACAGTACCAAAGGATTAAATCCAGAATTTATCCGCGAGGACATAAACTACATAGGTGTTCCTTTGATGGAAATGTGTATCCGCGAATTTCAAGATCCACGCCAACGTCAGTTATTTAAAAACATCATTTATGTTGGAGCACTTTCGGCCTTGTTAAATATTGAAATGCAAGTGTTGGAAGATTTGTTAGCAGAGCAATTCCAAGGTAAAGAAAAATTAATTGCTCCCAACATTAAGGCCCTTGAATTGGGAATCAATTTCATAAAAGAGAATTATGAATACCCTCTCGATATTCGATTAGAGAGAAGAGATTTAGTAGGCGATTCAATTATGTTAGATGGTAACTCTGCTTGTGGTTTAGGTGCCATTTATGCTGGTGCAACGGTAGCAAGTTGGTACCCAATTACACCTTCGACATCGGTTGTAGAAGCCTTTATGGATTATGCAAAAAAGTATCGAGTAGATGCAGCCACTGGAAAAAATAAATATGCCATTGTGCAAGCAGAGGATGAGCTTGCAGCAGTGGGTATGGCCATTGGTGCTAACTGGAACGGTGCCCGTGCTTTTACAGCAACCAGCGGACCCGGAGTATCTTTAATGAGTGAGTTTTTGGGCTTAGCATACTTTGCAGAAATTCCATTAGTATTAATTGATGTACAAAGAAGCGGTCCTTCAACAGGAATGCCAACGCGTACTCAACAGTCGGATATTATTGCAGCAGCTTATGCCTCGCATGGTGATACCAAAAATATCTTAGTGTTTCCATCCACCCCCACAGAGTGTTTTGAGATGACGGCAGAAGCTTTTGAATTAGCAGAGTTTTTCCAAACACCAGTAATCATGCTTACCGATTTAGATTTGGGGATGAATGATCACGTGTGTGCTCCATTAATCTGGAACGATAACAAGCCAATGAATCGTGGAAAAGTATTAAGCGCAGAGGATTTAGATAAAGTAGAAAAGTGGGGTAGGTATTTGGATATTGATGGTGATGGTGTTCCATACCGAACAATTCCTGGCACACATCCAACCAAAGGTTCTTACTTCACTCGCGGTACTTCTCGTGATGAGTTTGCAGTTTATACCGAAGAAAGTGAAGCCTATGTGCGCAACATGCAACGATTAGAATTAAAATGGGAAAGCATGAAACCTAAAGTGCCAGCGCCAGAATTTTATCAAACGAATAATGAAAATGAATATGGATTGATTTACTTTGGAACTTCCATCTATGCAGCAAAAGAAGCGATTGATTTATTAGCGGAGGATGGACTAAAGTTTGATGCGATGCGCTTACGTGCATTCCCTTTTAGTAATGAAGTAGAAGAATTTATTTCGTCGCATAAAAAAGTATTTCTAATTGAGCAAAATAGAGATGCTCAAATGAAATCTCTATTAGTGAATGAATTACAATTAAATCCCAAAAATATAATTTCAGTATTGAATTACGACGGTATGCCAATTACTGCCGACCATATTATGGCTACAGTAAAAGAAAAAATGAGTGTACAAGTAATGTAAAATAAAACAAGAATTATCATGACCTATATACGTCCAAAATTTCGTCACCCCGATTTAAAAACCAATGAACTTGGTTACACAAAAACAGTATATGAAGGTTCACTATCAACCTTGTGTGCCGGTTGTGGCCACGATTCCATATCGGCAGCTATTGTACAATCGTGCTTCGAATTATCTATTGAACCGCATCGTTTAGCAAAGCTTTCGGGTATTGGTTGCTCATCAAAAACTCCAGCTTATTTTTTAAGTCAAAGCCACGGTTTCAATTCGGTACACGGACGTATGCCATCGGTTGCAACCGGTGCAAACCTTGCGAACAAAGAGTTAATTTATTTTGGTGTTTCGGGCGATGGAGATACGGCTTCCATAGGTATGGGTCAGTTTGTGCATGTTATTCGCAGAAATTTAAACATGGTGTACATTGTGATGAACAATGGATGTTATGGTTTAACCAAAGGACAAGATTCGGCTACCGCCGATGAAGGCTCGAAAAGCAAGGCAGGTTCGGTGAACATGTTTAATGCCATCGATTTACCTAGTTTAGCTTTAGAGTTGGGGGCAAGTTTTGTTGCTCAAAGTTTCTCGGGCGATAAAACACAATTGATTCCATTAATTAAAGCAGCCATAAAACATCCTGGCTTTGCGTTAATTAATGTTATTTCACCTTGTGTAACCTTTAACAACAATCCTGGTTCTACGAAATCATACGATTATGTAAGAGAGCATATTGAATTAACTTCTACAGTTGATTTCGTTCCTTTACAAGAAGAAATTACAACTTCTTATGAAGAAGGTACCGACAAAGACATAACCTTACACGACGGTTCTCATTTACTTTTACATAAACTTGAGAGCGAGTGGAATCCAGAAGATCGTATGTCGGCAATCAATGCTTTGCAAAAAACAAAAATTAATGGGGAGATTCTTACCGGTTTAATTTACATAGAGCCAGAAACTAGAGACCTGCACCACTTACTTCATACAGTGGATAAACCATTGAATACATTAACCGCAGAAGAACTTTGTCCTGGTAATAATGCATTGCAGGAACTAAACGCGGAACTGCGTTAATATAAATTAGCATTCGGAGGGGAACAGATGTGGTTATCTTTTCCCTTTTTTATTGCCCGATGCTTTTCGTTTACGATGATCTGGATTGTTACGAGCTAAAGATTCTACAAGTTTATTTTCGGAACTTACTTTATTCTTTTTCTTCTCCCTTTTCTCCATTGTTGATTTGTCGGTACTCGATGAATCTTTCAACATGCTATAGATAATATCCATTTCTGCTGGTTCCAAATCTCGCCAATCGCCAAGGGGTAATCCTTTTAGGCTGATGTTCATAATGCGAACACGCTCGAGCTTCACCACTTCATAACCAAAATGTTCACACATTCTGCGAATTTGTCGATTAAGTCCTTGTATTAAAATAATGCGAAAGGTGTTTGCTGATTCCTGAACAATTTTACATTTTTTGGTTACAACACCTAACATGGGTACTCCTTTTGCCATGCCCTCTATGTCTTCAGTCTTCAAAGGTTTATTTACAGTAACGATGTATTCTTTTTCATGTTTATTTCCTGCACGCAGGATCTTATTTACCATATCACCGTTATTGGTCAGGAAAATTAAACCTTGAGAGTCCTTATCAAGTCGACCAATTGGAAATATTCTTGTGCTATGATTAACAAAATCGACAATGTTATCGCGGACGTTTTTTTCAGTGGTGGAAGTAATACCTGGGGGTTTATTTAATGCGATAAAAATGATACCTTCTTCTTCCAACGGTTCCAAATCATGCCCATTCACACGAACACGATCTTGAGGACCTACTTGGTCGCCAATCTTCGCACGTTTACCATTTACAAATACATTGCCTTTTTCAATGTATTTATCGGCTTCTCTCCTGGAGCACAAACCAGATTCCGCAATAAATTTATTTAATCTCAATGTTGAATGTTGAATGTATCAAATATATGATTTTTCAATAGCTAATTTGTTTATTTTGTAATATGATAATGTTGTGAACAGATTGCTAATATCAACATTGTAAAACAAATAAAATTAAATTGATGTGAAGCAATTTAATTAATGATAATCTCTATTGGTATAGCCTTCATAGGCTTAAGTCAAAATTCAACTACACAAAAAATAAGGCTAAAATTGTAGTGGATAAATAATTTGAATTTGGTGAAATGAACAGGACTGTGGTTAGTCTCTAGTATTTAGTATTTAGACCGCTTCACTGTGAAATGTCCAACAGCGAAGCGGTCTAATATCTAGAAGTGCAGCGATCTAATTAAAATCGATCTGCATTCATTACTTTGTTCCAAGCTGCAACAAAGTCGTGTACAAATTTATCTTTAGCGTCTTCGCAAGCATACACTTCTGCTAATGCTCTGAGTTCTGAATTCGAACCAAATATCAAATCAACGCGAGTACCGGTCCATTTTACTTCGCCAGTTTTACGATCGCGACCTTCGAATACATCTTTATGATCTGATACCGCTTTCCAAGTTGTGCTAAGGTCTAAAAGATTTTTGAAAAAGTCGTTTGTTAATTTGCCTGGAGTAAGAGTAAACACACCGTGTTTAGAACCATCATAGTTAGGATTTAAAGCTCTTAATCCCCCCACTAATACAGACATTTCAGGAGCTGTTAAAGATAACAACTGAACCTTATATAA
>JACCDK010029626.1_pt1 | contig 12188 bp, 9 predicted proteins | sample 7445871 | NCBI WGS metagenome assembly JACCDK01 (sample SAMN15323436, study PRJNA562643) | freshwater metagenome | isolation source: river surface water | place: USA:Blue River Watershed | collected 2017-08-15
GCACCAGTTACATCAAAGAATGCGCGCGATTACATGCGCGTGATGTTCGCCGGCGCTCACGATGAAATTCCTGATCGCCAAGGTCGCGTAACTATTCCTGCAGGACTTCGCACATATGCAGGACTTGAAAAAGAGTGCGTTGTCATTGGTGCAAATACGCGCGTTGAAATTTGGGATAACGCAGCTTGGAACTCTTATTTATCAGATCGCGAAAAGGGCTTCGCCGAGGTTTCAGAGGAGATTTTTCCGGGTCTCTTCTGAGAAAAATTAATAAAAACAACTTAATAAAAATTTAATAAAACAACTGAATAGCGCTCTCATCTGTGGCCACCGCCGACCTAAAGCCGGCAGCGACACCCCTTCCCCGGTGTCGCTTTCGTTAGATCCGTCGGCCGGCGGTGACCAGAGATGAGAGATGAAGTTGAACAAGTAATTGCGAGATAACTAGTTAAGAAAAGGGGGAGTGTATGAACGATGCAAGCACGCAACATATTTCAGTAATGCTTGATCGTTGCATTGAACTACTCTCTCCAACAACTCAGCTAACCCAATCACCAGTTATCGTTGATTGCACACTTGGTTTGGGCGGTCACACCGAAGCCCTCCTTGAAAAGTTTCCAACCCTTACGGTAATCGGAATCGATCGCGATCCAATTGCTTTAGAACGCGCATCTGCACGCCTTGCTCGCTTCGGAGATCGCTTCAAACCAAACCACGCAATCTTCGATCGCATCGGTGAAGTTGTTGCTAGCCATGGGTATAAAAGCGTGAATGGAATCCTCTTTGATCTTGGCGTTTCATCCATTCAATTAGATGAGGTAGATCGCGGATTTTCATATTCACAAGATGCGCCTCTTGATATGCGCATGGACCGCACTCGCGGGATTACCGCTTCAGAGATTGTAAATACCTATGCTCCAGGCGCACTGGTAAAGATTCTGCGCACTTATGGCGAAGAAAAGTTTGCAACACGTATCGTTGAAAATATTGTTAAGGCCCGTGCGAAAGCGCCTCTTAACTCAACCCAAGAACTTGCTACATTAGTTAAAGAGAGCATTCCTGCTGCAACCCGTCGCACCGGTGGTAATCCAGCAAAGCGCACCTTCCAGGCCCTACGCATTGAAGCTAATGACGAACTCGGTGCGGTTACTCGCGCACTACCTGTTGCACTCGATCTCTTGATGGTGGGCGGCCGAGTTGTTGTTCTCTCCTTCCAATCGCTAGAAGACCGCATCGTTAAAGAGATCTTTGTTGAGCGTTCGACATCAAAGACGCCGCGTGATCTTCCAGTTGATCTTCCAGAATTTGCTGCCAAGTTTGCACTTGTTTCCAAATCAGGTGAAACACCTTCTGATCAAGAGTTAGCTAACAATCCGCGCTCGGCATCGGTTCGATTACGTGCGATCGAAAGGTTGGCTGCTTAAATGGCGCTTACCCAAACGATTGCAACTCGCGCCCCACGTGCTCCACGCCAGAAGCTCTCTGAAAAATCTGCAGAAGTCTTCTTAAAGTTAGTACCAAATGTTTCTGATGGCGCCCAAGCTACTCATCGCTTCTTTGCAACCTTCTTATCGGTAGTTGCCGGTATCGGTTTGTTGATGTTGCTAGTTGTAAATATTTTGCTGGCACAAGATGCCTTCACACTCTCAGAGTTAAAGGCTGAAGCGAAAATCGTTGCAGATCAACGCGAAGCGATTAACCGCCAGATTGATCTCGCATCATCGCCAGAAGCGCTGGCTAAAAAAGCTGCCGAACTCGGTATGCGTCCATCTGAATCTCCTGTATTTCTAAACCTGGCACCAATTGCAGACGCTGCAACTTCTGAAATAACTAATGGAGATGTTGCCCGTGGGTAATTTAAATCTGGCCGCATCTCGCATCCGCATACTCATCGTCTTTATCTTGATCTTCTTCCTGCTCTTTGCGGCGCGCTTGATTCAGATCCAGGCGATTCAAGCAAGTGATTACCGGGCAAAGGCTGCCAATGAGATGGAGTCAACGCGTGCAATCCCGGCTGCGCGCGGTGAGATAACCGATATAAATGGCGTTGCCTTTGCGCGCAGCGTGTCAGCGATAAATATCGTTGTAGACCAAACCTTAATTACCGATGCGCCCGCAACAGCAAATTTTGCTGCACCAATCCTTGGAATGACAGTTGCGCAAGTACAAAGCGCGATATCGGGAACGAAGCGTTATTCAATGGTTGCTCGAAGTGCAAAGCCAGCGATCTGGCGCACCTTGAGCGATTCCATCGATGCTCATAATTCAGCGCTATCGAAAGAGAATTTCGATAAGAGAATTCTAGGTTTCTTCGCCGAACGTAACTACATCCGCGAGTATCCATCTGGCTCTCTTGTTTCCTCACTTGTCGGTTTTGTTCGCCAAGATGGAATCGGTGCGACAGGCCTTGAATCAAGTATGAACTCACTGATTTCCGGAACCGATGGACGTTATTCATATGCACGTGGCTTAGGTGCTGAAATTCCTGGTTCACAGAATGAAATCGTTGCGGCGAAGAAGGGCACAACGGTGCGTTTAACTATCGACCGTGATGTGCAATGGGTTGCAGCTCAAGCTATTCAAGAAGCGGTTTCCAAGTCGCGCGCAACTAGCGGAACAGTAATTGTCATGGATCCAAAGACTGGCCATATTTTGGCGCATGCGACTGCTCCAACATTTGATCCAAATAACACTAAGACTGTTTCTCAATCGTTGATGCGAAATCCTTCGGTGCAAGATGTTTATGAGCCCGGTTCAACTGGAAAGATTATGACTCTGGCTGCTGCGCTCGAAGAAGGGAAGATAACTCCAGAGACGGTTCTATCTGTTCCGTACTCAATCAAGCGCGGGGGAGATACCTTCCACGACCATGAGCGCCATCCAGTTCAGCATCTAACAACTTCTGGAATCCTGGCGGTTTCCTCAAATACTGGAACTATAAAAATTGGCGAGATGCTCTCTAATGACAAGTTGCATAGTTACTTAACTAAATTTGGAATCGGCGTATCAACAGGATCTGGTCTACCTGGTGAATCTAAAGGGTTATTCCGCCCTGTCAGCGATTGGTCTGGAACCACAGCGCCAACTGTTGCTTTTGGTCAGGGTTACTCGGTTACCGCAATGCAGGCAACAAGCATCTTTGCAACTATCGCAAATGATGGAGTTCGCGTATCTCCAACTGTTATTGCAGGCACTAGCGACAGCACTGGAAAATTTACTGTGGCCGCAGATCGCACCAGTCAGAGGGTTGTTAGCGCAAAGACAGCACAACAGGTTCGCTTGATGATGGAATCAGTAGTTTCAGGACACGGAACTGCGCCAAGTGCGGCGATACCTGGATATCGAGTTGCTGGTAAAACCGGAACTGCCGAACGTTACAACGTTGATTGTGGTTGCTACAGCGGATACACCGCTTCATTTATTGGCTTTGCCCCTGCTGATGCTCCTAAGTATGTTGTTAGCGTGACAATTCAAGATCCAAAGGGCTCGTACTACGGAGGCTCACTTGGTGGTCCAGTATTTAAAAAGGTTATGACATTTGTATTGCAAGCAGAGCATGTTGCACCAACTGGAACAAAAGTTCTTCCAGTTGCACTAACCCAAGCAGAGCTTCGCCAGAAAGAGCGTCGCGAAACTGCGGCGACCGCACAGGCGAGTTTAAAGAGCAGATAATGCGCCCATTTAGCCAGAGCACTTTAAAGTTATCGAAAGTCGCTGGCGCTGTCTCTGCAACTTGTGAATTAAGCGAAGCGGAACTTTCTAAGATAGAAATTTCCGGCCTCACTCATAACGATTCTCAAGTAGAACCCGGAGATCTCTTTATTGCGATTCCGGGTGCCAATCGCCATGGAGCAGAGTTTGCGATGAGCGCAGTAAGTAAAGGCGCGGTAGCGATTTTGACCGATAGCGTAGGAGCTGCTTACGTTAAGGGAACCCCTGTTCTAGTTGTGGAAGATCCGCGCCGCGTTGCGGGCAATATCGCTGCTCTGCTCTACAACGAGCCAATGCGCGACTTAGCAAGTATCGGAATTACCGGAACAAACGGCAAGACGACGGTCTCTACTTTGATTTATCAAATTTTCGAAGCAGCTAGTCGCGATTGCGGGCTAATCGGAACTATCGAAACCCGTATCGGAAAAGATGCCATCGAGAGTTCGCGAACAACACCTGAAGCCACAGATTTGCAAGCGCTTTCGGCGGTAATGCGCGAGCGACATATGCGACATCTAGTCATGGAAGTCTCTAGCCATGCCATGGTCTTACACCGCATGCAAGGCGCACATTTTGCCTTTGTCGGTTTCACAAACTTGACCCAAGATCACCTGGATTTTCACGGAGATATCGAGAGTTACTTTGCAGCCAAAGCCAAGTTGTTTACCCACGAATTTGCAGATCAAGCTGTTATCAATATAGATAGCAACTATGGCGCGCAGTTGGCGTCAACAACTGAACTTCCGGTTATCTCACTATCTCGACTAAATCCGCAAGCTATTTGGCACTTTACAGATATTGATGCATCTGGAAAGCATGTTCACTTTAAAATCCGTGGCTCTGGCGGAATTCTTATTGAATCCTCAACAAAACTTCGTGGTGGCTATAACTTGGATAACCTTTTAATGGCTATCGCTATCGCAGTTGAATCAGGTGTGGATCCAATCGATATTGCAGCCGCCGTTCCGACGCTATCAGGTGCAGCAGGTCGGTTAGAAGAGGTAAGCGTTGGTCAGAGTTATTCGGCTTTTGTGGACTACGCGCACACTCCTGATGCGGTCTCTAACGTGCTCGAATCAATTCGTGAATTTACATCTGGAAAAGTTATCGCCGTGCTCGGTTGCGGCGGGGATCGCGATTCCTCAAAGCGTCCCTTGATGGGGCAGGCACTTCTTAAAGGTTGTGATGTCGCTGTATTCACGAGTGATAACCCGCGATCTGAAGATCCAAGTCAGATTCTTAAAGAGATGGTTGGTAAGTTAAAAGTTTCTGAGCCAGCGAGAGTAATTGAAGATCGCAAGAGCGCGATTGAGTACGCCATATCTTTGGCATCGCAAGGAGACACAATTGCGATCTTGGGTAAGGGCCACGAACTCGGGCAAGAGATTGCTGGAAAGAAATTAGATTTTGATGATCGTAAAGTTTTGGCACAGGCGATTGCAGGTTTGAAATGATTGAATTAAAGGCTTCAGAGATCGCCAAGATCGTCGGCGGAGATTTAATCGGCGGTGATATCACCGTCACTGCAGCACCGGTCTTTAACTCCAATCAAGCTACTCAAGGATCAATCTTTCTCGCTCTCGTAGGTGAAAGAACTGATGGCCACAATTACATTTCAGATGCCTTTGCACACGGCAGTGTTCTCGCCTTTGTAACGAAAGAAGTTCCCGAACGCTGCATAGTCGTCAAAGATGTTCTTGCAGCGCTTAACTCACTTGCATCTTATGTTCGCCAGGCGCTACCTGAATTAAAGGTAATTGCGCTAACTGGTTCTCAAGGAAAGACAACAAGTAAAGATCTGCTCCGCCACATCCTGGAAACCGTCGCACCTACTGTTGCCCCGGCCGGAAACTTCAATAATGATCTAGGTGCACCGATCACTTTGTTGCAATGCGACGAGAAAACCAGATTCTGCATCTTAGAAATGGGAGCGCGTCACGTTGGCGATATCGCAAAGTTATGCCAGATGGCCACACCAGATATTGGAGTGGTTCTTAGAGTCGGAACTGCACACGTTGGTGAATTTGGATCCGAGGAGTTAGTCGCCAAAGCTAAGTCTGAAATGATTTCATCGCTAAAGAGCACTGCGATAGCGGTACTAGGTCAATACGATCAGTACACGCCAGCGATGGCTTCCTTGCACAGCGGCGTTACTGTGACATTTGGTGAGACAACAAGCGCAGATGTTCGAGCCACAGATGTTGAAATTCGCGAGGGTCGTCCGCATTTTGATCTAGTAACTCCGGCAGGCCGAGCATCAGTTGGCTTAAGAATTGTCGGAATTCATCAAGTATCGAACGCACTTGCTGCGGCAGCGATCGCAACCAACTTAAATATCTCGATTGATCTCATTGCCGGTGCGCTTTCCACCGCCGAACTTCATAGCAAGTGGCGAATGGATATCGCAGAGCTAAATGGTCTAGTGCTTATTAATGATTCTTATAACGCAAGCCCTGAGTCGACCGAGGCAGCGCTACGCACTTTGGTGCTCTTTGCTCAAGAACGGGGCGGTCAATCCTGGGCTTTCTTGGGAAAGATGCATGAACTCGGCGCGTCATCACTTCATCACCATTCACGACTTGGCACCCTTGCTTCAGAGTTAGGAATTGACCATCTAGTTTGCGTGGCTTCTCCAGAGTATGCCGCACAGGTAAATGGTTCCAGCGCGATGACAGTTCATCTGCTCGACTCTAAAGAGTTGGCAGATGAGTTAGTTAGTCAGATGAGCCAGGGAGATGTTGTTCTGGTTAAAGCATCGCGCGCAGAGAAGTTTGAGGAAGTTGCAGAGTCAATCACTGAAAAGTGGAATAGCCGTGAAGTTGGGGGAGAGAATTAAATGAGAGAAATTCTGATCGCTGGTGCGATCGCCTTGTTCTTATCTCTCTTTGGAACGCCGGGTTTAATTCGCATACTTGCCCGCCGCGGTTATGGACAGATTATTCGAGATGATGGACCTTCTTCGCATCACACCAAGCGCGGAACGCCAACCATGGGCGGCATCATTATTATTTTCGCAACTGCAGTTGGTTATTTCATCGCCCACGCAATTTCGCGAAACACAGTTAGCACCTCAGCGCTCTTAGTTCTTGGTTTAATGGCAGGTCTGGGATTTGTTGGATTCTTAGATGATTGGCTAAAAGTTTCTCGCCAGAAATCACTTGGCTTAAATGCCAAGCAGAAAATATTCGGGCAGATAGTGGTTGCAGCAACTTTTGCTTACTTAGGTATCAACTTTCCAGATCGTGATGGGCTAACGCCAATCTCACAGAATTTATCAACCGTTCGCGATACCTCAATTACTTTAGGAACTACCTTGGTGATCATCTGGGTCGTCATAATGGTGACCGCTACCAGCAACGGTGTAAACCTCACCGACGGTTTAGATGGCTTAGCAACCGGCGCTGCTGTGATGACATTTATCGCATTCATTTTGATTGGCGTTTGGGAATTTGGTCAAAGTTGCGCGGTATCACCTGGCGCTAACTGCTATCTAGTTCGAGACCCGTTAGATATTGCTGTTCTATCTGCAGCGCTAGCTGGGGCATGTGCCGGATTTCTCTGGTGGAACGCCTCGCCAGCAAAGATCTTCATGGGCGATACCGGTTCGCTAGCACTGGGCGGCGCCCTTGCGGGAATTGCGACAACTTTACGAATTGAGTTACTACTAATTCCACTAGGTGGCTTATTTGTAATCATTAGCGCTTCAGTGATTCTTCAAGTTGCCTACTTTAAAATCTCAGGCGGAAAGCGAATCTTCAAGATGGCGCCACTGCAACATCACTTCGAATTAATGGGCTGGGGTGAAGTAACAATTGTTCTTCGCTTCTGGATCATCGCTGGCCTTTGCGTCGCAGCCGGCTTAGGGCTCTTCTACGCGCAATGGGTCACGGCATAAGGCCGATAAGAAATGGCTATTAATTTATCGGGCGAGAGTGTTTTGATTCTTGGCGCTGGAGTAACTGGAATAGCAGTCGCCAGATCACTCAGCGCTAAAGGCGCATCAATTCTCTTCGCCGATGATCAGGTTGAAACTGTAGAAGGATTTAAAGTTTCTAAATCAGATCAGGTAAAGGTTGATGGCTTTTCTTTTGTTGTTATCTCACCAGGCTGGAAAGAGAGCCATCCACTTATCGTTAAGGCGCAAGCCGCTGGCATACGTTTAGTAAATGAGATTGATCTGGCTTGGTCTTTTCGCGCAGAACTTGTTCCTGGTCAAAAGTGGATCGCTTTAACTGGAACCAATGGAAAGACAACTACTGTTGAAATGGCGGCGGCAATGCTGCGTGCAGGTGGCGTTTCAGCAATTGCTTGCGGAAATGTTGGTACGACGGTAATTGAAAGCGTAGAGAGTGCTGAAAAGTACGAAGTACTAGTTCTCGAACTCTCATCTTTTCAACTGCACTGGTTAAGAGAAGCAAGTTTTGTGGCGGCAGCGATTTTAAATATCGCTGAAGATCATCTTGATTGGCATGGCACTTTCACCGAGTACGCGCGCGTTAAGGGCTCGATTCTAGATCGCGCATCGACGGGAGTCTTTAACTCTTCAGATTTGGAAGTCGTAAATCAAGCAGTGCACTGGCAAGGACGCAAAGTCTTTTTCTCACTCGACACGCCTGCACCTGGTGAAATCGGCGTAGTTGAAGAGTTATTGGTAGATCGTGCATTTGTTAGCGATCCCCAGGAAGCGGCGATGCTTGCAGAGATAGTTGATGTAAAACCTACCGTTCCACACAATGTGGCAAATGCCTTGGCCGCAGCAGGGCTGGTTCGAGCCCTTGGCGTATCTCCGGAAGCAGTTCGCAGCGCTCTACAAAATTTCTCATTGGGCAGACACCGCATCGAAGAAGTAGCAAATATAAATGGAATCTCTTGGGTAAATGATTCAAAGGCGACAAATCCCCATGCCACAGTTGCATCTTTAAACTCAGCGCTATCGTCTATCTGGATCGCAGGTGGCTTAGCTAAGGGCGCCGAGATGCAAGAGCTAATCGCTAAGTGCAAATCAAGAATTAAAGTTGCCATCCTTATCGGTACTGACCGCGAGCTAATCGCCGATGAATTGCGTTCGCAAGCACCAGAAATTGAAATCGTTTACGTCGATGCTCCCGGCACATATCAGCGAGGCGGAACAGATAATTCACTGATGGAGGCGGTCGTTAAAGCTGCCGCTGAACGCGCTAAGACCGGGGATCGAGTATTACTCGCCCCAGCTTGCGCATCAATGGATCAATTCATCTCCTACTCCGATCGTGGAGATAGGTTTGCAGCAGCGGTAAAGAAAGTAGTCCAATGAGCGCCCCAGCCAAGTTCTTCGCAAAACCAGTTAACAATTTCTATATCTTGGCGGTCTGTTCAGTGGCGCTCTCAGTGATTGGTTTGGTGATGGTCTTTTCGGCATCATCAATTCATTCCTTAGATACAAGAGGCAACGCTGTTGCAATTGTTCTACGCCAAGGCTTCTTCTTCGCACTATCTATCCCGTTGGCAATCTATCTATCGCAAAGATCGCTAACCCAGTGGCGTTGGTTGGCAAGATTTGGCTTACTAATTTCAGTTGCAATTCTCGCTATCCTGCAAATCCCTGGCGTTGGAAAGACAGTTAATGGAAATACCAACTGGATCGCTCTTCCATTTGTAGATGTGCAGCCAAGTGAAATCTCCAAATTCCTCTTAATTCTCTGGGCGAGCTACTTATTGGCAAATCAAGAGAAGAACGGAAAGACGCGGATCAATGTCTTTGCTCTAATTACTCCCGGATTTATGGTTGTTATCTTCTTGATCTTGTTGGGTCGCGATCTTGGTACAGCGTGCGTTGTTGCAGCAATACTCGGCGGATTGCTTTTTGTTTCAGGTGTTGAACTTCGTTTGCTAGGTTCATTGGTTGCAGCCGGAGCAGTTGTTCTGGCAGCGCTTATTGCAACCGCTGGCTATCGTGCCGCAAGATTTCTTGTTGTGCTTGATCCATTTGCAGCAGAGCAGTATAAAAACGCGGGTTGGCAGCCAGCACATAGTTTGCTCGGGCTAGCATCTGGTGGAATTTTTGGAGTTGGTCTAGGGGGTAGTCGCCAAAAGTGGGGAAACCTTGCTGAAGCACATACCGACTTTATCTTTGCAGTAATCGGTGAAGAACTCGGGCTACTCGGCACTCTCGCAGTTCTAGCCTTACTTGCAGCGCTTATCTTTTCAATTTTTAAAATCGCGCTTCGTTGCAAAGATCCAATGTCTCGTTATGTTGGCTCTGGAATTGGCTGCTGGATTGCAGTACAGACTGTTCTTAACATTGGTTCAGCAACTAGCGTGCTGCCTGTTGTCGGTGTAACTCTTCCCTTTGTTTCCTATGGAGGTTCAGCGCTAATTTCTCTCTACATCGGACTCGGTTACATATTTGGCAGCGCACTTCGTGATCCTGAAGTATCCAATGAACTCCAGAAAGCGATAGAACGGCGTAGATTAAGCACATCATGAAGATCGTTCTTGCAGGCGGTGGAACTGCTGGTCATATCGAGCCAGCCCTTGCCGTCGCCCGCACTTGGCGCGCAAATCACCCAGGCGACCAGATTGAATTCCTCGGAACTAAATCAGGACTTGAGAACCAACTAGTTCCCGCTGCTGGATTTAAACTTTCGCATATCTCTAAGGTCGTAATTCCACGCAAGATCTCACTCTCACTCTTTGTCGCACCCACAACATTAACTCAGGCCTTTCTTGAATCCCGCGCTGGACTGAAAGGCGCCGATCTTTTAATCGGTTTCGGGGGATATGTTTCGGCACCGGCATATTTAGCCGCTCGCTCCTTAAAGATTCCGATAGTCATACATGAAGCAAACGCGAAGCCAGGTTTAGCAAATCGCTTAGGCGCACTTTTCACAAACCATCTAGCCGTTGCTCAACCAGTTAAATCCGGAAAGTTGAGTAGGGCGTTAATTACTGGGCTGCCACTGCGTTCTGATGTGTCGAAAGCTCTTCAAACTAGCGGAAGCGATTGGTCGGCAGCGCGGAGTAAAGCAAAGGCTGCTCTAGGAATGGGCGCCAGCGAACCAGTTATTGCAATCTTCTTTGGTTCCCAAGGCTCGGTTGCACTCAATAAGGTAATCGCTGACTCTCTTCCCATCTTTGAAAAGACCGGTGCACAAATGCTCCACGCCGTTGGGAAATCAAATCAACTTCCCAAAGCCGGACCTAATTACAAACCTGTTTCATATATCGAAGATATGGCTAGTACTTATCTAGCGGCTGATTTGATTATCGCGCGTAGCGGAGCCGTAACCTGCTCAGAAGTAAATGCGCTCGGCAAGTATGCGCTCTTTATTCCACTGCCGATTGGAAATGGCGAACAGAAAGTAAATGCCCGTTTGGTAACAGAACAATCTCGTGGAGAAATCATTGATCAAAGCGAATTCACTCCGCAATGGATCGAAAAACACCTAGATCGCTTACTTAAGAATTGCGAGTTGGCTAGCCCATCAGGCAACGCTTCTGATTTGCACGCCAGCGAAAAAATCGTGGCTCTTATGGAAGAAGCCTTGAAAGTGAAGGCGAAGTAATGGCAAACGATATTTCGAAATGGTCGGGCAAGCGCCTGCACTTCATCGGTATTGGTGGGGCAGGCATGAGTGGTTTAGCGCGCATTGCTCTCTCGCACGGGATTACAGTTACAGGCTCTGACGCCAAAGATTCAACGGTATTAAGCGCGCTGCAGGCACTTGGAGCGCAGGTTTCGCCAGAGCATAAAGCGAGCCAGGTAGATGGCGCTGACTACATTATTTTTTCAACAGCTATCGGTACAAGTAATGTTGAGTTGATTCGCGCCCAAGAGTTACAGATTCCTGTACTGACGCGTGCGCAGGCGCTTGCAACTTTAATGTCGCAAGATCGCAGCATCGCTGTCGCCGGAACTCATGGCAAGACAACTACTTCATCTATGTTGACCGTTGCGCTGCAATCATGTGGATTGGATCCTTCATTTGCGATCGGTGGCACGTTGACTTCATCAGGATCTAATGCTCATAAAGGAACGGGCGATCTCTTTGTCGCCGAAGCCGATGAATCTGATGGATCATTTATTGAATACCATCCCAACGCAGCGATCGTTACAAATATTGAGCACGATCACGTTGACTTTTTCGCAAAGCCTGAGGATGTAACCAACGCGTTTAACTCTTTTGCTGCAACCATTAGTCAAGATGGAGTTCTGGTTTATTGCGCCGATGATGCGGGTTCTGCCGCTTTGGGCAGAGACTCCAAATTGCGCCCTGATCTAAAAGTTGTTTCGTATGGAACTACCCAAGGTAGCGACCTATATATCGATTCAATCAAACTATTGGCGATGGGATCAACGGCGAGAGCGCTGTGGAACGGCCGCTTAGTCGGGACTCTCTCGTTGCAAGTTCCTGGTTTACACAATGTTTTAAATGCAGGCGCAGCTTTAGCGATGGGCCTAGCCCTTGGCGCACCAGCTGCCGAACTACTTGCCGGAC
>JACCDK011129531.1_pt1 | contig 12186 bp, 4 predicted proteins | sample 7445871 | NCBI WGS metagenome assembly JACCDK01 (sample SAMN15323436, study PRJNA562643) | freshwater metagenome | isolation source: river surface water | place: USA:Blue River Watershed | collected 2017-08-15
AAAGAGGTGGTTTCCGTCATTGTGTGATGTTGCTGAGTGCGGAGTGCATTCGTCAACAACTTCTATTGTCACCGGGACGAACGAAACGCCGTGCGCGTGCAGCACCTGAATGCGATGATTGCCTGCCTCAAGTCGGTATGATTGATTATTGCGCCCAACGCGGATCATGAGCGGCTCTTGTAAACCTTCGTCCACGAGATGCACCCAGAGCGCTTCCAAATCTACTCGAGTGCCGTCCTGAAGTGTGGTTGTAGGCGACACGTCTGTGCCTCTAAGAGCGTAGACAAATTCTGTCGGCAGCAGACCAACTTTTCCTTGTGTGTAGAGCGGGTGATTTTTCCAGGATTCGCGTAGGGGGTTCATGGGGGGTAGTATTTAATCTCTAATTTTTACAAAAAACCACAAGCCAATCGCAATAAAAATGCTGATTACAAAGGTGGCAATTTTATACCTGTCATTGCCGAGAGTGACAAGGTTAGATACTACAAGTCCCCATACAACAGGTCCGACAAGAGACGATGCGCGCTCAATAAGTCCGAAGTATGAGAAGGCCAGATTGCTGCCCTGTGGTGGTGCGAGATGAGCCATCATCGAACGTGACACAGCCCAATTTGAACCAAACCATAGTCCCATAAAAACAGTAGCGATGATAAACAGGGTGAAATTAGTAATGAGACCAAGTGCCGGCAAAATAATTAACCAACCAAAGAGAATGAAGAGCAATGTTTTCTTGTGGCCGAATTTGTCTGCAATAAAACCAGAGACAAGGCCTCCAATGGCTGAGGTTATAATAATTCCTGCAAGTAAATACGTTTTGGTCGTGTCTGGCACAGACCACACCTGCTCCATAAAAATCGGGAAATTATTTGCCGCAGTCAGGATAGCGTCATTAAAGAAAAAGTAGGCGAGAAGAAATAATCCCAAGCCAGGGCTGAGTAGGAGATTTTTTGTCTGAGCAATGAGCGCCTTAGTGCTCGAGACTGCTTTCACAAGCGCCTTTTCCTTTGCGGGCTCCTTGAACAACAAAAGCATTGGGAGTGAAAAGAGCGCAAAGGCAATCGTCGCCGGCAGAAGTGTTTCGGCTCGTGGAGAGGAACCGAAAAATGTGATTGTGCCATTTGAAATAGGAAGCACGAGGAGCAGTCCTGCAAATTGACCAAGATAATTTGCCGCAATGCCATAGCCAGACACACGACCGCTTTTTTCGGGAGTTGAAATGTCGTTGATAAGTGGTGTGTAGAACGTAAAGCTAAGCGTAAACACATAGGTGGCAAATGTGAAAAATAGAATAGAAGCGAGCGGATGGTTTGTGAGTGCACACAATGCACAAATGCCATAGAAAACTATTGCACCAACGGTAGTTATTCTGAGTCCAGTTATCCTCCTCAGGTGACCATCAAGCATCATGCCGGCGAATGGTGCGGTGAGAATAAGGAGGATAGTAGAAATCGTGAACGTTAGGTTGTATGAAAGGTCCGAAAAACCCTTCTCGATAACAATCCACTGGGCAAAATAGAGAAAAAAGACAATCGAAACAAGTGAATTGGCAAAGTCATATAATACCCACAAAAATACGTTTCTTTTAGAATTCATACATGCTTAAGGTTTGTGCTCATAGTATACACGAAGCAGCTTTACCGCTTCTTTGCCCTCTAGCCAAAAAATGCTAGGATAGCTCTATTGCGGGATCGTCTAATGGTAGGACATGGGCCTTTGAAGCCTAGTATCTTGGTTCGAGTCCAAGTCCCGCAGCACGAAGCGCAGCGTAGTGCTGCGGGAAGCAAGCACGGGGTGCTTGCGGCTTGGACTCGAAGACCTTTTCAGGATTTTCCGAGCTTTGCGAAGGAAAAACCGAAAAGGTGTACTGCTCCTGTAGGGAGCGAGTCCAACATTACCCCCCCCATTTATTTCACTAAAATTGCCGATCTAATGCCCGTTATCTTATAATTTAGCTATATGATAAGCGGATTTCTGTATAGAACTATCGTAAAACCAATCTTATTTTTATTCTCTGCCGATCATGTGCACGAGTTTTTTCTTAAAGCTGGCAGGCAACTCGGGCGCTATGTCTTTATAAAAAAGTTTTTGGCGAGCATGTGGCGGTATGATAGCTCGAGTTTAGAGCAAGAACTCTTTAACTTGTCTTTTAAAAACCCCGTTGGTCTTTCGGCCGGCTTTGATTACAACGCTGATCTTGTCGAGATTCTGCCAAGTATTGGCTTCGGGTTTCACAGTATCGGAACGCTGACGCACGAGCCATATGCGGGTAATGAGCCGCCAATGCTTGGTCGGCTTCCAAAGTCGCGGTCACTCTTGGTGAATAAAGGGTTTAAGAATAATGGTGTAAAAAAGATACTTGAAGGGATGGGTAAAAAAACGAACGACGCTTTGCGAGGGGTCAGTATCGGAGCGACCAATAAATCGTACCCTCATTTTGATGCCATGGTAGAAAATCTAGTGGCCGGTTTTCGTGATGCGGAGTGTTTTGATCATTTCGATTACTACGAACTCAACATTAGTTGTCCCAATCTTCTCAATATCCAAAATCTCAAAGAACAGCTCGCTTCTGCTTCAGGACTTACGAAAGTACTCGTGCGTCTCCAGGAGCTTCGTATCAAACGGCCCGTTTTTATTAAGATGCCGCTTGAGCGCACACCCGCCGAGATGAAAGAACTTATCGATGCGGCACGACCATTCCCGTTCATTAAAGGTTTAATTTTTTCTAATCTTGTTAAAGACCGATCTAACCCCGCGTTTGATCCTGAAGAAATTAAAAAAGCGGGCAGGGGGAATTTCAGCGGTAAGCCACTTGAGCGTCAGTCAAATGAAATGCTCCGATTCGCGTACAAGATTTGCCATGAACGTTTTTTACTCATCGGAGTCGGTGGTGTTTTCAATGGTGAGGATGCATATGAAAAGATTCTTTCTGGCGCCTCACTCGTGCAAATGATTACCGGAATGGTTTTTATGGGTCCACAACAAATCGGACTCATTAACAAGGAAATAGGAGCGCTTTTGAAAAGAGATGGGTACCATACCATCAAACAGGCAATTGGTGCACGAGCATAAGACTGAGGGGGTTAATTAGAAATCAAAAAACACCAGCCCGCGCCGGTGTTTTTTTGACTGACTACTTTCGCTTCTTTGTCTTCTTCGCCTTTTTCTTCGAAGTCTTTTTTGTAGACTTTCGAGCCTTCTTTTTTGTTGCCATGAGAGTATGAATGAACTATGTAAATAAAAGGAATAAAATCAGTATGTGTATAGATTATCACGCGCACGATTTTTGCACGCATGAAAATGTGTATAAGTTTTTATTTTTTTACGTGACACGTGTCTGGTGAGTAACTTTTTTCTTCGCAGTGTGTTGGTGTATTATTTAATTACAGAAGTAATCAACATCATAATGAACCCTCATACACAGCGCGTGACGAACATGAAAGTTTTTTTGAGTGGCGCGATTTTATTCCTCGTCGTTCTTGCATTGTTTTTTGCATACCAACATTTTTCTGTGAAGGAAATTCAAACTGATTCGTATAGTGCACTGCTCGAAGCAATGACAAAACCGATCGACCCGGCTAGCATTTCTTGGCAGACATATACGAATGAAAAATTTGGATACACCGTTCAGTACCCAGCTGACTGGATCCGTGATGAAGAGAATGATTCGCGCTACGTACACCTGCGTTGCGATTACGGCACTATGGGTGAAAAGTCATGTTCGGGTCTGAAAGGGTTCAGGAATCCGTGGGACCACAGCACTGGTGTAGAAATAAGGATCGAATCAAGAGATGCTGATACGTACATAAAAGAGTTTAAGTTAAAGCGTTCACAAGAAGCATACAGTATCGATGGTGTGAAAGCTTGGAAAATTGTAGGCGAGCCAGAGTATCCGAGTATGGGTATCGATCTCGACTACATTCACGTCACGAAAAATGGTGTCAACTACGTGCTCGAGAGCCCTTTTTACCCAATCGATAAGTACATCATTGATACTTTTAAGTTTGTGCGGTAAATTGACGCGCGAAAACGACCCGCGAAAGTGGGTTGTTTTTATGCCAAAATTGCCCATTTACGTAATCCACAGAAATCCACAAAAAAGCACTTTTCCACGGCTCAAAATAGCTTTTTCTTTGATATAATAAACGCATATGTGTTCTCGCATTTCGCACCTTAAAAAAGTACTTTTTCTTTTTGTATGTGCGACACTCTTTTTCGGCATTTCTCCAATCGCTCGCGCCGAAGAAAGTGCACCAGAAGCGCCCGCTGCCGTCGTCGAAGTTCCAGCGCCCGTTGCGCCGGCCCCAGAGGTTGCAGCACCAGCTCCCGCGCCTGAGCCTGTCCCTGTTGTTGAATCTGTGCCTGTTGCTGCCGTCGTCGAAGTTCCAGCGCCAACACCAACCCCAGAAGTTACTGCATCACAGTCGCCGGCTGAACCAGTTGTACCTCCTGCAGAAGTTGCACCAGAACCTACTCCTGTGCCAGTTACAACTCCAGATGCTACCTCTACAACCTCAGGCCCTGACACAACTCCGACGAGCACTGTGGAAGGCACGGTCAACACGTCGACGACCACACCTGCAGTTCCCGAAGTTCCTGCATCTCCGGAGGTTGTCGCCACAACTACATTGCCCGTTGCTGATCCTGCGATCGACCTTTTGACGACAGCGACCACAACTGCGACAGAGGTGGCAACTTCATCAGTACCGGAAATCGTACCGGAAACCCCTATGGCTCCTGAAGTGCCAGTCGCGACTACCACGGTAACGAGTACAGCAACCACGACAGACATCACAAGTTCAAGCGCGGACCCTATTAGTACAAGTTCAGGTTCGGGCACTGGTGACATTGTTACAACCGTATCAAACACGTCAACAACGACGGAGACAACAAATGCAACTTCTACGTCAAATGCGATCATCCCTGAAATCACTCCCGTTACTGCGACAACAACTGCCACCACGACAGCGACAAGTACCCCAAGTACGACAAACACTGAAGAACTTCCGACACCTCACATTGTCGAAGAGGTAACAAGTGGCGGAAAGCTCGTCACTATTTCGTCACCAGAAGGCGCTGACGAAAGTAAGATGGTCAATATTCCAGTGAGCACAGAGATCCCGGAACTTTTCAAAGTTGGTGAAGAGAGCAAGATAAAAATCTCGTGGACAAATAATAATGGCGAAAATATGGAGTTCGTCGGGCGCGATACCGATGGTAACGGTCTGATCGATCACCTCGACTGGATTGTTCCTCACCTTTCAACGCAAACCTTCGAAATTATCTACCTTTCGACCGGTCTTGTGCTCGATTCCGACAAAAATGTCGTACGGGACATCTCAGACAGCATACGGGATAGGGATGAACAGTATGCCGACGTCACTTCTGGGCAGTATGTCCGCGTAACCTTTGAGCGGAGCCTGGAAAATGGGAACGACATCACCTTATATGCTAAGCCAACTACCGCAGGGGAAACCGCTGCGGTCGATGTGTACTCGGCCGATGGGGTGCTTATTGCCACATTTCCGACGATTGACGCTGATGGAAAGTATCGAATTATCCTTTCAGGGCTTGCAACTTCGACCGCGACATTCGACCTCAAAATTACCGGAAACCTCAGCATTGACCAAATTATCGACCCGCCTGTAACTGCATATTGGGTTGGTGGTTCTGGTAACTGGTCAGACGCTGCTAACCACTGGGCGTCGTCATCAGGTGGTGCACCAAGTGCTGCTAACTTGCCTGACGCAACAAGTAACGTGGTGTTTGATGCGGCTTCTGGTGGTGCGGCAATTACCGCGACGATCGACAGTAGTATCAGCATCGGTTCATTGACCATTAGTGGATTTACCGGAACTATCCTCCAGAGCGCGAACCTCACCATTACTAATTCAGGTGGAAGATCTGGGTCATATTCACAGACATCTGCTGCAACATTCACTGCGACTGACCCTGGTACCAATACACTTTCGGTGATGGGGAGTTTTGCGGTAAGTGCGGGTACCTTCCGTCGATATACAGGAATGGGTATTAGTTTAGACCCATTCGTTGTGTTCGATGTGTACGGCTTGCAAGGTATGAAGACAAACGTGTCGAGTTCATACAAGCTCAATAATAATATTGATGCCGCTACCACTACTGGTTGGAGCTCAGGTGTTGGTTTTGACCCAATCGGAAATGCAACCTCTCCGTTTTCAGGTATTTTCGATGGTAATAACTTCACCATCAGCAATTTGTACATGTCGACGACGTCGGTAAGCTATGCTGGGCTTTTTGGATATTCAACGAATCATATTAAGGATGTATACCTCGCAGATGCTTCTATTTTTGCAACAAGTACGGCTGGTACTGTAGGAAGCACTGGCTCGAGTGGTACAAATGGTGCATCAACATCAAACGGTACAGCAGGTGGTGCTGGTACGGCAGGCGCAACTTTGTATTTGGGAGGTTTGGTTGGATACAATACCGGAACAATCACTAATGTAAGTGTTACTGGTAGTGTTACTGGCGCAGGTGGCGCCGGTGGTGCGGGCGGTAACGGTGGAAATGGTGGAAACATTACAACAGGTACAAACACAGGTGGCTCAGGAGGCGCAGCAGTAAGTAATGCTGCAGCAACAGGTGGACTCGCCTATGTTGGTGGTATTGTCGGATATTCGCAACAAGGCAGTATTACAACTGCGACGAGTACGGCTACGGTAATTGGCGCCGGTGGTGCGGGTGGTGCGAGTGGTAATGCTGGAAACGGTGGAAACGGATCAGTGGCGGGTGTAGGTACTGGTATTGGTGGTGCCGGTGGTGCTGCCGGAGTTGCGGGCGCAGGTAACATTGCGTATGTGGGCGGTCTCGCAGGTTGGGTGCAGGCAGGTACAATTTCAACTTCATTTGCTACAGGAAATGTTACTGCGCGCGGTGGTGCTGGCGGTGCTGCAGGAACATCTGGTACTGGCGGTAATGCGGGCACGGGCGGTGGAGGTGCAAACATTGGTGGTATCGGTGGTGCTGGTGCTGCTGGCGGCGCCGGTGGTGCTGCGTATGCGGGTGGTCTTGTTGGAAACAATTCAGGAACGATTCAGCACGGTAGTTATGCAACTGGCGAGGTTCAGTCATTTGGTGGTACCCCAGGCACCGCGTCAGCTGGAAGTGCGGGCGGTGCTTCGGCTGCTGGTTCGGTTGCTGTGGCAGCTTCAGGTTCGACGGCAGTAGGTGGTGCTGGCGGCGCCGGTGCAATTGCATACGCGGGCGGACTTGTAGCACAGAACAACACATCCGGTTTTATCGATGGAGCTGACGGTTTGGTGTATTCTACCGGCGCTGTTACTGCAACAGGCTCAGCTGGTAGAAATGGTACCGCTGGTGGCGCCGGTGGTAGTGCTTCGTTAACTACATCAGGTACTGGTGGTGTCGGTGGTGCAGCAGGCGCCGGTGGTGCTGGTGGTGCTGCATATGCCGGTGGTTCAGTTGCAATTAACTTAGGTTCAATCATTTCAGCCTATGCGGAAACAGGTTTGGTGACAGCAACAGGTGCTGCAGGAGGTGTGGGAGGTACGGGTGGCTCCGGTGGTGTAAAGGGTTCTGGTGGTACATCGGGCGCCGGTGGTGCCTCAGGTGCCGGTGGTTCTGCTGCTGTTTCGGCGACTTATGCGGGTGGATTGATCGGAAGTAATGCAGGAACGGTCCGTTTTTCATATTCGACAAATGCAGTGAATGGCACTGCCGGCGCCGGTGGTGCGGGTGGTACTGGTGTTGCTGCCCAGACTGGTCTTGCCGGTCTTGCTGGCGGTACCGGTGGTGCAGCGGGAATTTTATATATTGGAGGTGTGGCTGGTAACAATACATTGGCTATTGTTGATAGTTACCATACGACTGGCGCATTAAATGGTACAGCAGGGGCCGGTGGTGCAGCAGGTGTGGGGGGCGCCGGCGGTGCGTGGACTGGTGGTACTCAAGGTGCTGCTGGTACGGCAATAATTGGAGGCATTGTGTACGCTGGTGGAGTTATTGGAAACAATACGGGTACCTCTATTCTCAATACGTATTCTACGGGAGATGTTACAGGAACATCGGGTGCTGGTGGCGCAGGTGCAAACGGTGGTAGCGGCTATACAAACACCGCCGGAGTTGCTGGTGTTGCCGGAAGTGTTGGTTTGACGGGCGGTATTGCGTATGTTGGTGGTGTTGTTGGGTATCATAATAACGGTGAGATTTCTAACTCATACTCGACAGGTACCATTACTGCAAATGGTGGCGTTGGTGGTGCGGGCGGTGATGGTGGTAATGGTGGTGCAGGTACATCATCAACAGGTGGTGCCGGCGCAGTGGGTGCTGCTGGTGGTACGGGTGGCGCTGCTTTTGCTGGTGGCGTTGCAGGAAACATAATATTAGGAACAGTAAGCGGTAGCCGAAATACCGGTGAGGTTATTGCAGCTGCAGGCGCCGGTGGTGCAGCGGGTAACGGCGGTACAGGTGGAGCAGGTGGCACAAACTTTGCCGGCGGTGTCGGTGCTGCCGGCGGCGCCGGTGGTGCGGGTGGTGTTGCAACTGCCGGAGGTGTAGCAGGTCAAAGTGCCGGAGTGATTCAAGACACCACCTATTCAACTGGAAACGTGACCGCAACAGCAGGTGCTGCACAGGTCGGTGGTATTGGTGGTAATGGTGGAGCCTCAGTAGGTACATTTGTTGGTGCTGGTGCTGTTGGTGGTGCTGGTGGTACGGGTGGTGCAGGTGCGATTGCTTACGCTGCTGGTATTGTCGGAAACAATACAAACACTATTCAAAATTCGTACGCCAACGGAGTAATCGAAGCTATTGCTTCAGCGGGTGCCACAGGTGGTGCAGCTGGAACTGGTGGTAGTAATGCTACTGGCGGTTCATCAAGTACCGGTGCGGCTGGTGCCACAGGTGGTGCTGGCGGTGCGGGTGCTGTTGCATACGCGGGTGGCGTTGCTGGACTAAATACAGCAATTATTTCAAATACATATAGTGAATCAGGTTCAGCAACAGTGACTGGTGGTAACGGCGGCTCAGGTGTTACTGGCGGTGCAGCAGGTACAGCTGGTACTGCAGCACTTGGTGCTGCTGGCGGTACAGGTGGTGCAGCAGGCGCCGGTGGTATTGGGTATGCTGGTGGCCTCATTGCCTTTAACTCTGCGGGTACACTTAACAATTCTCACTCATTTATTATTGCAAGTTCAACATCAGGATCATCTGGTAACGGTGGTACTGGTGGCGCCGGTGGTTATGGTGCGGCCGGTGGTGTTGGTGGTGCGGGTGTTGTCGGTGCGGCGAGCTACGCGGGTGGTGCTGTAGGTATTAACACGGGTATCATTAATAATTCATACGCCACAGGTGGTGCGCTTGCATTGGGTGGTGCAGGTGGGTCAAACGGCGGTGGCGGTAACGGTGGAACAAGTAGTACTTCTGCGGGTGGTGCCGGCGGCGCTGCTGGTGCGACAGTTACAAACCTTGGCGGTGTTGCGTACGCGGGTGGTCTTGTTGGTTTTAACTCCACAAACGGTATTGTGCAGGGTGCTTCGTACGCAAGTGGCAATGCTACGTCGACAGGCGGTGCTGGTGCGAACGGTCCCGCTGGAGGTTCTGGCGCTGCTTCAACAGGTGCGTTTACGGGTGGTGTAGGTATTGCTGGCGGTGCTGGTCTCGCGGGTGGTGTTGCTGCTGCAGGTGGTCTCATTGGTTTTAACTCGGGTTCAGTCACGTCTGATTCATATGCTGGAGGAAATGCTTTTGCGACAGGTGGCGCCGGTGGTGCGGGTGGTACGGCGGGTAATGGTGGAGCGAGTGGTGCTGGTGTTGTTGGTGTTGCTGGTGTCGGTGGTGGTGCTGGTGCAGCCGGTGGTGCGGCATATGCTGGTGGTGTTGTCGGCAACGACAGTGTGGTCGGTATCACTATTAGCATTGCAAATGCTACTGGTACGGTAGCAGCGTTTGGTGGTACTGGTGGTACTGGCGGTAACGGCGGCAATGGCGGTAACGGTGGTAGTACTGCAGGCGCAATCGGTGGCGCCGGTGGTGTTGCAGGTGCCGGCGGTAACGGCGGTCTCGCTGCTAGTGGTGGCGTGATGGGTTTTAGTGCTGGAGTTATCCATGATGTCACGTACACAATTACTTCGATCACCGCTCTCGGTGGCGCAGCTGGAACTGGTGGTACTGGCGGAAATGCGGGTGCATCAGGAAACGTCGCGGCGAGTGCTGGTGCTACGGCTGGCGCCGGCGGTGCGGGTGGTATTGGTGGAGCGACCTATATTGGTGGTCTTGCTGGCGATAATTCTGGTGTTATTGTCGACTCTGTTGTGACAGGTAGTCTTACTGCAAGCGGAAGAAATGGTGGTAACGGCGGTAATGGTGGCATTGGTGGTAGTGGTGCTGCGGGTACTGGTGGCCATGCCGGTGGCATTGGTGGTGCAGGCGGTAACGGTTCATCAGGTGGAGCACTCTATATTGGTGGTCTCGTTGGTCAGGCGAACGGTAACATTCAGAAATCGAGTGCAGTGGGCGGAACGATCACGGTAACGGTTGGTGGTAACGGCGGTACTGCAGGTGCTGGCTCAGCAGGTGGCGCTGGTGGTTCAGGAAGCGGCAAGAATGGTGTTGGTGGCGCTGGTGGTACGGGAGGTGTGATTGGTCCGGTATATGCGGGCGGAGCATTTGGTTTCAGTTCACTTGTGTCTGTATTGATTGATACCGTTTTCTCAACAAATAATGTGACAGTAACAGCCGGTACTGGTGGTAACGGTGGCGCTGGTGTTGCTGGTGTGAATGGTGCTGCTGGTTCAGCAGGCGGCGCCGGTGGCGGTGGTGGTGCTGCGGGTCTAGCTGTATACGGTGGTGGACTCGAAGGATATAACTCTGGTGCTGCTCAAAATATTTCAAATTCATATGCAACAGGTAATGTTACGGTGACTGGTGGTGACGGTGGTACCGGCCAAGTTGGCGGTGCGGGTGGAGCAGCAATTAGTGCAGTGGTGGGTGGCGCCGGTGCAAACGGTGGCATTGGTGGCGCCGGCGGGTTTGCATATGGCGGTGGCTTGGTTGGTTTTACCAACACTCTTGTAGCAATTGCATCTTCATCAGCAACGGGCAATGTGACGATTGTTGCGGGTAATGGTGGTAATGCTGGTAATGGTGGCGCAGGTGCAACTGGCGGTGCAGGTCAGGTCGGTGGCGCTGGTGGTGCTGGTGGTGCGGCTGGTCTTGGTGGTGCATCATACGCTGGTGGTTTGGTTGCACTCGTGACGTCAGGTGACATTGTAGATTCATATTCAACAGGTGCCGTGCAGGGTACATCCGGCAATGGTGGTAACTCAGGAGCAGGTGGCGCTGGTGGTGCTGGTGGGTCAGCGGTCGCTGGTACAGTTGGTACTGCAGGTACACTCGGTGCGAACGGCGGTGTGAACTATACAGGTGGACTCGTGGGCGACAACACGTCAGCTATTTTGAATTCATACCACAGCGGCGGCGCAGTAACAGCTACGAGTGGTAATGGTGGTAACGGTGGCGCTGGTGGTACGGCTGGTGCATCAGGAAGTATTACAAACGGTACTGCAGCTGCTGGTGGTGCCGGCGCAGCAGGTGGTGTTGGCGGTGCAGTTTCTGTCGGCGGTTTGGTGGGTAGAAATGGTGTAACAGCACTCTCGGCAGCAATTACAAATTCATATGCCACTACAGATGTCACTGCTACTGGCGGTAACGGCGGTGCAGGTGGCGAAGGTGGCGATGGTGGCAACGGATCGGCAGGTACAAACCATATAGGTGGTGTGGGTGGCGCCGGCGGTGCTGGTGGTGCTGCAGCAACAGGTCTCGCTACTTCAATTCAAGCTGGTGGTTTGGTCGGTCAAAATATTCTTGGAACCATCACCACAAGTTATGCTCAAACAGGTACGGTGACCGTTACAGGTGGTAGTGGTGGTACGCCAGCGCTCGGTGGTACGGGCGGAATTGGTACTGGTACTGCTGTGTTTGGCGTCGGCGGCGCGGGTGCAGCCGGCGGTGCTGGTGGTTCTGTATATGCTGGTGGCCTTGTTGGTTATACGACAGGTGTTGTTGAAGACGCGTCATATTCAAAGACTTCGCTCCAGTTGACCGGAGGTGCAGGTGCAAATGGTTCTGCCGGTATTTCTGCTCCTGCGAATAGCGGTGCAGCGGGTAGTGTGCCTGGCGCCGGCGGTGCTT
>JACCDK010500902.1_pt1 | contig 12185 bp, 13 predicted proteins | sample 7445871 | NCBI WGS metagenome assembly JACCDK01 (sample SAMN15323436, study PRJNA562643) | freshwater metagenome | isolation source: river surface water | place: USA:Blue River Watershed | collected 2017-08-15
AGCGACATTGAAGGCGCGCGCCAGGTCACGGCCAAAGACCGAAGACGACAGGCCATATTCGTTGTCGTTGGCACAGGCAATGGCTTCTTCGACCCCGCGCACACGCACGATGGCCTTGACCGGACCAAAGGTTTCTTCGCGGTAGATGCGCATGGCCGGCGTCACATGGTCGAGGAGGGTGGCAGGCATCAGGGTGCTGTCGGCCTTGCCGCCACACACCAGCTTGGCACCCTTGGCCAGGGCATCGTCGATCAGGGCATTGCAATGCTCGACCGTGGACATGCCGATCACGCTGCCCAGCACCACCGGCTCGGGCTTGCGGGGATCGCCCAGCGGCAGGCTGCGGGCCTTGTCGGCAAAACGGCGCACAAATTCATCGGCGATTTTTTCATCAACCACCAGCCGCTCGGTGCTCATGCAGATCTGACCGCTGTTGGCAAAGCAGCCAAATGCAGCGGCGTTGACCGCATCGTCGATGTCGGCATCATCAAGCACCACCATCGGGGCCTTGCCACCGAGTTCGAGCACCACCGGCTTGAGGTATTTGGCACAGGTCTGGGCGAGGATGCGGCCGACTTTGGTCGAGCCGGTGAAGTTGACACGCCGCACGGCCGGATGGGAAACCATGGCCTCGACCACAGCACCGGCATCGGCCGGCGCATTGGTGATGTAGTTGACCACGCCGGCGGGGAAACCCGCTTCCTGAAAGGCTTCGACGATCAGCTGATGGGTGCGCGGGCAGTTCTCCGAGCCCTTGAGGATCACGGTGTTGCCGCAGGCCAGCGGAGTGGCGATGGCGCGCACCCCCAGGATCACCGGGGCATTCCAGGGCGCGATGCCCAGCACCACGCCGGCAGGCTGGCGAACCCCCATGGCCAGGCTGCCCGGCACGTCAGAGGGGATCACCTCGCCGGAGACCTGGGTGGTCAGGGCAGCCGCCTCACGGATCATGCCGGCTGCCAGAAACACATTGAATCCAGCCCACATTCCGGTGGCCCCGGTCTCGGCGGGCACGGCCTCCACGAACTCGGGCGTCTTGGCTTCGAGTTTTTCAGCGGCCTTGAGCAGCAAGGCGCGGCGCTCGTTGGGACCCGTTTCGCTCCAGGTCTTGAAGGCCTCGGCGGCGGCCTCCACTGCAAGCGCCGCATCGGCCGCAGAGGCTGCAGGCGCGCGGGTGGCCACCGTCCCGTCGAGCGGGTTGCGGCGTTCGAAGGTGGCATTGTTTTCGGCACTGACTTTCAGGCCATTGATCAGCATGGAAAGATCGGACATGGAAGAACTCCTCGGAGAAAATGAATTTAGACAGTCACCGCACTTCGCCGCACCGCCTTGGCCGCAGAAGACGGCTCGTTCGACGGATCGCCCAGGTAGGCTTCGCGGATCACGCTGGAGCGGGCCAGCAGGCGGGCATCGCCATGCGCGACCAGCGTGCCGCGTTCGAGCACGTAGCCGCGGTCGGCCACGGCCAGCGCCTTGCGCACGTTTTGTTCGACCATCAGGACGGTGGTGCCGGTGTCGGCAATGCGCCTGGCAATGGCCAGCAACTCATCGACCATGCGGGGCGCCAGACCAAGTGAGGGTTCGTCGAGCATGAGCAGGCGGGGGCCTGACATCATGGCGCGGGCAATCGCCACCATCTGCTGCTCACCGCCACTCATGGTGCCGGCCAACTGCTCGCTGCGTTCACGCAACTTGGGAAAATCCGCCAACACGGCCTCCAGCCTGGCGGCACGTTCTGCGGCAGGCACCAGCCAGCCGCCGAGTTCCAGGTTCTCGCGCACACTCATCTGGGCAAAGAGCTGGCGCCCTTCGGGCACCAGCGCGATGCCCGCCTGCACGATCTCATGGGTTTTTTCAGGCAGCTCTTCGCCATCGAGCAGCACTTCACCGCGCACCGGGATCTGCGCGGTCAGGGCCTTGAGCAGGGTGGTCTTGCCCGCGCCGTTGGGGCCGAGCACCACGGTCAGTCCAGGGCGCACATCCAGGCTGAGGTTGCGGATGACCTCGAAGCTGCCGTAGCCCGCCGAAAGATTGCGGACACGCAGCTGCGCCAGCCCGCTGCCACCGAGCACAAAGGGTTGGGACCGGTACCACATCATGCGAGGCCCTCCTGCGCATCGGCCATTTCATCGCCCAGATAGGCTTCGATCACCTCGGGATTGCGCACCACTTCAGAGGGTTTGCCATCCGCGATCTTGCGCCCCTGGTGGAGCACGATCACCCGCTCGACATGGCGCAGCAGGACCTTGACCGCGTGCTCGATCCAGATGACCGACAGGTCGAGCTCGTCGCGCAGGCGACGGATGAGTCGCGCCATTTCCTCGATCTCGATTTCCGTCAGTCCGGCCGCCACCTCGTCGAGCAACAACAGGCGCGGGCGGGTGGCCAGGGCCATGCCGATTTCCAGCAGGCGCTGCTGCGAGGGGGTGATGGCTGCCGCCGGCAGATCCGCCAGAGGGCTCAGACCGATCAACTGCAGGATGCCGTCTTCGTTGCGCAGCGCCCAGGGCACCCCCTGCTCTTCGCCCCATAGCCAGTACTTGCGGCGACGCCGTCCGGCGAATTTGAGGCCAAAGCGGATGTTCTCGCGCACCGGCAGGTCTGCAAACACGCGCGGCGTCTGGAAAGTGCGTGCGAGCCCCAGGGCTGCAAAACGGTGGGGAGAAGCGCCCGCCAGCGCACGGCCTTCGATGGCCAGGTCGCCGGCCGTCAGGGACGTGACGCCGGAAATCGCGTTGAAAAACGTGGTCTTGCCCGCACCGTTGGGGCCCATGATGCCGACCAGCTCGCCATGCCGGATGTCGGCACTGACACCATCGACTGCTGTCAGGCCACCAAAGCGCACAGTGACCCCCTGCGCGCGCAACAGGACAGGTTCAGATGCCGACAATTCTGTTCTCCCGTGCCTTGCGCTTGTCGCGCGCCTTGTCACCACTCCACTCGTAGCGACGCACCTTCCACCAGCCGCGCGTGTCTTGCCACCAGGCCTTGAAGGTCTGCCAGCGCAGCGAAGCCAGTCCCCCCGGCAGATACAGCACACAGAGGATCAACAGGATGCCCAGCGTCATCATGTAGATCTGCGGCGCCTGCAGTCGCAGGGTTTCAGCCAGCACGCTGAAAACAATGGCAGCGATCAGTGGCCCCCATACCGTCATGGCGCCACCGATGAGGGCAATCAGCACTGTCTGAAAACCAATGAAGGGGTTGAAGGCCGTGTGCGGATCGATGTAGGTCCAGCGCACTGCCATGGCCGCCCCCACCCCGCCGGCAATCGCCGCCGTCAGCGCAAAGCCGAACACCTTGACGAGCCGCGTGTTGACACCCAGCGTCTGGGCCCGTTGTTCGTCGCCGCCAATGCCCAGCAGGGCCAGGCCGAAACGGGTGCGCCGCAACAGGATGGACAAGGCCACCGCCAGTACCGCCAGACACAAGACGGTGTGGTAGATGACCCCCATCTCGGGCACAGTGGCCAGGACCCGGCCAACGGTGCCACTCACGCTTTTCTCGAAGTAGCTGATGGCGTGCCGGATCAGCTCGGCCATGCCGAACGTCAGCACGGCAAAGTAGGTGCCACGCAGGTGCAATACCGCCAGCCCCATGACCACCGCCACCAGTGTGGCCAGCCCGGCGCCCAGCGCGATCACGCCGGTCCAGGACCACTCGCCCAGCATGACGGCAGTGCTGTAGGCACCTATGCCAAAGAAAGCCGAGGTGGCCAGGGACAGGTAGCGCGAAGCTCCGCAGAAAAAGCCCCAGCTGCTCGAGAGCGCCACATACATCAGGCAAGTCAGCGCCATCGAGACGGCAAATTCGCTGGCATGCGCCGGCAAGGCCAGCGCCCAGCCGGTCAGGCCGAACAGCACCAGCAGGTCACGCCACAAAAGGGTTCTGGAATTCATTTGGCAAACAGGCCTTTGGGACGGAACAGCAACACACCGATGAACACCACATACGACAGCAGCGCCTTGAGCGAGGGGTTGGTGAAATGCATGCCCAGCGCTTCGATCACCCCCAGCAGCAAGCCGCCTGCCAACGCTCCGCCCATGCTGCCAAAGCCGCCGAGGGTGATGACGATGAGGGCCGTGACCGTATAGGGTTCACCCATGGCTGGAGAAATGGTGTAAGCCATCGACAGCAGGCAGCCCGCCAGCCCGGACAAGCCCAGACCAATGCCGAACATCAAGGGGTGCAGCGTGCGGGTATTGATCCCCACCAGCTGCGCCCCCGTGGGCGATTGCATCAGCGCACGCACGCCTTTGCCCAGCAGGGTCTTGCGCAGCAGCACCATCAGGCCCAGGCTGAAAACCAGCGCCATCAGGAACACCAGCAGCTTGTTGGCAGCAAACTGTGCGCCGCCCAGTGCCACAGGGTCGGTCATGAAGTCGTAACCCCGCAGCTCGCCGCCCCAGATCGCGGAGACCGCGTTCTGGATCAGGAACATCAGGCCGAAAGCCACCATCAGCCCTCGGGCCTCGAAGATGTCAAGATTCGGCGAGGTGGCCGTCAGCCGCCGGAAGCACAACCAGTGGATCAGCAGACCCAGTCCCATCAGCACCACGAACGATAGCGGGATCATCCACAGCGGCGAGAGGCCCAGCTGCGTCTGCACCATCCAGGTCAGGTAGGCCCCAACCATCAGGAATTCGCCATGCGCGATGTTGAGGATGCGCATGAGCCCGTACTGCAGGTTCAGGCCCAGCGCTACCAGTGCATAGATGCCCCCGGTGATCAGCCCGCTGGCCAACAGCTCCAACCAGGCAGAAAAGGACACGGTTTACTTCCAGATCGGTTTGTTCGGGTTGAGTTTGGCTGTGGCCAGCTTGGGCGGCCAGACCACCTCGAACTCACCGTTCTGCCATTGGCTGACGGTGCCGGGCGTGGCGGTGTTTTCGCTGCCGGTGAACTTGACATCACCGATGATGGTCTTGTGACTCGTGTTGGCGATGTAGTCGCGGATGGCCTTGCGGTCCAGGCCCGCTTGCTTGACGGCATTGGTGAGGATCTCCAGACCCGCCCAGCAGTGGCCGCTGGCCCAGCGGTCCGGCTCCTTGCCACCGAACTTCTGGGTGTGGGCATCGAAATAGGCTTTGGCCCCCGGACTGGTCTTGGCATTCCAGGAACCCATGCCCAGCACGCCCTCGGCGCCGGCAGGGGTCATGACGTTGCGGTAGAGCTGGAAGGCCGTGCCCACCGAGGCGTAGAAGAATTTCGGGTTGAACCCCACCTCCTTGGCTTGTCGGCTGGCCAGAATGGTGTCGGGCGGATAGGTGAAGCCGACGAAGGCATCGGGGTTCTTGTCCTTGATGCTGCGCAGCACGGGCGAGAGGTCCTTGACGCCACCGGGGTAGCTTTTCTCCTCGACCATCTGGATACCACTGCCCTGCAGCGCCACCTTGAGAGCGGCATAGTTCTCCAGTCCGAACAGGTCATCCACATAAATGCAGGCCAGGGTCTTGACCCCGTTGGCCCTGAACATGTCGACCAGCGCCTGGGTCATGGGCTGCGGCTGCTGCAACAGCAGGAAGAAGTACGGCAGCTTCATCTCGACCAGCTTGCGACTCAGGGCCGTGGGCGCCAGGAAGGGGTAGCCAAACCGGTTGGCCAGCGGGGCCACAGCAAAGTTGGCATTGCTGCCCCAGGGCGGCAGCACCAGATCGACTTTGTCCGAGCCCATGAGTTTTTCGTAGGTGCGCACACAGGTTTCCACATCGCTGCGGTCGTCCGAGCTGATCAGTTCGATGCGGCGCTTCACGCCCTTGACATCGAGGCCGCCGGCCGCATTCATCTGCTCGGCCCAGAGCAGGTAATTGGGCTCCTGACTGACCTGGGCGCCCCCGGTCCAGGGGCCCGTGCGGGCCATGGCGTAGCCAATGCGAACCGGCTTGTCCTGCGCACGCAGGCTGGGCGCAATGCTGGCGGCACTGAGGGCGGCAACGCCCTGGATCATCTGTCGACGGGTGGTCATGGCTGTGTCTCCTGTTGTCGGTGAAGTGCCTGCAACGTTACTGAAGCCAGCCTCGCCACGCTTTGCCATTTGTGCACTCTGTGCGGCCATGAATGCGCAAGCGGCCCCGGGTTTACCCCGAAGCACCGGGCTTGTCACCGGTGGGGACGGCTCCCCATAATCCCAGCTCACCCTTTTGGAGCACGCCATGCCTGCCAGTGAGCGCATGTCCACCGACGATGTGAGCCCGCGCGACCGCATGGGTCAGTGGGCGGAATGGATCACCCGCCAGTTTGGCGGCCTGGACTCCGACCTGTATGGCGACACCGCGTTTGACGGCCACATGCACACCTCGCGCGCCGGCAACGTGATCCTGACCAAGCTGGAAGCCTCCCGGCACCGCGTCATCCGCACGCCCCACATGGCGCGGACCACCGAGACCCCCTACCTCAAGATCGTGGCACCCTGGCAAGGCATCGCCGAAGTCCAGCAAATGCAGCGTCAGGCGCATGCCGACCGGGGTGGCTGGGTGATTTACGACACCACCACGGCTTACGAGATCGCCAATCCGGAGCGGGTGGAACACCTGGTGGTCATGGTCCCCAAGGACCTGGCAAGCCAGCGCGGCCTGCGGCTCGACGGGCTGATGGCCCGGCGGCTGGGGGCCGGCGGCATCTCGCGCGTGGCGCTGGAGACCATGCGCAACACTTACCTGGAGCTGCCCTACATGAGCGATGCGGCAGCGCAGGGTGCAGGCGATCTGATCGTCGACCTGGTGCGACTGTCGCTGCTCGAACTCTCGGGGCAGGAGACGGCGCTCACCCAGCGTGAAGCCCTGCTCGACCGCATCCGGCAACATATCCGCAAGCATTTGCGCGACCCGGACCTGACCGTTGACAGCGTGGCCCGGGCACTCAACTGCAGCCGGCGCCACCTCTACAACGCCTTCGAAGGACAGGGCGAGTCGCTGGCGGGCTACATCCAGCGCCTGCGGCTGGAGGCCTGTGTGCGCGATCTGCAAAGCGGCGATGCCCACAAACGACCCATCACCGACATCGCGCAGTCCTGGGGGTTCGGCAACTCATCGCATTTCAGCCGTGTATTCAGGGAGCACGTCGGCACCAGCCCCAGCGAATTCCGTCAGGAGCTCCTGCGCACCCAGAAGCCCTGAGCATCAGCTCAGTCGATGCTGATGCGCGCGGTCTGGATCACGCGCTTCCATTTCTCGGCATCGCGCTCGGTCCAGCGCAGCACCTCCTCGGGTGTGCCGGCATGCAGCTCGGTGCCGGCCGCCTGCACTTTTTCAGCGAGCCTGGGGTTTTTGAGGGCCTTGTTGAGGGCGGTGTTGATGCGCTCGACCAGGGGCGCCGGGGTGGCCTGCGGCACGTACATGGCATACCAGGTGGCGTAGTCAAAGCCCGGCAGCACGCTGCCCATCAGAGGCAGGCTTTTGGTCGCGGGCGAGATGCTCGGCGCGGTGGCGGCCAGGATGCGCACCAGCCCCTTGTCCACCAGACCCTGCAGAGAGGGCAGGCTGCTGAACAGGGCACTGACCTGACCCGAGGCCAGGTCATTGAAGGCGCCGGAGCTGCCCTTGTAGGGCACGTGCAGCACGTCGGCACCCGACATGAGTTTGAACATTTCCATGCCCAGGTGTGCGGTGCCGCCGGTGCCGGCCGAGGCAAAACTCAGCTTGCCGGGGTTGGCCCTGGCGTAGTCCACCAGTTCTTGCAGGGTCTTGACCGGCAATTTGGCGGAAACCACCAGCACGTGGGGGGCGGTCGAAACCGTGCCGACGGGTTTGAGTTTGGCAAGCAGATCGGCGCCGCCATGTTTGCTGAGCATGGGCTGCAGCACCACATTGCCGACCGCCGGCATGACCCAGGTGTGGCCATCGGGCTCGGCACGCGCGGCCACGCCCAGCGCATTGACGCCCATGGCGCCGCCCATGTTCTCGACGGTGACGGCCTGCTTGAGGTCTGCCGCCAGCACCTGGGCCAGTTCACGGGCCACCAGGTCGGCCGGACCACCCGCGGCATAGGGCACCACCAGCCGGATGTTTTTGCTCGGCCAGGGCTCGGGCTTCTGGGCCAGCGCCGGGCCGCTGCCAAGCCAAAGCACCATCAACAGGAAAAACCATGCGCGTGTCATATCGGGGGCCTCGTCTGGGGTTGTGCAGGTCTGCAAGCATGCAAATTCTGAGCACGCACACCACGGCAGGTCAGTCGCCAAGGTGTCCCGTGCAGGACGGCGGCCCCGCCTGCCGCCAGTTCAGAGGGAGAACGCGTACTCGATGGTGATCGGCGCGTGGTCCGAGAACTTCTGGTCCTTGTAGATGGCCTCGCGCCGCGCGGTTTCGGCCAGGGCCGGCGTGGCCAGGTGGTAGTCCAGACGCCAGCCCACGTTCTTGGCATAGGCCTGGCCGCGGTTGCTCCACCAGGTGTAGCAGGCGTCGGTGGTGTCGGGCTGCAGGCGGCGGTAGACATCGACCATGCCGCCCTCGGTCGTGAGTTGGGTCATCCAGGCGCGCTCTTCGGGCAGGAAGCCGCTGTTCTTGAGGTTGCCCTTCCAGTTCTTGAGGTCGGCCTCCTGGTGGGCGATGTTCACGTCCGAGCAAATGATGAAGTCGCGTCCGTCCTTGAGGGCCATCAGGTGCGGGTAGATCTTGTCGAGAAATCGGAACTTGGCCTCCTGCCGCTCGGGACCGGACGAGCCGCTCGGGAAGTACACGCTGATGATGGACAGCTTGCGCGAGGGCGTGTCGAAGCGGGTTTCCAGATAGCGCCCTTCGGCGTCGAACTCGCCGCCGTCAAAGCCGATCACCACATCGCTGGGCTCGTGGCGGGTGTAGACGCCCACGCCCGAATAGCCCTTCTTCTCGGCAAAGTGGAAGTGGCCCTGGAGGCCAGCGAGCTGCTCGAACTTGCCCGCCACGTCAGGCGCCTGGGCCTTGACCTCCTGCACGCAAATACAATCCGGGGCATGTTGCGCCAGCCAGGCTTCGACGCCTTTGGTCGTGGCCGATCGGATGCCGTTGAGGTTGAGGCTGGTGAGTTTGAACAAGGATGTCCCCATGATGAACGCCGCAGAGGCACGAGCAACACCATCGGCTTCGGCCCTGGCGCAGGAATTCGTGCAATTTGCCATCGAGTCGGGCGTGCTGCGCTTCGGCGAGTTCAAGACCAAGGCCGGGCGCATGAGCCCCTATTTCTTCAATGCCGGCCTGTTTGACGACGGCGCCAAGCTCGGACGGCTCGCGCAATTCTATGCAAAGGCCCTGATGGCCAGCGGCATCGAGTTCGACATGATCTTCGGCCCCGCCTACAAGGGCATCCCGCTGGGTGCGGCCGTGTCGGTCGAACTGGCACGCCTGGGCAAGAACGTGCCCTTTGCCTACAACCGCAAGGAAGCCAAGGACCACGGCGAAGGCGGCACCCTGGTCGGCGCACCGCTCAAAGGCCGCGTGCTGATCGTGGACGATGTGATGAGCGCAGGCACCGCTGCGCGTGAATCGATCGCACTGATCCAGGCCGCAGGCGCCACCGCCCACGCCGTGGCGATTGCCCTGGACCGCCAGGAAATGGCCACCGAAAAGCAGGACGATGGTTCTACCCGCGACGTGCCGCACAGCGCCGTGCAGTACGTGCAGAGCGCCCTGGGCCTGCAGGTGTGCGCGATTGCCAAACTGGAAGACCTGCTGGCCTACCTGGCCAGCCAAGGCGGCAGCGAACTCGGCACCCACCTGCCCAAGGTGCAGGCCTACCGCGACCAGTACGGGGTCTGAACCCCGGTTCGGTCAGCCCGACCTTTCGCCCCTGACATTCCAGGTTTCCCCTGGCCATTCCAGCTTTCCCCCGGTCATTCCAGGTTTCCCCCCAGTCATTCCCGGACTTGATCCGGGAATCCATTCCCTCTCAGGCCGCCGCACCCGCCAGGTAGTCGACCTTGCCCAGCGCCACGCCGTTGTGGCGCAGGATGGCGTAGGCCGTGGTGATGTGGAAGAACACATTGGGCAGCGCCCAGGTCTTGAGGTAGTCCTCGGCCGTCATCGTGCGCGTGCCGGCCTTGCCCACCGGAAAAGTGATTTCCTTGGCTTCCTGGCCATCGATGGCGGAGGCGGGAACCGTCTTGAGCCAGGCCACGGTGTTGTCGATGCGGGCGATCAGCTCGGCCAGCGTGTTCTCGGTGTTGTCGTACTTGGGCGCCTCCAGACCGCTGATGCGCGCCGCGCACAGCTTGGCCGCGTCGCACGCGATGCAGATCTGGATCTTGAACGGCAGCATGTCCGGCGCCAGCCGGTACTGCACCAGCGCCTGCTCGTCGTAGCCGCGCGCAGCCACATCGGCCTGGGCCTTGGTGAGCAGGTGCTTGAGGTTGCCCAGGAATTGGGTGAAGACGGGCAAGGAAGCGGAAGAGAGGGAGATGGTCATGGGATGGGCCTTTGTTTGAAGCAATGGACGTGCACACGCGGAAGTATGCCTTTTCAGACCCCCCATCCATACGAGCATCAAGTCAGTATTTTGAATCCTTGAGTATTCATTTTCGTGTACTAATTCTATGATGGTGCTTGACAGCAGAATGGATTTCTGAAATCATGCCTGCAAAGAAAAGCGTACCCCGTCAACAGGAAATCTATGCCCCCAGAGACGTCTCCATCCCGGCGCGACTGGGTGGCGGCGTACTCAAGGAGCGCGTGATTCGCGAGTTGCCCTCGAAAAAGGTGATCGCCTATGCACTGGCCTACATCAATCCGGCCATCCATGGTGGCGACAACGGGCGCGTGCTGGGTTACGACAATAGCCATGGCTTTTCTCACCGGCATTTCATGGGTCAAGTTACGGCAGAACCGTTCCCTGGCTATGAAGCGCTTTACGAACGATTTGAGACCGAATGGCAAGAGATTGCCATCCGGTTTGTCAGTGGAGAGTTGTGATGAGCAAACAGAAAATTTCCAAAGCAGATTTCTCAAACGATCCCGCTCTGCGTCGACATTCAAGCCAAAGCAAAGAAGTGGCCCGCGCGTTGGACGCTCATGCAGATGCACTGCCCTACGCGAAAGTGTTCACGAGCTACGAGTTCGAGGATTTCCTGAGCCAGCTCACGCCCAAGCGCTTTGAGCTGCTGCGCCTGGCAAGCAAAGGCGGCCTGTCTATCGCGGACCTGGCCGCAGCATCACACCGAGATCCCAGCGCTGTCTCAAAGGATGTTGGACGGCTCTCCAAACTTGGGCTGGTGAGGGTGGAGTCAGTCCGAAATGAAGGCCATGGCCAAAAGAAAATCGTCACGCCCGTCGCCACCACCATTTCGATCAATGCGTCCATTGCCCTGGGGTGAAGCGCAAGAAGACCATTTAAGCTTCACATTAGAAGCGTAAAACCTCGAACTCTCATCAGGGCTTTGTAGGTCGAATTGCGTTGCAAGCCATGACCTGGGCTTGCAGCAAGTTGGCCACCTGCTCCAGGCAGGTCATAGACAGGATGTTTCTGGAAAATGAGCAGGTGTGGATTGTGCTCTCCAAACCCGCAGATCACTTTAGGTAATTGAGTGTCTCAATGATGCCGCTGGCGACGGAGGAGCTTTTTGCTTTGCTGTCATTGCAAAGGTCATTCAATATTTGGCGGTAAGGGACGAGCTCAACACCCAGCTCCTGCATCAAGGCAAGCTCAGATTCGTCTTTGAGAACTGCATGCACCAGAAAATACTTCCACTTGGCACCTTGCAGCACTTCGTTCCTGCGCTTGATCTTTCGCGCACTGGTGAACTTCTTCTCAACCCACTGCTCAACACCTGCCCTCAGTTCGTCAGATGAACGCTTGCGGGCGTTTGTGTCACCCCCGATATATCCCACAGGCCGGTAACTGATCTGGACTTCAATGTGCCAACATTCAAGCCCTTCAGGTTGAGGCCGGATTGCGAGAAGATCGATTTCGTCCACGCCACACTTGATGCCACGCATCGTGAAGAAATTCTGACGGTTCAGCCACTCCTCAACCAGTTGCTCATCAAGCAGCGCCATTTAACCCAGCTTTTTCTTCAACAATTCATTGACCTGCGCCGGATTGGCCTTGCCCTTGCTGGCTTTCATGATCGGGCCCACCAGGCCGTTCAGGGCCTTGGCGTTGCCGGCCTTGTATTCCTCGACGTTCTTGGGGTTGGCGGCCAGGACTTCGTCGATGATCTTTTCCAGCTCGCCCGTGTCGTTCATCTGCTTGAGGCCCTTGGCCTCGATGATGGCGTCGAC
>JACCDK010465416.1_pt1 | contig 12184 bp, 10 predicted proteins | sample 7445871 | NCBI WGS metagenome assembly JACCDK01 (sample SAMN15323436, study PRJNA562643) | freshwater metagenome | isolation source: river surface water | place: USA:Blue River Watershed | collected 2017-08-15
CCATCAACTTGGGCGCGTTCTAAAACCGCAGGTGTGCGCAAGATGATTCCTAATTGCGCTCCCCGTACAGATGCCACGAGGAATGCAATCGGAGTCGCTAAGCCAAGAGCGCAAGGACAGGCAATCACCAGGAGAGTAATTGCTGGCGCAATCGATTGAGCGAGATTGCCGCTAACAAGAAACCAGATTGTGAAAGTGAGCAGGGATAAAGCAATAATCGTGGGAACAAAGAACGCTGAAATACGATCTGCAAGTCGCGCGATTGGCGCTTTTTCGCCTTGGGCCTGGACAACCATTCGAGCAATCCGCGCCAGCTCAGTCTGTGCGCCTACTCGCTCCGCGCGCACTACCAACCGGCCATTCCCATTAATCGCTGCCCCGATAACTTGTGCTCCTGGTGAGGCATGGACTGGAAGTGATTCTCCAGTTAGTAGTGAGAGATCAACTTCGCTCTCGCCCTCAACAACTATTCCATCAGTGGCGATTGATTCACCTGGACGGACAAGAAATAAATCTCCTACGAGGAGATGATCTATTGGTGCTAGCACCTCTTCGCCATTTCGCAGAATTGAAACTTCTTTGGCTCCCAAGTTAAGCAAGGCACGCAGTGCGGCTCCTGCTTTAATTTTTGATCGACCCTCTAGGTAACGGCCGAAAAGAATGAAGAGCATTACACCGGCAGCGACCTCTACGTAAATTTCTCCTGTTGCCGTGGCTTGCGCGTAGCACGACCAGAAAAATGCACCAAGAGTCCCAATGGAGATCAAAGTATCCATATTTGCACGTCTAAATGAACGCAAGCCCACCCGATGTATCGGCCATCCTGCGATGAAGAGAACGGGAGCTGTGAGCGCGATTGCCAACCAACCCCATGGGTGATTTGTTGGTTGAAGAATATTCAGTGCATCTAGAAGTGAATGTATGGCATCATCAATGGGTTTATGTAGCGACATAAACATCGAAATAATGAGCGTTGGGATTGCAAAGATAACTGCAAGAATCAGGCGCCAACCTATGCGCGGAACCTCCAGCAATTGATTATTAGTAGCACTTAGCAGTTCTGCTCGGTATCCCGTATTTGTCACTGCGTTTATCACATTTGGAATTGTGATTGTTTCTGGAGCAATTACATGAGCAGTTTCAGTAGCAAAATTTACTGATGCACTTACTCCTGGTAAATCATTGAGAGCGCCTTCGATTGTCGCAACACATGAACTGCAGGTCATTCCATGTAATTTGAGATCAATCGTACGTACATCCATATTGCTAGATTAGCCCCAGATTCAATTGGAGACGAACTTTCACTGCGCTTCGATGATTTCCCGCTGATTACCCGGGAAAATGCGAGAGAATTTCGCTATGTAGCAAGCCATTACTGCTAACGCCATTCTTTCCATTTGGTCCATCAACGCCATGAAAATCTGTAAAGCGCCCACCAGCTTCGCTAACAATGATGGCTAAAGGCGCCATATCCCACAGCGCGAGTTTGGGTTCTAGCGCGCAATCAACCGCCCCTTCTGCCACCAATAGGTGCGACCAAAAATCTCCATAGCCGCGAGTTCGCCACACGCGCTCTGCGAGTGTGAGCAAACCTGGATGTAATTCGCCCCATCCATCATTTCTATTTCCTGTTGTGGGGGAGGCGAAAGTGGAGATGGAGAGGGAAGCATCCTCAAGTTTTGCCACTGACGAAACGTTTAGTTGCCGAGCTTTACCACCGTTTACCGAGAGAAATGCGCCGTTATCTTTACTGGCGTACCAACGTCGGAAGAGCGCTGGTGCGCTTACTACTCCAACGAGAACTTCATCGCCTTCCATCAGCGCAATTAGGGTTCCCCATACTGGAACGCCGCGAACAAAATTTTTAGTGCCATCAATTGGGTCAATTACCCAATATCTACCGGAAGTATCGCCGCTGCCAAATTCTTCACCGACGATGTGATCACTTGGACGTTGCACTGCCAAGAGTTCTCTAATCTCACGCTCAATAGCTTTATCTGCATCGCTCACAGGTGTCAGATCAGGTTTTGTTTCAACGCGAAGGTCAATTGCAAGAAAACGAGCGGTCGAGATTTGGTCGGCACAATCTGCCAGCTCAAGTGCTAGCTCTAAATCGCTACTCAGATTCACTGCGCCCTCACTCCTGACTTAATACTCCAGCCGTCTTGTTTCTAGCTTTGTTTCTAGCCTAGTTTCTAGTTTCTAGCTTTGTTTTTCTTGGGTAAAAGAGTACTTGATGGCTCATTGACCATCAGTGGATTAATCAGCCAGTGATGTCAGGATCTGTTGTAGCGCATGCAGTCGAGATTGGCGTCGAATATCGACAGCTGCCCACTCCACCAGGGCGCAGCCCTGCTCGTCATGCGAGCAATTCTTCTGACAGTTTTTAGCTACCTCAGCGCAGTCAGGAAATGCAGCGATGACGCTCTCTTTTGTGACATGTGGGAGGCCAAATGAACGGACCCCTGGGGTATCGATGACCCAGCCGCCGCCAGTGATCTCTAGGGCAATGGCGCTGGAAGAGGTATGGCGCCCCTTACCCGTTGCGGCATTTACTGACCCTGTTTCACGCTGTCCATGCGGTGAAAGCGCATTAATGAGGGTTGATTTACCAACCCCAGAGTGGCCAATCAACACCGTTACTTTGCCGTTGATAAAGCGGAGGAAATCATCTGGAGCGCGATCTTTTCTAAGAAAGAAATGCGGAATCTCCATCGCTTCGTATGAGCTAAGGAATTCCACTCCAGATGCAAGATCGCTCTTAGTCATAAGAAGAATCGGCGTAATTCCCTCAGCAAATGCAGCGACGAGGGCGCGGTTAACGAAACCATGTTTTGGTTCTGGGTTGGTTGTCGCGGAAACAATTGCAAGGTAATCGACATTTGCAACAAGTACTCTCTCAGAACCATCCTCTGCCGATCGACGGAGCGAATTTTTACGAGGTTCTATACGTACGATACGTGCAAAGTCTTCTCGTGCTTGATCTTTATCAGGAATTCCCACAACTCCAACTAAATCTCCAACAACTACAGATCGGCGTCCAAGTTCACGCGCTGAAATTGCGAAGAATTCTTGGTGATCTTCCGTTACACAAGTGACTCTGCCTCGGTCGACAGTAATAACTCGGGCAGGAGATGCATCAGAGTATTGTGGCCGCTCTTTGCTCCGAGGTTTTGTAGAGCGTGCAGGGCGAGTACGAATATCATCTTCATCAAAATTTCGCCGACTTCGCATAATTAAAGTGTGGGAACCTGAAGTTGTGTAAGCATCGCAGACCACAGTCCAGGAAAATCAGGGAAGGTTTTTGATGTAGTTTCGATATTTTCAACGGAGATATCGGGAATTCGCAAACCAATCATTGCCGCAGCTGTAGCTAGGCGATGATCCTCATAAGTATGAAAGGTTCCACCATGAAGTGGAGCAGGAATAATTTCTAGCGAATCTTGGTGAGCAATGACGTTACCTCCCAAGGCATTGAACTCTTGAGCAATTGCATCAAGTCGATCCGTTTCATGGAGGCGCAGGTGTCCGATTCCACGTAGGTGGGAGGGCGAATCAGCCAATAGCGCAACTGCGGCGATTGATGGTGCCAACTCTCCAACATCATGGAGATCGATATCGATGCCATGGATTCTGCCTGTACCGGTAATTGTTAAATCATCGGATGGTGCGTTGTTCTTGCTATTTCCATTTTTACTAGCGCTATTTTTATTGTTCTTGCTATTTTTAGTTGCAAGCTCTATTGGCGCTCCACGAGTTATCACACCACCCATTGCTTGAAAAATTTCTCTGAGTTGATCACCCGGTTGCGTCGTTATTTTTGGCCAATCCTTAATAGTCACTGAGCCACCTGCTATTAAAGCAGCGCCCATAAATGGTGCTGCATTAGAGAGATCCGGTTCGATGAGAGTGCGCAGACCAAGAATGGGGCCAGGATGCACTCTCCAGATATTTTCACCGAGCGATTCGACCTTTACACCTCGCTCTTTGAGCATTGCGATAGTCATATTGATATGTGGAAGCGAGGGCAAGGCTGGACCGACATGAGTGATGGTCAGCCCCTCCTGCATTCGGGGCGCTACTAAAAGAAGACTTGAGAGAAATTGACTCGATTGGCTTGCATCAATGTCAATGGAGCCACCTTTGATTTGACCTTTGCCATGAATCGTCAGCGGTAACGAATACCTTCTGCCGTGATCTATTTCAATACCTAGCTCTTCGAGGGCAGCAATCACTGGTTTGAGGGGGCGCTCATGTGATCGAGGGTCGCCATCAAAGGAGATTTCACCTTGCGCTAGCGCTGCAACTGGGGGGAGAAAGCGCATCACTGTTCCGGCGTTGCCGACATCGATAGTTGCGGGGCCCTGCATTCCTCGTGGTGAGATTGAGATCGACTCTGGTTGTTGGTCAACGCCCACTCCGAGCGAACGAAGAGCGCTAATCATCAACGTGCTATCGCGCGAATAAAGCGGTTTATGGAGCGTAGATGGAGATTCGGCGAGGGCGGCCAGAACAAGAGCTCGATTAGTTACAGATTTGGAGCCTGGCAAAGAGAGAGTTGCTGCCAAAGGAGCGCTCGCGCCTGGGGCAGGCCAGAGCGAAAGCTTGGCACCTGAAGCGGTGGGAGCAGCGTGATCGGTGCGAGCAGCGCGATCGGCGTGAGTTCTCTCTGATGGCATATAGATAAGGGTACCGCCTTGGGCTATGGACTTAGGCTATGGATATGTGCGGCCGCTTTGCTACCTCGAAAAGCCTTGATCAGCTTGAAGAGGAGTTTTCATTGGTTGGAGTTCCCTCTCGTGAGTTGCCACCGAATTGGAATACTGCGCCAACTCAAGAAGTTTATGTAATGACTGAAGGTCCACAACTCAACATCATGCGCTGGGGATTAATTCCATCATGGGCAAAGGCCGATTTTGTTAGCGCTCATACTATTAATGCAAGAAGCGAGAGCGTTCATGAGAAGCCATCTTTCCGTCAGGCATTTAAATCTCGAAGATGTTTTATCCCCGCAGATGGATACTACGAGTGGGCAACTGAGCTAGGAAGATTTCCGAGTAAGCAACCGTTTTATATTCATCGAGCGGATGCGCGGTCACTTGCAATGGCTGGTGTCTTTGAAAATGGAACGGTAGCAATCATTACGAGAGAGGCAACAGGATCACTTGCAGATATTCATCATCGAATGCCGCTCTTCTTACCTCAATCAGCATGGAAAGAATGGCTAGATCCACAAAACAATGAGGAGAGCGCCCTCCTAGAAATTATTGCTGAGGGATTGACACCTGAACAAGCAGGTTTGGTGGCAGACCCTGTCTCGACGAGAGTAAATAAGATTGTAAATAATGGAGCAGAGTTAATTCTCCCTATCGAGTTAGGTGAGCAGGAAACTTTGCTTTAGGGGGAACCACCGGAACCACCGAAGCCCATTGGATTCCGCTATCTATCCCACGCTCTATCCCACGCTGTATCCAACTGAGCCCCGTTCATTCCCGCTCAACCGGCCTTGGCAGCCCGGCTGGATATACAGAGCCGAATAGGTAGAGAGTGAGGGAATAACAATCTTCGCTCAAGGGTTCTTCATACTATGGCGGTACAGTCTTCAGTTATGACGCCCCCGAGAGAGCCACAGGGGACGGGCAAGCAAATCGCTCAGCGCGAGCGAGCGAGCGCACCCGCGACCGCTACAAGTAGCTCTGCCAACAAAGAGTTACTTCGCGCTGAACAAAATGCACGATTCGAGCGAGATGCGCTGCCTTATCTAGATGCGCTCTATGGAGCGGCGCTTCGAATGACTAAGAATCCCGAGAGCGCTGAAGACCTCGTGCAAGAAACATTTGCCAAAGCCTTCACGTCATTTCATCAATTTACTGAGGGAACCAATCTGCGAGCCTGGCTATATCGAATCCTCACGACAACATTTATCAACATTTATCGAAAAGAACAGCGCCAACCACTTATTTCAGATGGTGAAATTGAAGAGTGGCAAATTGCAGAAGCAGCAACTCACACTAGTGATCAAGGAAAATCTGCAGAAGTAGAAGCGCTTGAGCAACTTCCCGATAGCGATATAAAAATTGCTCTGCAGGAGTTACCTGAAGAGTTTCGCCTAGCAGTTTATTTCGCCGATGTTGAAGGTTTTTCTTACAAAGAGGTAGCAGAGATCTTGGGAATTCCACCTGGAACTGTCATGTCACGTTTGCATCGTGGTCGGAAGTTACTCCGCGAATCGTTGGCAGATTACGCCCGCGAGCGCGGCTTTATTAAGCGAGGTGAGGAGAAATGAGTTGTGGTAGCCATCATAATTTGCCGTGCACTGAAGTTCTCCATGCCATAGTGCTTTACATTGATCATGAGATTGAAGATAGCGCCAGTGTTCACGCGCTTGAACTTCATATCCAGGAGTGCCCACCATGTGCAGCTCGAGCTGCGCAAGAGGCCTTACTCAATCAACAACTAAAGTCGTTACTTAACCGTTCATGTCGTGAGGAAGCTTCCGATCAATTACGGCAGAATGTCAGCGCCATGATTCGGCAACCTCAATTTGAGTGGCATCAATCCATCACATACACCGAAATCACAACAGATACTTTTATCCATACCCGAGTGGAGATTCATGAGCGATATGAGAGCGAAGAGGAGTAGTAGCAACCGTTCTGTGAATTAATTCTTATTCCGTGGGAATACCACCTAGTAACCCCGAGTTGGGCTAAGTTGTAGAACGTGAACCAGACAATTCGAGCCGAGATGGTGGCTAACGTCTTGGAAGTCTCTGTAGCGGTTGGCGACCAGGTCAGTGCAGGTCATATTCTCCTCTTGTTGGAATCAATGAAAATGGAGATTCCAGTGCTCGCCGAAATAGATGGTGAAGTTGTTGATATCGGAGTGCTACCTGGCGATGTAATCCAAGAGGGCGATCCGCTTCTTGTTATCAAGCCAAGCAGTAATAAGCCGAGCAGTGGCAAAACGGGAGCGCACGGATGAGCCCAGAACGTTTTATCGGAGCAGTTGGCCTCTCCAGAATGACAGTTCGCCACGGAGATACAGCCATTGCGCTCGGTAGCGGCGATGTTCCTGTTCTTGGCACTCCAGGGATCATTGCTCTCTCAGAGAGCGCCACGATTGCTGCGCTCGCCGAGTTTCTTGAACAGAGCGAAACAACTGTGGGCGTTCGAATCGAGATAGATCACATCGCGACAGCAAGCGTAGGTGACGAGGCTGTCGCAACAGCGACTGTCGCATCAGTGGTTGGGAAAAGGATTATCTTCGACGTTCAATGTCATAGCGGTACCCGACTAATTGCACAAGGAACAATCACACGAGTGCTTGTCGATAGGGTTTCATTTATTGCAAAGGCCGCCGCAGAAGCGCTAACGCGAGGGAATTAAACTTTCGATTCCCTCGCGCTTGCTTGCAGAAATTTTTATTTAACTTCTTGCCTTACTTCTAGATTTATTTCTAGCTTTACTTTTTAGTTGCCCAGAAAATATCGGCGATCTCATCTATTTTGGCCAGTAACTTCTCCGCAACTGCAACATCGTTACTTCCCTTAGTTCCTGCAGCGCCAGCAAGTTTCGTCGCCTCATTGAAGAGCGAGTGCAGATTTGGGTAAGCCTCGAAGTGATTTGGCTTAAAGTAATCGGTCCAAAGAACCCAGAGGTGCTCTTTTACTTGATGCGAGCGCTCTTCTTTAATCGCAACTGCACGCGCCTTGAAATCTGGATCACTGCTCGCATTATATTTTTCCATCGCAGCTTTAACTGACTGTGCTTCAATTTTCGCTTGCGCTGGGTCATAGACACCACATGGAAGATCGCAGTGTGCATACACAGTGAGCGTTGGTGTAAGAATATTCTTCATAAAAACTCCTCAGAACGTGTAATAACTTCTCGTCTTCGAGCTAGTTAGGTCTGGTTAGATCGAGTTAGATCGAGTTAGGTAGAGCCTACCTCTCGAGCGATTGAAGCGAAATTCGAAAGTAACGGGAAAATTAGCGAGTGATGGGCCGCTGGCCATCTGTGCCGATGTCCTACTTCTCGATACGCTCTTGTAATGAGTTGGCTACCGGCTTCCCTGAGATTACGAACAGTCCTTGTAGCGGGCGAGTCAATGGCGCCCACCTACCGCGACGGTGATTGGCTCCTAGTCCGTTTAATCCGACCAGGAGTTGAGCCGGGAGGGTTAAAAGTTGGCCGCGTACTTCTCATTGAACGCGAGGAACAACCTGGCGTGATCTTTATTAAGCGCCTAATAGATATTCGAGGGGATTCGCCAAATCGCCACTACAAGACATACTGGGTTGAAGGCGACAACACGTCATTGTCACAAGATTCTCGAACATGGGGAGCGATAACCGGCAGCGAAATACTTGGAAAAGTTCTCTTTCGAGTCCGACGCAGTAAAAATTAAACTATTTAACGTTGGAAAGCTTCGAAAATGAGCGCTTTCTGTTCCTCTTCATGGAGATGGTGATTTCCAGTCGCGGGAGCAGCCGAAGCCAAGCGAGAAACTCGCCGTACTGCTCGTCCCTCGAGCGCTTCCATCGAATTGAGGGCAAAGAATGGCCATGGTCCCTGGTTCGCTGGTTCATCTTGCACCCAGAGAATGTTCGCATTCGGATGTTTCGCCGCTTCAGCTTTGATGGCTGCTGCTGGGAATGGATACAGCTGTTCGATGCGAACGATTGCAGTTGTTAATTCATTAAGTTTCGCACGCTCAGCAACGAGTTCGTGATAAATCTTTCCAGAACAGAAAATTAATCGGGTCGCGTTGTTAACCATAGGATCTGGAATAACTGTTTGGAATTTACCAGTCGTGAATTCTTCTAATTTCGAAGCGGCAGCTTTTAGACGAAGCATTGATTTTGGTTCAAAAACAATGAGTGGTCGGCGAGCGGGATTAGCCATGTGCCAACGGAGTAGGTGGAAATAAGAGGCAGGGCTCGATGGTTGTGCCACAGTCATATTGTTCTCCGCACAAAGCTGGAGGAATCGTTCAATTCGAGCCGATGAATGATCGGGCCCTTGGCCTTCGTATCCGTGTGGCAAAAGCATCACAACCGAGGAACGCTCGCCCCACTTTTGCAGCGCTGAAGAGATGAACTCATCGATGATGGTCTGCGCGCCATTAGCGAAATCACCAAACTGTGCTTCCCAAAGTACGAGCGCATCATCTCGCTCTACCGAATAACCATATTCGAAGCCAAGCGCTGCATACTCTGAGAGAAGTGAGTTCACGACGAAGAACTGATTCTCATTTGAGATTAATCCCCGAAGTGGAATCCATTCGCTGCCGTTATTTCCATCAACAATCACCGCATGGCGTTGGCTAAATGTGCCGCGCCCAACATCTTGTCCAGCCAAGCGAATGTGTTTGCCCTCGAGCAACAATGAACCAAAGGCGAGAACTTCGCCCATCGCCCAATCAATCGTGCCTTCGTTAAGCATTTCTACGCGGCGAGATAGTTGGGGCAGGAGCTTGGTGTGAACGGCAAACCCTTCAGGAATCGCTACCTGTGTCGCAGCAATCTTTCGAGCAACCTCTTCGCTAATAGCAGTATTAGATTCTTCAGGCGTTAGCAACTTCTTGGAATCAAGATTTGGCGCGCTTGCCTCTTTGTTATGAACCGCAGCGAAGATTGCTTCAAGTTGAGTCTGGAAATCACGGGTGACCTCGTCAGCCTCTTCTCTGGTGATATCACCACGACCTACAAGCGCCTCTATATATAGGGTGCGCGTGGTCCGCTTGGCATCAATAAGTTTGTACATCAATGGCTGCGTGAAACTTGGCTCATCACCCTCGTTATGGCCACGTCGGCGGTAGCAGATCATGTCGATGACAACATCTTTATTAAATGCCTGACGATATTCATAGGCCAATCGAGCTACGCGAACACAAGCCTCAGGGTCATCGCCGTTAACGTGGAATATCGGCGCCTGCACCATTCGGGCGACATCTGTTGCATATGTAGATGAACGCGCTGCGCTTGGTGAGGTAGTGAAGCCAACTTGATTATTGATCACAATATGAATGGTGCCGCCCGTACGGTAGCCAGGAAGTTGCGAAAGATTTAACGTTTCAGCAACGACACCTTGTCCAGCGAAAGCTGCATCACCATGGAGAAGAATTGGCACGACCGAGAAGGCATCGCGAATATTGATCTTGTCTTGCTTTGCTCGGACGATTCCCTCGAGCACCGGATTAACTGCCTCTAGGTGAGATGGGTTCGCAGCGAGATAAACCTTTGTCTGCGCGCCAGAGTCGGCTGTGAAGACAGATTGTGTTCCGAGGTGATACTTCACATCGCCAGAACCTTGAACGGAATTATCTTGGTAATGACCTTCGAACTCTTGGAAGATTTGGCCATGTGGTTTTCCGGCAACATTTGCCAAGACATTGAGTCGGCCACGGTGCGGCATTCCGATACAGACCTCGTCGAGCTTCTCTTCTGCCGCCGCAATGAGAATTGCATCGAGAATTGGAATGACGGATTCGCCACCTTCGAGTGAGAATCGCTTCTGTCCAACGAACTTTGTCTGGAGGAATGTCTCAAAAGCTTCTGCGCTATTTAACTTGCGCAAAATTCTCAACTGCTCTTCTCGGTCCATATTCTCTGAGGGCACTTCAAGGCGAGCTTGCATCCATTTACGTTCAGCAGGATTACTTAAGTGCATGTACTCGATGCCAATGGTTCGGCAGTAGGCGTTGCGAAGTATTCCAAGGATGTCGCGCAGCTTCATAAACTGTTTACCGCCAAAGCCGCCGGTGGCAACTTCTCGGTCGAGATCCCAGAGCGTTAAACCATGGGTAACGGTGTCGAGATCGGGATGGATACGTAATTTGAATTCGAGTGGATCCACATCTGCCATGAGATGGCCGCGGCTGCGGAAGGCATGGATTAACTCTTGAACACGAGCGGTTTTATGGATGTCATCATCCTTGCTCCGTTCGAGGTCGGTATTCCATCTAATGGGTACGTAAGGAATTCGAAGCGCAGTGAAAATCTCGTCGTAGAAGCCCTCCGCGCCAAGAAGTAACTCGTGGATTCGGCGGAGGTAATCACCTGATTGAGCACCTTGAATAATTCGGTGGTCATATGTGCTGGTCAGTGTGACAACTTTGCTCACTGCCATTCGCGCAAGAGTCTCTTCGTTAGTACCTTGGAACTCTGCAGGATATTCCATGGATCCAACGCCAAGAATTAATCCTTGTCCTTCCATGAGACGCGGCACAGAGTGAACAGTTCCAATCGTTCCTGGGTTGGTAAGTGAAACTGTTGTGCCAGCGAAATCTTCAACGGTGAGTGCACCGGTGCGCGCCTTTTTAATAAGTGATTCATAAGTCTCAAGGAATTGCGCGAAGTCCATCGATTCGCAACCCTTGATAGAAGGAACCAATAGTTGGCGAGTGCCATCCGACTTTGCAAGATCAATTGCGATGCCGATATTTATATGGTCTGGTCTACCGATTGCAGGCTTACCTTCAATAGTGGTGTAGTACGCATTCATCTCTGGCATTGCGCGGAGCGCTTTGACCATTGCATAACCGATGAGGTGTGTAAAGGAAACTTTTCCGCCGCGTGCGCGCTTCATATGGTTGTTAATAACGATGCGATTATCAATTAACAATTTTGCTGGAATGGAACGGACGCTAGTTGCGGTTGGTACGTTGAGGGATGCTTCCATGTTTGTCACAACACGAGCAGCAGTACCGCGGAGCGGATCAACTTGTCCTGCAGAAGGAGAAGTCACAACCGGAGCGCTTTTTTGAAGCGGCTGAGCAGGAAGTGGATCTGTCGCACGCGGAGCTTTAGAGATTACTGATTGAGGTTGTGCGCTCGCCGTTGTTGGTGGGGGTACAACCGGGGCAACTGGATTTGTGATCGAAGTATTTCCGGACGCCGTAGGTGCGCTGGCGCTTGTACTCGCACTTGCATTCGCACTTTTTGGAGCGGGTGGTCGCCCACCTGAAGCGGGAAGGGTAAGGCCGGGTGGTGCGACAAAATTTTGTGGCGGTTGAACCGCAGAATTATTTGTTGATGGTGTGCCATTACTTTGGGTATTTGGATTATGTCCGCCATTTGCGAAGAAGGCTTTCCATTGACCATCTACAGAATCTGGATTAGCGAGATATTTTTCGTACATTTCATCGACAAGCCATCCATTGGCGCCAAAATCTCCAGCGA
>JACCDK011349773.1_pt1 | contig 12180 bp, 11 predicted proteins | sample 7445871 | NCBI WGS metagenome assembly JACCDK01 (sample SAMN15323436, study PRJNA562643) | freshwater metagenome | isolation source: river surface water | place: USA:Blue River Watershed | collected 2017-08-15
AGATCCTATGTACGGATGGATATGAAGGGTACTGCTATTATAAATTAGCTGACAGACATGTTGTGACAAAAGCAGAAACCTCTTTGGTTGAGTCCAAAAATTCGCTTATAAGGCACTATCTTGCAAGGATTTAACCGCAGGACCAAAAGACATAGCAAGGCTTTTGATATGATCCTCTACTCGTTACTAGTTTTATTTAATAAGGAGGTATTGATATCTATAGTTAATTAACAGTGCCGTCAAACATATCATAGAATTTATTGACAACGCTTTTAAACTATGGAAAATCTTTGCTGCAGAAGATATGGAAATAAATGCACAAGATAAGAGAATATTAGATCTAAAAGATGCATATTGCCAATTATTTGAAAATATTTTGCAAAAAATATTGCATGATGACAATACATTGCAGAAAATCACTGATTTACTATTGGAGCCAACAATATCTTTCGTAAATCAAGAAGTTGCTGAGATTATTTCTCGGCACAACAATAATTTCTGCAATACAGATGCATCAAAAGAATTGGCTGAGATGATATCAGAGCATTTCCATGCTATACATAAAGCATCTCAAATATCAGATATATCATCAAAAGATATAGATGGTGCAATTAAAGATTTTCCTGATAATTTAACCAAACTCTCTCAAATTATCGATCAATCTGGAGCTGATTTTAACAAAACCTTTGACGCCATCTCAATGGTTGCGCCTTTTTTTGATTACAAAGGTGTTGAGAGTTTGCTATCCACAATATTGAATAAAATGACTACACAATCATATACATCAACCAACCCAGATTATGTATTGCGCGGAGATGAAGTGCTATATCGAATGGTGCGAGTTCCATATGAAGATGATAATGTAGACGGCAAACTTACAGCCCTAGAAGAGAAAAAGCTATATGAGATGATCAGAACATCTCATATATCTGACAGTGCAAAACATTCTTTTTATGTCGACTATGCTCATCAAATAAATATTGGCACATCCACGAGCTATGATTTGGCTGTATCTATGCATTTTGGCAATCATCCATTGAGAGATGATAAAAATGGATTTGATGTGTTGCTTGAGATACGGCCAAGTGCAGGCCAGAAAGCTATAGAATTTAGCCATTGGGTACTCCCACTTGAGAGGGAGCTGGTGTTTACAGATATTCCAAATAAAAATATATATGCTATGCATATTTTTAAAAGAAATGCAGATGGATCTAGAGATTGCGTTCAACAATTGAAAAATCCTGGATATTTATCAAGAGCAAATGATGAAGCATCTTTGTTAGAAAATTGCGCCAAAATTGAACAACTAACTCGTACCAACTTTACAGGACGTATTGATATTTCATATAAGGATGGCACTAAAATCAATTATGTGCATGACAAATTTGATTATATACATCCAAATGGCGAAATTCTTTCATATTATCAAATAAATGAAGAAAATAAAATCATAAAGCCAGAGACATCTCTTGATAACGCAATTCTTAGCCCTTTCAAATTTGATCAATTCATCATAAACACATCTTATGCTATTGCTATACAAAAATCTCTTCAAAGTGATTTTCAAAATGCATTACATGATGCAATGAATAATGGCTATATAGCTGAGTTTATATATCGCCATTGCACAGATAGCCCAAAGACTTCTGCCGAGATATTAGACAGTAAGCCATTTGATATATCTTCTGAAGCAGACAGTTCTTTGCAACGCACAACATTATCATTGTGTAACTGGTATACACAATATACTTTTGAGCAAAATGTTACTGTTTATAATACAGAAGCTAGGATGATTGTATTTGCAGGATCCCAACAAGATGATTACAACACATTGTTTCACTATTTCATTTGCAAAGAATTAGGCGTTGCAACTCATATAGAGAATATCTTTGATGTAATAGGATCTCAATATGCAACAAAAGCTTTTCAGATCAATACGTTTCATGAGCGTGAGAATACCCCAACAAACAAGGAAATCTTGGAATTAATGATGGTGCATGCATGGCTGTATACAAGATCTCTATCATCTGATACTGACTCTGGCAATGTTGGATCTCTCGAACAATTATTAGAAAATTTTCAATATTCAAGAGATGATGGCTTTGATACATCTCTAGATATGAAAATTCAGAATAATCCTGATAACTACACATTATCATGGAATATGCCAGAGACATTAGCTAAATATAGCCAAGATGATGATATCATAAAAGAATACTTTGCAAATTTTGCATACAAAGTGGCAGATCTGCCTGATTCTTTCATACTCAAATCAGCTGTGAGATCTGGTTTAAGTCTAGAAGTCTCGGCTAAAGCATCAGCTGCTTTAATCGCAAGGAAAGGTGATATGATTAATAAATACCTCAGTACAAACAATTATGATAATCATGCCAGAAACTTTATAGATGAGGCTGTACGCAACTTAAACAGTAATAAGGAGCCAATTATTGATGCATACAAAGAGATAATCGATGTAACATCGAAAATAGTCTCTTTAAATGATGCAGATATATTAACTGATAATCTTGCTAATTGTTTGATTGAGTCTATACATCTGTCATACCTTCAGGAAATGGCAAACGCAACTATGTTTGAATAATCATATTTTTTCACAGCTATTTTTCAGTGCAAATATTAAAAAAAATCTGAAGACATATAATTTTACTACAAAAAAATTGCAATTAAAAGACTATCTATATCATGCCACTTTCTTTGAGGAGATAAACTTTTGCATTGAAAAAGCAAGCGTTTCAACCATTTGATCCGCCATTTCTTTGGTGTGCAATGGTGTTGGTGTTATTCTCAATCTCTCCAAACCTTTTGGAACAGTAGGGTAATTAATATGTTGCACATATATCCCATGTTTACTTAGCATATCTTCTGATATAGCTGATGCAGCATCAGGGTCATATACCATGACCGGTACAATATGCGTATCTTGCATTATAACATCTATGCCAAAATCTTGCATTTTATTTTTTACATACATCACAATTTCCTTATGTTGCATCCGCTCAATATCACTGTTTCTAAGATGCGTAATAGATGATATTGCAGCAGCACATATACAAGGTGGCAATGATGTAGTGAAAATAAAGCCAGATGCATAACTTCTAATCGCATCAACTAACTCATAACTTGAAGCGATATACCCTCCTATTACGCCATATGCTTTTGCAAATGTACCTTGTATTACATCAATCTCATCAGCAAGCCCAAGCATTTGAGCAATGCCAGCACCTTGTTTGCCATATAATCCAACAGAATGCACTTCATCAAGATAAGTCATGGCATTATATTTTGAAGCTAATTGACATATTTCCTTCATAGGAGAAATATCTCCTGACATCGAATATACAGATTCAAACACTATCATTTTGGGTGTTTCCATTGGATATTGTGATAGTAATTCTTCAAGGTGGGCAATGTCAGAGTGTTTGAAAATATGTTTTTTCAATCCACTATTTCGTATTCCTTCAATCATAGATGCATGGTTAAATTCATCTGAAAAAATAACAAGGTCAGGCATAATCTTGCCCATAGTACTTAAAACCGCCTGATTTGCAACATATCCAGATGTAAAAACCAAACCAGATTCTTTTGAGTGCAAGTCTGCAACCAAAGATTCTAACTGGATCATAATTGGTGTAGTACCAGAAATATTCCTGGTTCCCCCACTACCAACCCCATACATATCAAGCGCAAGTATTGCATCTTGCTTTACTTGCGCGTTGTGGCTCATCCCCAAATAGTCATTACTGCACCATACCGTGATGTTTCTATTAAATCTTTTACTAAATGCATTAGGAGATGGGAATTTTGAATAGTCAATATCTGTAAAAACTCTATACCTGCTCTCTTTTTTTATTTTATCTATTGCACTAGAAAAATACTCTTTATAATTATTTAGCATCTGATCTATATCAGTTATGAATTAATAAACTAATTCATCTTATCATCAAGCTGAGCCGTGACAAGCTCATTATTGTCAACATTAGCTGCAACAGCTCTTTTCTTTGCTATTTCATAGGCCCTATCAAATTCGGATTGTGAACATAATCCTAATAATACGGGATCTGAAGGTTTAATATCTTGCTTCCAATGCGTTTTAGACCTAACTGATTCTATCGTAGATTTAGTTGTTCCAATTAATTTTACGATCTGTATATCAGAAAATTCAGGGCAATTTTTTAGCAACCATGAAATAGCACCTGGTTTATCACCTCTTCGTGCAATTGGCACATATTTGCCAGTTTTTTTGACAGATTTTTGCGCTTTCATCAATTTTACTGCCTCATCTGACAACTTCAAGTGTGTTTCTGGATCTTTTTGGCACCTCTGTATCTCTTTTTCTGACAGTTGCCCTGCAATAATTGGATTAATTGGTACAATATTGCGATCTATTTCATCATCTGCCATCGCTTTGACTTCCAAAACATGCATACCGCAAAAGTTTGCTATCTGTTCAAAAGTCAGTGTTGTGTTTTCAATCAGCCATGCTGCAGTAGCTTTAGGCATTAAGGGCATTTCCATATCGTTACACCTATTTAATTCATTATAATTATGCAGTATATATGAATGATATTAATATGTCCAGCAAAAGCTCATCAGAGGTATGAATATTGTTATTTAATTCGTGGCATTGGCTAATTTTATGGCCTGATCATTTGATATCAATGCATCAATGATCTCATCAATTTCGCCTTCTGAAACAAATTTTTGCAAATTATATAACGTCACATTAATTCTGTGATCTGTTACCCTTCCTTGCTGGTAGTTATAAGTTCTAATCCTCTCAGATCTATCACCTGATCCAACTTGGTCTTTTCGCATTGCAGAACGATGAGCATCTTTTTTTTGCCTTTCATGATCATATAGTCTAGATCTTAAAACTTTCAAAGCTTTAGCTTTATTTTTATGTTGTGATTTTTCATCTTGCATACTCACAGTAAGGCCAGTTGGTATATGCGTTATTCTGACTGCACTATCAGTTGTATTAACATGCTGTCCACCAGCACCACTGGCTCTATAAACATCTATCCTGAGATCGGCTTCATGCAACTGTATATCTACCTCCTCAGCTTCTGGCAATACAGCAACTGTTGCAGCAGATGTGTGAATTCTGCCGCTAGTTTCTGTCTCAGGAACTCTTTGTACCCTATGGACACCAGATTCATATTTAAGATGGGCAAAAACATCTGCGCCACTTATCATAATTTGCGCCTCCTTGCATCCGTCTAAACCAGTTTCTGAGATAGAGAGAATTTCATATTTCCAGCCTTTGCGATCAGCATATTTGCAATACATACGCAGCAGCACAGATGCAAACAATGCAGCTTCCTGTCCCCCAGTACCTGCCCTGAGCTCGATAATGGCATTACGAGCATCGGCTTCATCCTTTGGAAGTAACGCAATCTTGATTTTTGATTCCAGGGCTTTTATCAAGTCTAGAACATCGTACAGCTCTGCTTCAGCTAAGGATTTAAGCTCATCGTCAAGTGAAGCATCCCTCAGCATCTCTTCAGTGCTACATAACGTTTTATGGGCATTTATATAGCTGTTGGCAAGTGAGACAATTTCATTTAAATCAGACCTTTCTTTTGCTATTTTAGCCATCTCATCATGCGGCATATCAGTGCACGACATCAATTGCTGATCAAGAAATTGATCTCTTTGGATAATTTTATGCAGTTGCTCTTGAAGCGACATAGTGAAATCAATTATTATTACATTATTACAATATATTATTGGTAGCGGAGGAGGGACTTGAACCCCCGACACACGGATTATGATTCCGTTGCTCTAACCAGCTGAGCTACTCCGCCATTACAACACGTGTTTTGACAACTGTTGTTATAACCCATATTTTTTGTAATTGCAATATTAAAAATGCTGATCCAAATAAATGCCCAGAACTTATATCATTTACTTTTAACCCATCCCTTCTTCTGTTTAGAAGGCTAATTTATTATTGTGACAGCCTTGTGTCGGGTTGTGTTTATTATATTTGGAGCGTTTTCATTGCTTTGGATGGCATCTGATTTTTTGGACTGTATAAATTCTGATTTGCTTAAGTCGATGATTGATTGCCAATCTTCTTTTTTATGCCATTTGATGTCTTTATCTGTTTTTGATACAATAACCCCATTGTTATTGATTATGATATTTGTTGGAATTGTTTTTACGCCTAGCTTTTTCATTGCGATTTTATTTTGATCTAAAAATGGTGTAAGTTTTTTAAGGCCCAATGTTTTGAATAACGAATCTATTTCTGATATCGCTTTATAGTCAATTGATATAGGCAGGATTAATAAGTTGTTTATATCTAAAAATTCCATTTCTTCAGCAAATTTATCGATATGCTGCAACTCTATTTTACATGTGGCGCACCATGTGGCAAAAAAATATAACAACACTGTTTTTCCCCGATATTCTTTTAAATACTCTACTTGATTTTTTAGATTTAATATTTCAATTTCTGGTTCTATAAATGCATCCTCTTGATTATACAGGAAAAAATACGCGTTGTTAATCTCTGAATTTCCCTTGATTTCTTGGGCATTAGCATGGTATATACTATGCGGCAATAAGTCTATAATACTTCCTAATAAGAGCAAATAAAAAGGTCCTAAGAATTTTAAAATGAAAAAAATTTCAATTATGTTAAGAAATCTCTTGATATTATTTTTGAGTCGGTGTATCATTGTAACAAATTTTTAACATTCAATTTTAGAGGTACTATATATGGCTTTACAAAAAGCGCAATTAAAACAAGAAAAGATGCTAGAAGCGGGGTTTTTGTTAAAGGAAGAAAAATTATCTGCACCTTCTTGGGCTGATAATGAGAATATGGATCCTGTCATTAGTGACTATACATCAAGCTTTCATTATGATTATGTGTTATATCCTTATGCTTTGGACTCTCTCAAGGCACAGATCAAGATGTGCGTCAAAAGATCTATAGTGCCTTCTGATGAAGGAAAGCAATTACTAGATGTTATAGATGAAATGATCAAAGAATCACAAGATGGTGCGATTGCTCTAGATGGCAATTATCATAGCGTTTATGATGCCATAGCATCTCGTATTGCACAAAATGCTCCTCAAGCTGCAAAATGGTATAATGTCACTCATAGTCTTTATGCGCAAATTGCGGGAGATACTAGGTTGCTGACAAGGGATGCTGCTGATTCTGTGGATGCTATGCTTGCTGGTTTGCAATCTGCTTTGCTTGTGCAAGCAGAAGCTTGTGTTAAGACGATGTATCCTGCTCAAGCCCATTCTCAATTATTACAGCCATCATCATTTGGACATCATATATTTGCATATGTTGAGATTTTTGGACGAGCTAGATCTAGGCTAGAAGATTTTAAAGAACGTATGAACTATTCTCCTTATATCTCAGGCGATATGCTTGGTACGTCTTTGGGAGCTAGCAGGGAAATTGTTGCTAAATCCTTGGATTTTGAAGGTGTAGTGCAAAATTCTGTAGATGCAGTTTGTAGCAGAGACTTTTTAATGGAGTTTGCATCTATACTGTCATCTATTGCTGTTGGATTGTCGCAGCTTTCTCAGCAGATGCTAACATGGAATAGTACACAATATGCATATATTAATTTTTCTTCTGGCCTAACTTCACAAGATGAAGTGATGCCTTATAGAAGAAGCCCTATTGCTCTAGAAAGGGTCAGGGCAAAAGCATCTAAAGTGATTTCTAATATGGTATCTGTCTATAGTTCCATACAGTTAAGACATTTAGAGCCAAGTGCTGAACTTTCTGAAATGTTAGATCCAGTATGCGAAGCTATAGCCTCTGTAGAAGATTGTATAGGTGTTGCAGAGATGTTTGTAAGTGGTATGACTTTAAACCGCAAAGCTATGAAAGAAGCGGCATCTAAGCATTTTTCTACTGCAAAAGATTTGGCTGTATGGATTATGAATAAAACAGGATGCACTCCGGCTGATGCAAATGCTAAAGTTCGCAAAATAATCGATTATGCAATTTCTAAGGGATCTAAGCTTTCTTTGCTTGAGCTAGATGAGATGACTCAGTTTGAGCCACAGATTGATGCTGATGTATATAGTGTATTGATACCATCGCGTGCAATGATACAGCGCCGCAGTGGGGGTGGATCGAATCCTGTGCAAATTCGCAAGGCATTGCGTCATGCAAAGCGCAAATATCTGAAAAAGCATGCAGCTGCATAGTTTCTTGTAAAAAACTACACAACATCATAAAGAGGTAATTTTAGCTGTCTTAAGGCCATAATTGCCTCTTCTTCACACTATATTGGTTTGATTTGAACTGTGCAAATAAGCTGGTGTTAGAATATGTCTTCACACATTTATTTTAAGGATTTTTAAGATCATTTATAGAAAATTAAGGTCATTTACGATATTTTCAATAAAAAGGCCACAGATTTTGACAAATGAGCAAAAAAAGGCTTCAAATCAATCGCTGCAGACAGGTTATTAGTTTTGGTTCTGCAAAATAATGCCTTCTAAAACATCCATCTTCATCATATCTGCAAAAGAGAAAAATTCCATCATTATCCTGATACCTTTTTCCGTTCCAGAGTGCCTAACTAAGATTCTTGCATCTTTGGTGTTAGCAATAAATTCATCTATTTTCTTGCTAACATTGACGTTATCGAGTGGATTTATCCCATCGTAATATATCGTTTTGACAAACTGCTTATTTAAAGCAAAAGGTCTGAGTGTATTTTGACTGTGGATGTTATCTGTTTGTAATAACATTGCTAGAATCTGGAGTGCTGCAACAATACCATCACCACTACTTGAATGGCTTGATATTACTATATGCCCAGATTGTTCTGCGCCAAAATTAGCAGCAAGATCCTTCATCATTGCACTAACATGCCGATCTCCAATAGGCACCCGTATAGTGTTGATAGAAAATTGTTGAAGATATATATCTAGAGCATAATTTGACATATGAGTGACCACTATATTGCCCCCAGGAAGGCGATCGATAGAGGCAAGATAAGATGCTATTGCTGCTATGATATGATCGCCATGGACTAATTGCCCTTTATTATCGCATATCACAACTCTATCAGCATCGCCATCTAAAGCGATCCCTATGTCAGCATTATTGAGCAATACTTCTGCACACATAGCATCTGGATGCATCGACCCACATCTATCATTAATATTGATGCCATTAGGATTTATTCCCATAGTTATAACTTGTGCACCAAGCTCTCTAAATATTATTGGAGCCACTTGATATGCAGCACCGTGCGCGCAGTCTAAAACTATTTTGACACCATCTAATGATAGGCTAGATGGAAAAGATCTTTTAACATGCTCTATATATCTGCCTAAAGCATCTTGCAATCTCTCTGCTCTTCCTAAATCAGCATGACTTACAAACATAGATGACAAATTGCATGACGATATCATATCTTCAATTTTGGCCTGAACTTCATCAGAGATCTTGCATCCATCAGGATCAAATAACTTCAGTCCGTTGTCATGATAAGGGTTGTGAGATGCAGATATCATAACACCCATATCAGCTCTTAAAGATTTAATTAAAAATGGTACTGCAGGTGTAGGCATTGGCCCAACAAGCATGACATCAACTCCAGCTGCAATAAACCCAGATGTTAGGGCTGATTCAATCATATAACCAGAAAGACGTGTATCTTTCGCTATCACAACTTTTGGACGATGTTTTTTGATAGAGTGGCCAAATAAATAACCAACCGTTACAGCAAATTTTTGTATTATATCACAAGACATTGGATAACAATTGGCCATACCGCGAATACCATCTGTACCAAACAATTTACTTGATATACTATTCATCTTTTTTATTTTTTACGTTATTTTTCCATATATATACTGCTATAAGTATGCTGACTAAAAATATTACAACAAAATTAATTTGTTTTAAATACTTCATAATGAGCTCTTCATTTTCTCCTATCAAATAACCAAGAGAAATCAGTATGAAGCACCATATCATGCCGCCCAGTGCGCTGTATATACAAAATGTTTTGACTGGCATTTTTGCTAAACCTGCTGGAAATGATATAAAATGCTTTACACCTGGTAACAGCCTTCCTATAAATACCGATAAAGAACCATGTTTTTGAAAAAAAATATCTATTTTGCTTAGCTTTACATCATCTAAAAACATGTATTTCCCATAAACCATTAAAAATTTGCGTCCAACATATAATGCAAGATAATAATTAAATAAAGAGCCGCCAACAGTACCAAGAACGCTAATTACCCACACCAAGTAGAAATTCATTTGCCCTTTATGCACAAGGAACCCAGCTGGTATTAGTGTCACTTCAGCTGGTATTGGCACAAATGTGCTTTCTATAAAAGTCATTATAAAAATGCCTATATATCCAAAGCTATGGACTAATTCCACTATTTTTAAGAAAAAATCATACACAAAAATACCCAAAAAAAATACAAGTGATAGTGTCAAGTTGTGATATTATACAACTTTAATAAAAAACTATCTACTGTTTTCTTTTGTAAATATGCCTCTGATACATTTTCACAATACTTGTGATGAAAAAATATGATGCGTATGGTAAAAAAGTGTTGCGGTATTTTAATTTTTGGTGTATCTCTGTTTGTTGAGATTGTTAATTTAATTATTTTAATTTTTGGTGTTTTTGATATGGTTTGTCCTTTTGAGATTTTGCATTTTCTTCCATTATGTATCATAGCATTAGCAGGCTTGTTTTTTAGGGCCCTAGGCATGAAATTTTATTATCTCTCTATTTTTATGAGTGTATTAGGAATTGTATCAGGCACTCATTCTCATTATGAGCATGCTGCCTTCTTTGGAGCATTTGACCCGTGCTGGGGTTATTATGCTGTTTTGGCTGTGTCTTTTTTAAAGGTTTCTTGTGTGAAGCTATCTTATTATGCAGAAAATAAAAAGCGTTAATAACAGTTATATTTGCAGTATTATTCTGGTAACAAGTTTTGCAATAGCAATTGGAATAGTATCATTTTTTAACGTGTATGCTGAGTTAGACGTATATATATCAAGTATCTTTTATAATGATGAAGATGGCTTTTTTTTAAAAGATAATATATTAATATGGCTAGGAGGAAAAGCACCTCCTGTTATCTCTGGTATTTTATCACTACTGATTGCATCAAAAGCTATTACAATACATCTTAAGACTAAATCTTTTGCTTTGCGGCATTATCATTTTATTATTTTTCTATCGCTTTCTTGCATTATAGGCCCTGGAATAATGGTGCATCACGTCTTCAAAGATAGCTTTAACAGGCCAAGGCCCAGGCAGATAGCAGTATTTGGAGGAGAGGATGTTTTCCAAAGCCCGATTTTTGGGTCAATAAAAACAGGGCGGCATTTTTCATTTCCATCAGGCCATGCAGCAGTTGGATATATGTTTTGCGCTTTTGGTTTTATTGATGGATCAAGGAGGAATGTGATATGGGGCTTGTCTATAATTGCTGGTTTGTTATTTGGTTTTGTTAGGGTTGTACAAGGTGCGCATTTTTTAAGTGATGTTCTTTTTTCAGGACCACTGATATTTTTTACCACAACTGTGATATATATGATGTATAATAAATTCGTTTCCAAGCTGTAGCGGTGTTTGATCCCAGAGAATTATGGTGTATTATATGAAGATAGTGAAACAAGGAGAAAAAGCTTATGGGACAAATATTACATGCAAATGCCAGAACGACGGAGGCAATCCGTAGAGAGATCCGTAATAGTGAAGAAAGCATAATAAAAGCATCCAAAAGATTCAATGTTAATCCAAAAACAATTATCAAATGGAGGAAGCGAGAAGATACAAAAGATCTACCTATGGGGCCTAAAAATATCAAATCTACTGTACTCTCTGAAGCAGAAGAAGAGGCAATTGTGGCCTTCAGACAGCTTACACAATTGCCTCTTGATGATGTTTTGTATAGCCTTCAAGAAACTATTCCTCATTTGAGTAGATCAAGTCTTCATCGTTGCTTAAAGCGTCATGGCTGCTCTGTTTTGCCTAAAAAAGAAGAATCTGTTTCTGCTGGCAAAAAGATTTAAGCAGTATCCTATTGGTTATTTTCATATAGATATAGCCGAAGTAAGAACAGCTGAAGGCAAGTTATATTTGTATGTAGCCATTGATAGAACATCTAAATTTGCTTATGCAGAAC
>JACCDK010366594.1_pt1 | contig 12176 bp, 7 predicted proteins | sample 7445871 | NCBI WGS metagenome assembly JACCDK01 (sample SAMN15323436, study PRJNA562643) | freshwater metagenome | isolation source: river surface water | place: USA:Blue River Watershed | collected 2017-08-15
TGTTGGTGGCAAGCCTTGCGCCGGTCGAAGAAGATGTGCTGCGGGTTCGTTATTGCTTCACACAGCCAAAGGCGCAGGCCGAGGGGCCGGGTTCAGGCCTCGCCAAAGCATTGATCCGCGACATTTGCAAACAATTGGATCAGGACAAGATCATCTGGGATCGCATGAAGTTTGAGGCCAATCCGATCATCTGTGATGGAGACGGCCCAATCCCGCAGTTCCGGAACTGGTATAAGCGCTATTATGTTTGACGGAGCGTCTCCGTCGCTCATCTTCCCGATCGCGAAAATGGCAAAGTAGAGGGCTGCCAGCAGCAGTCGGACGCCAATGTCGGGCCATAAGGCTAAGCCCGAACTGCACTCATGCATGCAAACTCGAATTCAGCGTCTTGCAAGTGTGCGGTAGGGCTCTAGGGGGCATGACCAGCCTCGACCGAAAGACCGGCCGAATGCAGCACATCAGGCGCGCTTGAACCGCGATAATTTTCCAGACAGGACTTTTACAACCTGCGGCGACACGGAATACAGCGTCATACGCCGATCAACTTCGCTCCGCGTGGAAATGAGGATGCCATCTGCCAAAAGCCGCCGGGCGATATGATTGAACCCAGCTTGCGACGCATGAATAATGCCAATGATTTCACTTGCCGATAAAGGGCCTTGTTCAAACAGGCACAAAACAATCTCAAACTCGAGCGATAGTGCCCGAACGTTCAGTTCTGCCTCAATTTGACGCGTTGTATGGTAAAGGCCGATCATTGTAACGACTCTTAAATTAATACCAATAATTACTTCTGATAGGGCAGTGAGCTATGCTTGTCATGAGTTAAATTGAACCGTTTTGCATATCATCAAGTTGTACTCAGTCCTCGAGGGAAGTTTGTAGATCCTTTTTTATGGCTCAGCACCTCATGACGAGATGATGCGATTGATCGCTTGCTCAATTTAAATACAAAATTTACATATTATACTCAGCGGCACGAGGCGAGGCGTTTGTTGGCAACAACCGGCGTTGACCGCGAATGAAATGCCATTGGACCGTCTGCTGGAAGATTGGCAATCCAAAACTGGGCTTGCGGCTCTCGACGCCGCCAGCGGCATTGCAAAAACCTAACCTCCTGAGGGCGGAGCCAATAGGCTGGTTTTCAGCGGCCTAGGCGATTATCCATAACCACCGGATATGGTTAGCCCACATAAATATACTGACCTTGGCTTGGCAGCGGGGCTTTTTGGTGCGATCAGTCTCCGTTAAATTCAGGCAAATTGAAATAAAATATCTGGGGGGATTATGAGCATTTTCGTAAATCGGGGTCGTGCGTGCCTGTATCTGGGCTGTTCGTTGTTAGCACTTTCTCCCACCGCCGGATTGGCTCAGTCTGCTTCTGGCGCCGCGACCGGGCCTGCCGCCAAAAAGGCAGAGACTGAAGAAATCGTTGTTGTGGGCAGCCGCATTGAAGGTGCCAAGATTTCGGGGGCTTTGCCGATTTCGGTTCTTGGGGAAGACCGGATTTTGGCAACGGGCAGTGTGTCTGGCGATGATCTGTTCCGGTCCCTTCCGCAGGCTGGCGACGTGCAATTTCAGGAAGCTCGCACCACGGGCAATTTGAATGATGCGCGCGGTGACAATGCTTCTATCAACTTGCGCAGTGTGGGCACGGGCAACACCTTGGTTCTCCTCAATGGCCGCCGCATGATTTTGACACCGGGCACGCAGACCGAAAATTTTGTGCCTGTCCAAACCGTGAACACCAACTCCATTCCTATTGGGGCCACCCGGCGCGTGGAAGTGCTGCGTGATGGCGCGGCCGCCATTTATGGCGCTGACGCTGTGGCTGGCGTCGTCAACGTGGTTCTGGATAACAAGTTTACTGGCCTGCGGGCCGATGCGCGCTATGGCTTTGCCGATGGCACGAGCGAAGCCACGGCAGCCTTAAAGGCCGGGATTACAACCTCAGCCGGTGGCCGGTTCATGGTCTTTGGCAGCTATACGCACCGTACCCCGCTTTATGCCAGCGAGCGTGATTTTTCGGCAAGTGAAGATCATCGCGCCGGCATGGTCGGCACGCCGTGGGAAGGCGATACTGCGTTTGACAACCGGTCCACGTCATCGCCTTGGGGCAGTTTTACAACGGTTCCAGTCGTGACGGTCAAGCAAGGCACGGCCACGTTGACGTCGAGCGGTGTCTTCCATGTCGAGCCGACATCAAACACAGCGGCAGGCTGCTCGAGCACGGTTTATGCCGGCAATCTCTGCCTGAAGAGCGGGACGATCACCGGTACGGCAGACCGTGTGCTGCGCTATGATGAAAATCCAGATCGCACCAACCGCGGTGGCCTTGATCGTATCAACATCTTTTCGACCTTCAGCCAAGATCTTGGGAATGTCGAACTCTTTGCAGAAGCAGGCTATTATCATGCCAAGCTGCAAGGCCAGCGGGAGCAATCTGCCCCGCTGACGAGCGCAGTCATCACCATTCCGGCCAGCAACTATTATAACCCCTTTGGTGCGACGACGATCAACGGCGTCGCCAACCCGAACCGCCTGCCCGGCCTGACGGGCGTGCCAGATGCTGGCTTGCCCTTGCGCATTACAACCTACCGCCCGGTCGATACGGGACCGCGCACCTTTGAGGTGACGGATGACAGCATTCGCAGCCTGATTGGGGTGCGCGGCCAATGGGGCGATTTCAAATGGGAGTCCGCTGCCTCTTATTCCTGGGCGCGCACGGACGACCATACAATGAACTTGATCAGCAATACGCTGTTCCAAGCCGCGCTCGCCAAGTCGACGCCGGACGCCTATAATCCATTCAACGGCGGTAATCAGACAGCCTATTCGCTGGGCGATACCACGCCAAGCAATGCGGCCACCATTCAGTCATTCCTGGTCGATGCGCACCGCATCAGCGAAACATCCTTGGCCACAGCGGATTTGCGCATTTCCAACCCGCAAATCTTTGAACTGCCGGGCGGCAGCGTCGGCTTTGCCAGTGGCGTTGAAATTCGTCGGGAAACCTATCTTGATAACCGCGACAAGCGCTTGGACGGCACGGTCACGTACACCGACAGCGTGACTGGCATTAAATATGGCACTGACCTGATGGGGGCGAGCCCCTCGCCAGACGTCAGCGGTCGGCGCACGGTCAGCTCAGCTTATGTTGAGCTTGCGGTACCTGTGGTCTCAGAAGATATGAACGTCCCGCTGGTCAAATCACTGGATGTCCAGCTTGCCGCGCGCGATGAATATTATTCCGATTTTGGCAATGTGTTGAAGCCCAAGGTTGCCGGTATCTGGTCCGTCTTTGAAGGCCTCAGCTTCCGGTCGTCATGGTCGCAAAGCTTCCGTGCGCCAAATTTGGCGCAATTTTATAGCGCGGGCGTTCAAGTGTCGAACACGCGGACTGACTTTGCCGCCTGCCGGTTGAACAACACCACCTGCTCTGGCGTCAGCACGCTGGAAGTTCGCTCGGGGAATAAGAACCTAAAGCCTGAAAACGCTGACACGTTGTCGCTCGGCGTGGTTTTGCAGCCCATCCGCAATTTGACGGTCACGGTTGATCGCTGGTCGCTGAAGGAAAAGGGCGTGGTCGGCCTGCAAGGCGCGCAGAACCAAATTCTGTTCGATTTGCTGGAACGCCAAAATGGCCGCACCAACCCCAATGTTGTGCGCTTGGCGCCTGTTGGCACGCAGGTTGTGGGTGATCTGGCCTATGTGCAGGATGATTATTTCAACCTCGGCCCGCGCACGCTGCGCGGCCTGGACATCGCAGTCAGCTACACGTTGCGGGATACCCCGCTTGGGACATTTAACGTCGATCTGGCCGGGTCAAAGCTGATCAAATGGCAGCAGGATGCGTCTGACATGCAGGCGCAGCTCATTGCTGCAAATGCGGCTGGCAAATTCGGCACGGGCATTGCGATCAGCCAGGCTGGAAGCCAAGTGAAGGTCAATGGCAATCCGGCATGGCGTTTGTCAGGCAATCTGACATGGAATTCAGGCCCCGTGACTGCGGGCGTGCTGGTGAACCATGTTGGTCCAGTCTTTGATACGGGGCCTGCCCTGATCAATGGCGAATATTACACCTTGCCGGGCGTCACCACGGTCAACAGCTATGTCCAATATCGCTTTGACAAATCGGCCGGTATGCTCTCGGGCACGCGCGTCCGGGTTGGGGCACGCAATCTTTTTGACAAGGCGCCACCTTTGGCATCAACTAACTATGGGTTCCTTGGGTCAGTGCATGACTCGCTCGGTCGGTTCGTTTATTTCGAACTGTCGAAGGATTTCTGATCTCACGCGCAACAGCGCATGGGGAGTGGGGGGTAGCGGCGCCGGTCTGGCGCCGCTAATCCTAAGTCATGCGGCTACGCCAAATTGAAGTTTTTCACGCGGTCTACGCGAATGGCTCGATCAGTGCTGCTGCGCGGGCGCTGAATGTGTCCCAACCCGCGGTCAGCAAGGTGCTGCGACATACCGAAGCGCAATTGGGCATCACATTATTTGATCTTGTCCGCGGTCGGCTTGTGCCATCTGACGAGGCCCATGCCTTGTTCCGCGAAGTGGATGAGGTGTTTGATCGTATCGCCTCGCTGCAATTGACCGCACAAAATTTGCGCGCCTCCGGGGCGGGCCATTTGCGCATAGGGGTTGTCCCCTCGCTTGGGCTGGAAATAGCCCCGCGTGCAATTGCAGCCTTTCGCGCCAAAAACCCAGACGTGACCTTTGGCGTGCGAACGCTGCATCATAATGATGTGGCCCGCGCGTTATATGAACGGGAATGTGATTTGGCGATTGGCTATGACCCGCCGGATCACCCCCGGATGCGACAGAAACAGCTTGCCAGTGCCGCACTCTGCGTGCTGGCTCCAAAGGGGCAGTTTGGCAGCGGGCGAGATGCCTTGGCTGTTCGCGAACTTCAGGGCATGGATGTGGTTAGCGTCACGGGCAGCGGCCCAGTTGGCGATTTGGTGGCCAATGCTTTGCAGCGCGCGCAAGTGGATGTTCGCGAGATTGTATCTGTCAGCACCTATTATATTGCAGCGGCGCTTGTGCGCTATGGATCGGGCGTCGCGATTGTGGACGCCTTTACGGCACAGGCCATGGCGACGGACAGTCTGGACGTGTTGCGTCTCACGCCTGAACTGAACTTTGGCGTTTGCGCAGTCTGGCTGGAAGATCGCCCCTTATCGAAATTGGGAACCAAATTTGTGGGATCAGTCGAAGCCGTGCTGAAAGACAGCCATAGCCTGCCCAATCCTTAACCTTTGGCTATGGCTAAGGGCCATATTTCTTCACAGGTGAAACTTGCTGCCGCTTTTCCACATGTTAGCGTGCTGCGCATGACATCGAATATTTGTAGAGGGAAAGGCGGCGCGCGCCAGAGCGTTTTGGTCGTCGGGACGGGGGTCGTTGGCATGGCCACGGCCTATGCGCTTGCGCGGCGTGACTTTGCGGTCACTCTGGTCGATCAAGCGTCCGGCGTCGGCCAAGGGGCGTCCTTCGCCAATGGCGCGCAATTGAGCTATGCCTATACCGATGCGCTGGCGACGCCCAAATTGCTGCGCCATATGCCCGCGCTCGCGCTGGGGTTGGATCCGGTGTTTCGTTTAAAGCCCAGCGTCGATCCGCATTATCTTGGCTGGCTGCTGCGCTTTTTGCGCAATTGTACGCGCGACCGGGCGTTGGATTCAACGCTCGCTGGTCTGGCGCTCGGGCTGGAATCACGCATAGCACTGCATGATTTGCTTGCTCAACACCCGCTTGATTTCGGCCATGATGCGCCGGGCAAGCTGCATCTTTATACAGATAAAGCAGGTTTTGCAGGCGCAGTTACCATGGCGCGGCTAAAGGCGGCGCATGGCGCCCAACAACAGGTTTTGACCCGACAAGAGGCGCTGGCTGTTGAACCAGCCTTGTCCGCTTATGGTGATGATTTTGTGGGGGCAATCTATTCGCCAGAGGATGAGCTTGGCGATCCCCATCGTTTCTGTGGCGCGCTGTTGGAGGTGCTGACAAAATCCTATGACGTGACATTTCAATCGGGGGTGCGCGTGGCTGAAATCCGCCCCAGCGTCACCCAGCCGGTGTTGGTCTCTGCTGCGGGCGAAGAATTCCATGCCGATCATGTCGTGATCTGCGCTGGACTTGGCTCTCGCCAGCTCGTCCAACGTTTCGGCTTGTGTGATGCGCTGATGCCGATGAAGGGCTATTCCATCACAGCACCAATGGGCGCCCATCCGCCCAAGACGAGTATTACGGACGTCTCCCGCAAATTGGTTCTTTGTCCGCTCAATGGCGCCATCCGCGTCGCCGGGTTGGCAGAACTGGGGGAATGGGATGCAACGCCAAAAAAGCAGCGGCTGGCCCAGATGGTGAATAGCGCCAAAGCCGCCTTTCCAGCCGCTGCAGATTATGATGCGCCCAAATCAATCTGGGCTGGCATTCGCCCCATGACCGCCAATTCTTTACCAATTATTCAAAATGTTGCGCCGGGCGTCACTGTGAATATTGGCCATGGCATGTTGGGCTGGACCTATGCGATGGGCAGTGCCGAGCGCGCCGCGCACTGCGTGATGACGCAAGACGCTTAAAAGGGGGAAGAGCAGGAATGAAACAGATATTGGCGCGCATGGCGCGCGTCACTTTTGGCTTTGCGGTGGCGTTGGGCCTGACGCTGCAGCCTGCGCTGGCCCAGAAAAAACAACTGCTGGAATATCCCAGTATTCATTCCCCTGTGGTGGGAGAAAAGGGCATGGTCGTTTCCCAAAATGCCATGGCCTCACGCGTTGGTGCAGGCATTTTGCGCAAAGGCGGCAATGCTGTGGATGCCGCCGTCGCAATTGGCTTTGCGCTGGCCGTCACACTGCCGCGCGCAGGCAATATTGGCGGCGATGGCTTCATGCTGGTGCGTGATGCCAAGTCCGGAGAGTTCGTCTTTTTTGATTTCCGCTCCATCGCGCCACGGGCCGCAAAGCTGCGCCTTTATGTCGATAGCGCGGGCAAGGAAACGGCCCAAGCCAGCAAAGGCTATCTTGCTCCATCCGTGCCGGGCACTGTGGCAGGGCTGTACATGGCGCATAAGCGCTATGGCAAATTGGCATGGGCTGATGTTGTGGCGCCAGCCATTGCTTTGGCGCGCGACGGTATTCCGCTGACGCCCGACGAAGCCTTTGTTTTTGAGTGGGGCAAAGAGCGGCTGTCGACCAGCGCAGCAGCTCTTGCAACCTATTATAAGCCCGATGGCACGCTGTATCGCGCCGGGGAAATTATCAAACAGCCTGACCTTGCTTGGACGCTCGAGCAGATTGCCGCGCGCGGGGCAGATGGCTTTTACAAAGGCCCGGTGGCCGAGCGGTTTGCCGCAGATATGAAAGCGCATGGCGGCATCATCACGCTCGCAGATCTTGCCAATTACAAAGCTGTTGAGCGCCAGCCGCTGCGGGGCAGCTATCGCGGGCTAGAGGTGGTGACCGCGCCCCCGGCCAGCGCGGGTGGGGCAACGCTGCTCAATATGCTCAACATTCTTGAACATTTTGACCTTAAGTCCAGTGGCGCTGGTTCTGCCCAGTCGCTCCATATCATGGCTGAAGCGATGAAGATGGCTTATGCCGACCGCTATCAAGTCCTTGGCGATAGCGATTTCGTGTCGATGCCAATCAATGGCTTTATTTCAAAAGCCTATGGGGCAAGCCGCGCCAAGCAAATTGATCCCAATAAGGCTCAGCCCGTCAAGCTGTTGGGCCGGGGGGATCCGATGAAGTTTGAAAGCCCTTCGACCACGCATTTCTCGGTGGCGGATGCCGAGGGCAATGTCGTTTCAACGACTTATACGCTGGGCGCGGATTTCGGCTCGGGCGTGATGATTGCGGGCACGGGCGTGTTGCTCAATAACCAAATGAACAATTTCAGCCATGAAGCCACAGTGCGCGCGCTGCGCGAAGGCGGGCCACTGCCGCTCAACTCCATGGCGCCGGGCAAGCGGATGCTCTCGACCATGATGCCAACAATGGTGCTGAAGGATGGCAAGCCTTGGTTGGTAACGGGCACACCAGGCGGCAGCACGATCATTGATACGGTGTTGCAAATTGTGGTGAATGTGGTCGATTATGGGTTGAACGTGGAAGAGGCGACGCACCAGCCGCGCATCTTCCAGGATGCTAGTGATACCTTGCGTGTTGAGCCCAATTTCAACCCCGATACCGTCCGCCTGCTAACTCAGATGGGCCATAAGATTACATCTGATGAAACCATGGGCAGTGCCCAATCGATCATGATTGATAAGGGCCGATTCTTAGGTGCGGCAGACCCGCGTCGCCCCGGCGCACTGGCCGTCGCGCCCGAACAAATGGCGCATTAAGAACATTGCCCAGACGGGGGGCGACGCAGCAATGGCTTGCCCCCCGCTCGGCCCGTGGGCTCGCCTTCGTCCAGCGCGATTTGGCCGTTGACCAACACAAAACGCATCCCCTTAGAAAAGAGGCTGGGCTGGGCATAATCCGCGCGTGGCGAAAAGCGATTGGGGTCAAACACAATGACATCGGCAAAGGCGCCCGCCTTTAGCTCCCCGCGATCCGCAAGGCCAAAGCTGCGCGCCGTGCGCACCGTGCTGCGTTCAATAAAGCTGTGCAGGGTCAAGACCTTCTTGTCGCGCACATAAGTCGCATAGGCCCGCGCGAAGGAGGCATAATAGCGCGGATGGCCTTGCGACGCGTCAGAACTGGTCATCACCCAAGGCCGCGTCATAAAGGCGGCAATATCGGCCTCGCTCTGATTGAACGAGGCAATGCTTGTTTCCCGCACGCGCAGCAGTTGGATGGCGGCGTCAACGGGGCTTTGGCCCGTCTCCTTCGCCACGGCCTCTAATGTCTTGCCCTGTGCGGCTTTTGGCCCTGCGGTAATCAAGATGGCAGCAGGCCCACCCCGCTTGCGCAGATTTTCGGCCATATCCGCGCGCAACCGGGCTTGCAAAGCTGGATCGTCAAAGCGCGCCAGCATGGCCGCCCGCCCACCATCTTGCGCCCAGCGGGGCATCAACGCGGCGGACAATTGTGTGCCCGAGGCGGACCAAGGATATTGATCCGCCGTTACCTTAACGCCCGCTTTTTGCGCGGCTTCTATCTGGGCAATAATCTTTGGGACTTGGCCCTGAACATCAACGCCCAGCGCCTTGATATGCGCGATATGCACCGGGATGTTGGCCTGCCGCCCAATCTCCAGCGCCTCGTCAATCGCACCAGATAGGCCAATGCTATAGCTCGATTCATCGCGGATATGGCTGTCATACAGCCCGCCTTTCAGCGCCGCGGCCCGCGCCAGCGCAATGACCTCATCGGCCCGCGCAAAGCTTTGCGGGGCATAGAAAAGCCCAGTCGATAGACCCAATGCCCCTTGGCACATTGCACGCGAGACAAGGGCGGACATATCCGCCATTTCCTCAGGTGTAGCGGCTCGGTCTGCGGCCCCCACCACTTGGGCGCGCACCGCACCCAGCCCAACATAGGCGGCAACATTAATGCCGATCTCGCCCAAACCTTCGGGCCCCAATGTCTGGATCAGGTCAGGCGCGCCCCAGCCGTCGACGCCAATAAAGGCCGTTGTCACGCCTTGGGTTAAAAAAGGAAGCACCAGCCGCGCCGCCGGATCCCGGGATGTTAGCGCGGCATCGGCATGGGTGTGCGGGTCAATAAAGCCGGGGGCAACAATCAGCCCCTTGGCCTCAATCACGCGCCGGGCGGGGGCGTCCAAATGCGGGCCAACGGCCACAATCCGGTCGCCCAAAATGGCAACATCGCCGTCAAACGGGGCGGCGCTGCCCGTGAACACCGTGCCGCCGCGGATCAGCAGATCAACTGGTTCCGCCGCAGCGTCCTTGGCAAGGGCGGGGCTGGCATAGGCCGCCATCATGATGATGATCGCCAAAGCCGGTTTGAGGCGCGTGTTGCTCATAAATTCTCCCCTATGTGCCTTGTAGCAGCGTCAGGCCGGGGTGCAATTAGAGCCAAAACAATAGCTTGGAGATGTTGCCAAACTGGCCTTGCGTCGCTGCGCCAACTGATCGATAGTTGCCAGCGGAGCCCCCACGCACGGCTCTGGGGCTTAGCATCCCCTAACCTTTTCGGTCGGGCTGCCCGTAGCAGTCCACGCATCCTTGACCCTTATGATCGGGGAGCCTGTGGCGTATGTCCAAGGCTTTCCAGCCCAAAGGTCGCAGGGGCCGTACCAGGTTCGGTTTGCTAACTCCCCGATCACCAAGGGATCATCAGGAATGTCGATAGGCGGGGGCGCACCGCAATCGACCTTGGGAGGCACCGATGCCACTGGGAGAGCCAATCACCGGTACTGGCACATTGCAGCGCGGCCGCTGGGGCTATGCGCTGGGGGATAAACTGCCACCGCCGCGGGGGTGGTTTGCTTGGCTCAAATGGCGGGCCGCCTAGGCTCCGGCGCAAGGCCGGAGCACGGTGGAGGGTGGTGCGCCATGTGCTCCGGGCCTGACCCACAGCCCAGTGTTGCGGGCGGAGGCCTAGGCTCCGGCGCAAGGCCGGAGCACGGTTGAAGGGTGGTGCGCCATGTGCTCCGGGCTTGACCCGGAGCCCAGAATAACGGGCGCCGTGTTAGCGCCCCAGCCGCTCCGCCACGCGCGGCCAGAGGATGGAGAGGACGAGGCCGCCCATCACCAAAGCTGCGGCCATGATTTTCCATGTCTGCATCGGCTCTGCCAAGATCAGCGTAGACGAGAGCATTCCAAAGACTGGCACGAGCAGTGCTAAGGGCGCGACTTGGGCCGAGGGGTGACGCGACAGGAGCCAGCCCCAGACGGCATAGCCGAACATGGTATTGCCCACCGATTGCCACCCGACAGCCGCCCATGCGCTGATCGGGGCGGTGGCGAGGCTGGTGAAAATCGCATCCGCCCCTTCCATCGCAAAGGCGAGCAGGAAGAGCGGCGGGATTGCAAACAGGCTCGCCCAGACGACATAGGCCAGCATATTAATCTGCCCCGCCGCGCGGGAGACCATATTGCCGCTGGACCAGCTGATTGCCGCGCCAATCACCAGTGCAATGCCCAGTGGCGTGGTGTGTCCATCGGTATGCGTCAAGATCACGCCAAGACCCGTCATTGCGAGGGCAAGCGCCACAATCTGAAACAGGCGGACGCGTTCCTTATGGAGGATCAGCGAGAAGAGGATTGTGAAAATGACCTGCGTCTGGACGACGAGCGAGGCGAGGCCGGGCGTGATATGCCCCTTCATCGCGATGAAGAGCAGGCCAAATTGCCCGCCGCCAATCAACACGCCATAGGTCGCCAAATTGCGCCACGGCACTTTGGGGCGCGGCAGGAACAGCGCGGCCGGGAAAAAGGCAAAGCTATAGCGCCGCGCCGCCAGCAATAGCGGCGGAAAGCTATCCAGCGCGATGCGGATGATAACGAAGTTGGAGCCCCAGACCGCCATGACAAGCACGGCGGCCAGCAGGTGCAAACGGGGAAGCCCCGCTGATGCGTGCGGGGCGCCCATTTATGAGGCGTCGGATGACCGCTTGGCGCGCTTGCGCTCATGCGGATCAAGGTGAACCTTACGCAGACGGATGTTCTGCGGCGTCACTTCGACCAGCTCGTCATCATCAATATAGGCAATCGCCTGTTCCAGCGTCATCCGCTTGGGCGGGGTGAGGCGGATGGCATCATCCTTACCGCCCGAGGCGCGGAAGTTGGTCAGCTGCTTGGATTTCATCGGGTTGACCTCAAGGTCATCCGTCTTCGCGTTTTCGCCAACAATCATGCCTTCATAGAGCGCTTCACCGGGCGAGACGAACAAAATGCCGCGCTCTTCCAGAGGGCCCAAGGCATAGGCATTGGCTTCGCCGGCGCCGTTGGAAATCAGAACGCCGTTCTTGCGGCCTTCAATTGGGCCTTTGTGCGGGCCATATTTTTCAAACAGGCGGTTCATAATGCCCGTGCCGCGCGTGTCGGACAGGAATTCACCATGATAGCCAATCAGCCCGCGTGACGGGGCAGAGAAGGTGATGCGCGTCTTGCCACCGCCCGAGGGGCGCATGTCGGTCATTTCCGCTTTGCGCATGTTCATCTTATCAATGACCGTGCCCGAATATTCCTCATCCACATCAATGACGACAGTTTCATAAGGCTCAGTGCGGGCGCCATTTTCCTCACGGAA
>JACCDK010575526.1_pt1 | contig 12170 bp, 10 predicted proteins | sample 7445871 | NCBI WGS metagenome assembly JACCDK01 (sample SAMN15323436, study PRJNA562643) | freshwater metagenome | isolation source: river surface water | place: USA:Blue River Watershed | collected 2017-08-15
ACCAATAAAAAAAGCCTTAATTAATTAAGGCTTTTTTTATATGATAACTTACAGAATTAATCTTCAGTTCCTTCTCCTGATTTTCTGTAAATAAAATTACCGTAAATGTGACGTTTCGCAAAACGATTCGTAGAATCGGCATTTACAAATTTCACATATATATTTCTTGGAACTCCAATGTACTCATATGTAACTCCGTTTACATAAGTAATAATTAGAGTTTGTTTCTCATAATTAAAATCAAGAATATTATAATTATTGATGGTATCTTGATATTCTGGAAGATTTTTTTCTATTGTTTCATTAGAAATGCTCACAAGAAAATGGTAGGCATTAATAATGTTTTTGCTTTGTTCTTCGGCTGCTAGCATTCCCGCTTCATCATTTACAAATTTATCCGGATGGTTGTCCTTCATGTTATTTCTGTAAATGGTTTTCAACTCTTTTAGCGTTACATTTTTATCAACCCCTAATAATTTTCTGTACTCAACAACTCTTTTCATATATAATTTAAATTAAAAAAGAGAAACAACTATTGTCTCTCCTTTTGTAGACTTAGATAAAATCTTTTTTATTTTGATTTTACGGGTGCAAATGTAATTAAATACTATAATTAATTTATCAAACTAACTACTTTTATTATTATTCCATCAATATAGAAACTCTTCTTGCTAGTTGTAATGCTGTTTTTGAATCTGAGGAAATAGAATTATCCACACCTTGACCACTAATTTTTATCCTTTTAGAATCAATTCCACTCATTACAATAAAGTCAAATAATTTTTTTACTCGTTGTTCTGAGAGTTCTTGATTTTTACTTTCAATTCCGGTTCGATCCGAATAGCCTACAAGTTTAATATTTATTGAAGGATTTTTCTTCATCAAAGATATTACACCAAAGATACTATTGGTAGAAGCGTTATTTGGCTCATCGTTATTAACATCATAAAACACATTTACTAGGCCGTTATTTAATAATGATTTTACAGCATTGTTTTCGGTTTGTTCAATTGCTGTAGCTAAATTTTGATCCTTAATTTGCTGAATTTTTTCTTTCTCAAATTCATCAGGTGTACCATTATTATCGGTATCAATAAATTGTCCTTTTGAGTCTACCACCACTCCATTTGGCGTATTATTTTGAAGGTCATTGTTATCTGCAACACCATCTTTATCGGTATCTACTACCAATGATTCTAATAGGCTTAATCTTTTAAGTATTTCTGGATCAACTTGAGCATATTTTACTTCAGTTACCCAATCGGAATGATTTGTATTTTTTCCCAAATAAAAAGTAACACCCAATGCGCTAGTGTACAATAAACCGGCTAAATTATTTTCTTGAGCTGAAACGGTTCCGTCCCAATTAAGACGTTGTCTAACATTTGAAATTACTGTAAAATCTAAAGTTAATACCGATCGATCGGTTAGCTTTATTTGCGGAGTAATTCCAAGCATATAACCTCCATTAGTTTGCACAGCTGCTTCTTGATAATCCAGTCCGTTTTTCGCTTTAAACTGCGAAAACTGAATTCCACCATGTGCTAACAATCCAATTGTTTTAGTAAATGAATCAAATTCAAAAATCTTTCCTAAATCAAAAACTCCTTGTATTCCAAATCGGCTTTGCATCGATTTGAAGGGCAACGAACCATTACCCGTTTTATTCGTAACCGCATCAAAACCAAAATCAGTTTTTACACCAAATTTAGAATTCAACATGTATCGAAAACCAAAGTCAAAATGATTTAAACTCGGAGAACCCAAAAAATCTTTTTCATTAGAATTATAACCTGTTCCAAAAGGGCGAACGGCTCTATTGGTTCCGAAATTAATTTCAAAAGACCATTTATTGATTTTGGATTTAACCTCTGGCTTTACCTCTTGTGCTAAAATGGAATTTGAAAAAATTCCGATTGTAAATAAAGAAACTAAAATATATTTTGAATTAATGAATTTCATATTGTTTATTATATTTTTTAATTGAAACGAAATCTATTTATGGTGTTGTAAAACTAACTTGATTTCCATAACTAGTTCCAGAACTATTAGTTGCATAAGATCTTACATAATAAGTAGTCCCTGAAGTTAAACCGGTTAATGTACTTGTGAATGATCCTAAAATTCCTGTTTGTGTTGTTTTTGTATTAGCTATTGTAGGATTTGGGGAAGTACTCCAACATACCCCAATTGAAGTAATTGCGGTACCGCCATTACTAATTACATTTCCACCACAAATTGCACCTGAACTTGTAATTGAAGAAACAGAATTGACTGGTATTATTAGGTTTGGCTGGGATTTCAAAAAATATTGAACTAGGAAATATTATTAAACAATATAATTTCATCATTGTATTAATAGTTCCTGTATTCTACTTATATTTTAAAAACTTAATCAACAATCAAAATTATTTTTCCTATAAAGATCTACTACATTTTACAATACCATTACTACTAATTGCAGAAGATAAATTTTCATTTATTGAAACACTACTTCACTATAAAGTTGAATTCAGCTTTTTAAAATTTTTCTTTGTTTTTTCAATTGTATATAATGCAGTAATATTTTTTGAATTAAAAAAACATGTTTGGAATAAAAAAGCCACACTAGAAATTGCAGTAAAGCAAAACTATTTAATTCGCAATTGGTCTATCTATTTTTATATCACCATGAACTTAATGGTATTAAGACTCTATTTTTCTATTTTCGTTGAATTAAAATCCAACACTATCGTTACTGCTCAATACGGACTATGGGCAAGTTCTATTGTATGGCTCATTGTTTTTGTTAAAATATTATCTACACCCGAAATACTTTATGGTTATTCGTATTTAGCGAAAAAAAGTAGAGAATACAACTCCAATATCAAATCCATTTCACAGTGGACATTTCAATCTAAAGTTAAAATAAACAACCAACAGGATCAGCAATTAAAAGAAAAGATTTTTCATAATATTGAAAAATACATGCTGGAAATAGACACATTAATCCAGCAGGATAATTATTTTAGAAACCCTAAGTTTACCATGGATGAATTTGCAATTCTTTTGAAAATTCCAAAAAGTCATTTGAAATTTATTTTCAAATACCATTCTAAAATTTCTTTTTCCGATTTCAAAAAAATAGCTCGAGTTCAAGATGCATTGGTTTTGATTGATCAAAATTTCTTAACTACCAATACTTTTGAATCATTATCAAAAAAAGTTGGATTCACTTCTTATAATCCATTTTTCACAAGCTTTAAAGATGTTGTTGGCAAATCTCCCCAAGAATACATATTACAGCTTAACAAAGAATAATACTAAAATAAAAAAGCCACTCATTTCTGAATGGCTTGCTTAGTAGCGGGAACAGGACTCGAACCTGTGACCTTCGGGTTATGAGCCCGACGAGCTGCCTACTGCTCTATCCCGCGATCTTCGAGTGCAAATATACAACCAAATTCGGGAATAGCAACAAAAAATTAAAAAATGTTTTATTTCTGCTATTGACTTGATATGTTTACCTTTGCGCAAATTAAATCATTTTAAATGTCGCATAAAGCCGGTTTTGTGAATATTATTGGGAATCCAAATGTTGGAAAATCAACCCTAATGAATGCTTTTGTTGGTGAAAGATTATCTATTATTACATCAAAAGCTCAAACCACCCGCCATAGAATATTAGGAATTGTAAACGGAGACGATTTTCAATTAATTTTTTCGGATACACCAGGAATTATTAAGCCTGCCTATGAGATGCAAAAATCCATGATGGATTTTGTAAAATCAGCTTTTGAAGATGCCGATGTTTTAATTTATATGGTTGAAATTGGTGAAAAAGAGCTAAAAGACGAGGCCTTTTTTGACAAAATCATAAGAGCCAAAATTCCGGTATTGTTATTATTGAACAAAATTGACAAGTCAGACCAATCGCAACTAGAAGAACAAATTGACTTGTGGAAAGAGAAAGTTCCCAATGCAGAAATTTATGCCATTTCGGCATTAGAAAATTTTAATGTGCGAGAGGTTTTTAATCGAATTATCGAATTATTGCCAGAGTCACCGGCTTATTACCCTAAAGATGCTTTAACCGATAAACCCGAACGCTTTTTTGTAAACGAAACCATCCGTGAAAAAATTCTACTGAATTATGATAAAGAAATACCGTATTCGGTAGAGATTGAAACCGAAGAATTTTTGGAAGACGAAAAAATCATCCGAATCAAATCGGTTATCATGGTTGAACGCGACACCCAAAAAGGAATCATTATTGGCCATAAAGGTGCTGCACTTAAAAAAGTGGGCATGCAATCTCGAGAAGATTTGGAAAAGTTTTTTGGAAAACAAATCCATATCGAGCTTTTCGTTAAGGTAAATAAAGATTGGAGAAATAATCAATACCAATTGCGTCGATTTGGTTACAACCAAAAATAATTGAGAAAAAAAACAATAATTAGATACCATAAGCAGCTAAAATAGTACTTATATGATATTTCAAAATACACGCGAATTTGCTCAAAATCTTGATGCGCAAGACGAATTAAAAGCCTACAGAAGCGAATTTATTTTTCCGCAACACAACGGGAAAGATGTGATTTATTTCACCGGAAATTCGTTAGGACTTCAACCAAAAAGAACAAAGAAATATGTTGACGATGTCATGAACGACTGGGCTAATTTAGCCGTTGAAGGTCATTTTTATGCAGAGAAACCTTGGTGGGATTATCAAGAACGTTTTGCAGCTCCATTGAGTAAAATTATTGGTGCAAAACCTTCCGAAGTTGCAGTGATGAACACGTTAACGGTGAACTTACACCTTTTAATGGTTTCGTTTTATCGTCCTACTCCTAAGCGTTTTAAAATCATTTGCGAAGAAAAAGCATTCCCGTCGGATCAATATATGTTTCAATCGCAAGTAACTCACCATGGCTACAATCCGAGTGAAGCTATTGTGGAAATCAAGCGTCGCGAGGGAGAACACAATATTCGACTTGAAGATATTATTGCCAAAATTGAAGAAGTTGGCGATGAATTGGCCTTGGTATTATTTGGAGGTGTAAATTATTACACCGGTCAAGTATTTGACATGAAAGCCATAACCGATGCCGGTCATAAAGTAGGTGCTTATGTAGGTTTTGATTTAGCGCATGCCGCTGGAAACATAAAACTCGACTTGCATGATTGGAATGTAGATTTTGCTGCTTGGTGTTCGTATAAATATATGAATTCGGGGCCAGGAAATGCCTCAGGTTGTTTTGTTCATGAAAAACACCACCAAAGTAATTTACCGCGATTTGCAGGTTGGTGGGGACACAACAAAGAGCGCCGATTTAAAATGGAACCCACTTTTGATCCTGTTCATGGTGCAGACGGATGGCAAATAAGCAATCTTCCAATATTATCCTTGGCACCCTATTTGGCTTCTGTAGAAATGTTTGCCGAAATAGGAATGGAAAAATTAATCCGAAAAAGAAATCAAATCACTTCCTACTTAGAATTTATTTTACAAGAAATAGACAAAGAAGTAACAAGCACATTTGAAATAATCACACCTTCCAATCAAGAGGAAAGAGCCTGCCAATTATCGGTATTTTTACATGGAGAAGGAAGAAGCTTGTTTGATTATTTAATGTCAAATGGAGTAATCACCGATTGGAGGGAACCCAATGTAATCCGACTTGCGCCAGTGCCGTTATATACTTCGTATGAAGACATGTATGAATTTGGACAAATATTAAAACGAGGAATACTAGAAAACAACTAATTTATTGCCTTCTAAAAATGACAAAAGAACAACTTATCAATAGTTTTGATCCATCGCAACCTGGCTTATCGGATGCTACAATTTTTGGATTACCTTTTACTTCAGAGCAGTCGGAAATCATTATCATTCCGGTGCCTTGGGAAGTAACCGTAAGTTATGGCGCAGGAGCATCAGAAGGTCCTGAAGCGGTTTTAGACGCTTCTTTTCAAGTTGATTTAAATCATCAAGATTTTCCAGAATTATGGAAACTCGGAATGTACTATTCTGAAATTCCCTATTCTTGGAAATCCAATTCGGATATCTATAAAGCGCTAGCGCAACCTATTATTGAAGCGTTGGAAAATGGTGAAATAATTGCTGAAATTCCTCAGTTACAATCGGATTTAGATAAAATAAACCTTGCCTGTAGAAATTTACACTCTGAAGTTAAGGAAACAGTATTGCATTGGTTGGCCAAAGGCAAAAAAGTAGTTTTACTTGGTGGCGATCACTCTACTCCGCTTGGCTATTATGAAGCTTTGGCAACTAAATATGAAGATTTTGGAATTTTGCACTTGGACGCCCACATGGATTTGAGAATTGCTTATGAAGGCTTTACCTATTCACATGCTTCCATAATGTATAATGCACTGCAAATTCCTCAAATATCAAAAATTATACAAGTTGGAATTCGAGATTTTTGTGAGCAAGAAGTTGATGTGGTACAGCAATCTAACGGAAGAGTGTTGGTTCACAGCGATTCTGACTTAAAAAAAGAAACCTTTGAAGGACTTACTTGGCAACAACAATGCCAAGCTATTATCGCTTCGTTACCACAAAAAGTATGCATCAGTTTTGACATTGACGGTATGTACCCTTGGTATTGTCCAAATACAGGAACTCCAGTTCCGGGTGGATTTTCATTTGAACAAGCCACTTATTTATTCAATCTTTTAGCCGAAAGCAACAAAGAAATCATTGGATTTGATTTGGTTGAAGTGGCACCAGGCGAAAATGATGATTGGGATGGAAATGTGGGTGCTCGAATGCTGTTCCACATGTGTGGTGTATTGGCAAAAAATAATGGCTTGAATACCGGAAACAAAATCATTTTCCCAAGAAAATAAACCTTCTATATTTAATAAATACCTATAGGAATTAAATCATTTTTGCAATGCTTTATTTTCTACATTTGGTATTCAATAACTTTCAGATGAAAACATTCAAAAAAGTCCTTCTTTATTTTGCCTTATTTCTTGTATTAATTTCAGTTTCTAGTTACGGCTATTTAATCTATACGAAGCCCAATTATGAAGGTGAAATCACATTAAAAAAAATCTCCAAAGAAACCACCGTTTACTTTGATGAATACGGTGTGCCGCATATTTATGCTTACAATCAAAACGATGCACTTACCGCATTGGGGTATGTTCATGCTCAAGATCGATTATGGCAAATGGAACTTTTTAGAAGAATTGCTCCGGGAAGGTTATCTGAATTATTTGGAACCAAAGCATTGAAAAACGATCAGTTTTTTGTTGGAATTGGAATTGATGAAAATTCAGAGAAGGCCGTGGCTCAAATTGACAAAAACTCTGAGACCTATAAACTGGCCATGGCCTATGTAAACGGAATTAATCAATATATTGAGGAAGGGAAAACACCAATTGAATTCAGTTTATTGGGTGTACCCAAAGCAAAATTTACGCTTAAAGATGTTTATAATATTTTTGGATACATGTCTTTCAGTTTTGCGATGGCTCAAAAAACCGATCCGTTATTGACGGATATTAGAGATCAATTTGGCATGGATTACCTGAAAGATTTTGGAATAGATGGTTCTTTAGGCACCAAGCAATTAAAAAATTACAAGGGCGAAGTAAATGATTATGCTGAAATTTCAAAATCAATAACTAGTTTATTGGAAAGTTCGCCTGCACCTGCTTTTATTGGCAGTAATAGTTGGGTAATTGGGGCGCAAAAAACCAAGAATAAAAAAGTGATTTTGGCAAACGATCCACACATCATGTTTTCGCAGCCTTGTACTTGGTATGAAGCACATATTGCAACTCCAGATTACGAAATGTACGGCTATTATTTAGCTGGAGCACCTTTCCCGCTGCTAGGACATAATAGAGCGTATGCGTATGGATTAACCATGTTTGAAAACGATGATTTGGATTTATTTCAAGAGGAAGAAAATCCAAATAACAGCAACCAATACAAAACACCAAACGGGTTTGTAAACTATTCTTTTAGAAATAAAACTATCAAGGTCAAAGACAGTACTTCGGTAACGGTTAGAATTAAAGAATCGGTACACGGACCTATTATGAATGGGCTGTTAAACACATTAACAACCAAAAACCCGGTGGCCATGTATTGGATTTACACCCAACAAAAAAATCAAATTCTGGAGGCTGTTCATACATTATCTCATTCCAACAACTTAAAAGAATTCCACCAAGGTATTTCGTTGATTGCTGCTCCAGGATTGAATATTATGTATGGCGATGCTAAAAACAATATTGCTTGGATTACATCGGGTAAGCTTTATAAATTAGACCAATCAGTGAATGGAAATTTAATAATGAATGGATCTAATGGCATTGACGATCAAAAAGAATTTCTAGATTTCTCAAAAAATCCTAAAGCTATTAATCCAAGTTGGAATTATGTTTATTCTGCCAATAATCAGCCGGAAGCTATAGATGGCTATTTGTATCCGGGTTATTATTTACCAAAAGATCGCGCTACTCGAATAACAAATTTATTGGATCCTAAAAACAATTGGACCAAAGATGATGTTCAGAAAATGATCTTTGACAACACTTCTTCAACGGTACCTTCATTAGTTTCAAATTGGCTAAATTGTATTCAAAATAATAATTGGAATACCAATGAAAAGCAAGCTTTAGAAATTTTGAAAAAATGGTCGGGCTCTAACAATCTTGAAGATACGGCACCTACAATTTACAATAAATGGATTTCTTGCTATTTAATTTCAACTTTTAAAGATGAACTTGGAGCAGAAAATTTTAAATCTTTTTTGGGCACTCACATCATGAAGCAAGTTATTGAATCGCAAAGCGAAAATGAAAATTCGGTATGGTGGGATAATTTAGCTACCAAAAACAAAAAAGAAACTAGAAAGGAAATCTTAACACAATCATTTAGAGAAGCTATTGCAGCACTGGAAAAACAATTGGGCGCTGATGAATCAAAATGGACTTGGAACAAAGTACATACTTTAGAACACCAACATCCAATAGGGAGTATTGCGGCATTGCGAAGTTTGTTTAATGTAGGTCCTTTTGAAGCAAGTGGGACGAATGAGGTGATTAACAATTTGATGTTTTCTTACAATGACAAGGGCGTTTATGATGTTAAAGGGGGGCCTTCTACTAGAAGAATTATTGATTTTTCAGATATAGAAAATAGCGTGAGCATACTACCAACAGGACAATCAGGGAACCCGATGAGCGCTCACTATAGCGACCAAGCTGAAATGTACAATAAGGGTCAGTTTAGAAAAATGAAACTGAACAAAAAGGATATTGAGGCACATTCCACCAAACTAGTATTTATTCCAAAAAAATAAACATAAATTTGCGAAACCGCTTATAAATAAAAATGCAAACACCACAAAAAATTGCAATTATTGGTTCTGGATTAGTTGGAACTTTATTAGCAATCTACCTTAAAAAATTAGGCCATACCGTTCACGTGTATGACCGAAGCCCTGATTTAAGAACGGTAGCATTTTCGGGCAGATCTATAAATTTGGTAATGTCCAACAGAGGTTGGAAAGCCATGCAGGATATTGGACTAGAGGAAGAAATTCGGAAAATTGGAATTCCAGTAGATAAACGCGCCATTCATACCCTTACTGATTCGTTACAATACCAATATTATGGTAAAGAAGGTGAAGCTATTTTTTCATTATCGAGAGGTGTATTGAATCGAAGAATGATCGATTTGGCAGAAGAAGCAGGTGTTGAATTCTTTTTTGACCACAAAATTTGGGATGTTACTTTAGCCACTGCCACCCTTCATATTGGGGAATCGGAAAGAGGGGAATGGGAAGATTTAAAATACGATAAAATTTTTGGAGCCGATGGTGCTTTTTCTCGTATTCGACATCGAATGCAGCGTCAAAGTATGTTTGATTATTCGCAAGAATTCATGAAAATTGGCTATAAAGAACTGCACATTCCGGCCAACCCAGATGGAACACACAAAATAGACAAAAACTCTTTACACATATGGCCTAGAGGCAATTTCATGCTCATGGCTTTATCCAATTTAGACGGTACCTTTACCTGTACCCTATTCATGCCTTTTGAAGGCGAAAATTCTTTTGCAGAATTAAAAGATGAAGCTACATTAATTGATTTCTTCGCGAAGTATTTCCCTGATACCAAAGAAGTAATTCCGGATTTAGTAAAAGATTTTTTCAAAAATCCAACCAGCTATTTGGCCATAATGAAATGCTATCCTTGGACATTTGAAGATAAAATAGCTTTAATTGGCGATTCGGCTCATGCCATTGTTCCTTTTTATGGCCATGGAATGAATGCCGGATTTGAGGACATCTCCATCTTGAATGAAATGATTTCAAAATATGGTGACGATTGGAAAAGAATATTTTCAGAATACGAAAAATCACGAAAACCAAATGCGGATGCCATTGCAGAACTATCCCGAAGAAATTTTGTTGAAATGAGTTCGAAGACGGCAGATAAAAAATTTCTACTTCAAAAGAAAATTGAAAAATGGTTTTCAAACAAACATCCAAGCAAATGGATGCCTTTATACAGTCGAGTAACTTTTAGTTTGCAACCCTACTCGGAGGCACTTGCAATTGGAGATTTTCAAAACAAAATCATGGAAGAAATAATGCAACTTCCAAATATTGAAGAAAAATGGGATTCAGAAGAAGTTGAAAATTTAATTTTAGAAAAACTGAATTCTGACTGCTAATCAATTTATCCTACTCTTCCTCTCGATGCACTTTATTAAAGTCAAATGCGGGTTTACATATAGCTAAGTATTCACAAGGTTCTCCAAAAGGATTTGAATATTGTACACGCGTGTTTTTTTCAATTTTAATTGATTGTCCTTTCTCTAAAACAACAATTTCACCTTCTATATTAAATTGTTTTTTACCTGAAATTATATAGGTGTACTCCTCAAATTCGGGAGTTTGAAATGGTTCACTCCATCCAGGTGGCGCAATCATGTGCGCAATAGAAATTTCTTTATTTCCAGTTGTTGGAATTCCATGGTGCTCTTCTATAAGTTTACCATCAGTTGTTGGAACAATAAATGGAGTAGTTTGAATGGTGTAATTTTTCATTTTGCAGAATTTATTTAACAATTTTGAATGCAATAAAACATAAATTTTTCGTTATAAAAGTAAAGAAAATTTATATTTTTTTTCTCAATGTTAAGTTAATGTTACCAATATTTAATTTAACTTTTACAAGCCAATTAAAAATTAAAAAAATATTTTTTTATTACAACTAAAAAATTAAATTTGTTGCCAATTCAAGTTTATTACAACTAAAACTTATAAATTATTAAAAACTATTAAAATTAAAAAAAATGGCAAACGCAAAAAAAGAAAACGGAAGTAATGGCGGAGGTATGATGACTGGAATTATCATCGCATCTTGTATCCTTGTAGGAGTTATTGTATGGAAATTCATCATGGGTGCTCCAGGGAATTTCGAAAATGAAACAGCAATGATTCAATCTGGCGCTGAAGCAGGTCACCCAAAAGCAGGTAACTATTTAGCAATGGTATACAAAGGAGGAGCAATCGTTCCTGTATTATTAGGATGTTTATTGATGGTTATTGTATTTTCTTTTGAAAGATTTTTTGTTATCTCTAAAGCTTCTGGAACAGGAAATTTAGATAAATTCATGACTGCAGTTCAAGGAGATATTGCTCAAGGAAATATTGATAGTGCTATTGCTGCTTGTGACAAACAAAAAGGTTCTGTTGCAAATGCTATTAAATCAGCATTAGTAAAATATCAAGAAGTTAAAAAAGAAGGATTTAACAGTGAAGAAGCTGCAGAAATGATCCACAAAGAAATTGAAGAAGCTACTTCATTAGAAATGCCAATGTTAGAAAAACACATGACTATCCTTTCTACATTAGTATCTTTAGGAACTCTTGCTGGATTATTAGGAACTGTAACAGGTATGATTAAAGCGTTTGGTGCGTTAGCATCTTCTGGAACTCCAGACCAAGCAATGCTTGCAAATGGTATCTCTGAAGCACTTATCAATACGGCAACAGGTATCTCTACTTCTGCTTTAGCAATTATCATGTACAACCTTTTCACTTCTAAAATTGACACATTAACTTACTCTATCGATGAGGCAGGTAATGCAATTGTTAACTCTTACAGAAGAATGAAAGGTAGTAATAAAT